>JACCDH011386842.1_pt1 | contig 15249 bp, 14 predicted proteins | sample 7442481 | NCBI WGS metagenome assembly JACCDH01 (sample SAMN15323433, study PRJNA562643) | freshwater metagenome | isolation source: river surface water | place: USA:Blue River Watershed | collected 2017-08-15
AAACATAATTTTACATACTTAAAATGCTAGAAAGCAAATATATACAAATTTATTTGTAAACTGCATTTTTTTTTGTTTAATTATTAATTGGTGTTTTTAAATTCAAAACAAAAATTGCAATTAAAATTGTGAAGAAATATCAAAAAACAATCGGTAAATTTACCACTCCAGCATTAAAATACCTCAAAGCCAAAGGGCTTTGCTTCACTTATATCAATTAAATTTAAATTGTTAAAATGGGACATTAGCGACAAATGCGACTGATATTGAAAGTTTAATAATGTTTATTCTTGATTAATTAATTCTAGCGCACAATATTTTTATAGCGAAGCTATATTTTAGAGTACAATAACGGAAAATCATTAAAAAAACACCTATCAAATTTCAGGAAAAATGATAGGTGTTTTAGATAAACTCAACAAACCCTAACGATTGTTTTTATCTTTATTTTTAACATGATGTTTCATGGCTTCATGTTTGAACTTCTTTTCTGCCTTTTGGATTTCTAACACTTTAACGGCGCTAAAATTTTGCAACAACTCCTCTTGTTTTTGTTTTTTAAGTTGATGCATTTTTTCTTTATGCTCCATCTCTTTCGTTAAAAAATCTCTAGCCTCAGCTTCGGAAATATCAGCGCTGTTTTTTTTATGCATAGCCTTAGCTTTTTCGCGATGTTCTTTTTCCGATTGAAAGATTAAATTTTCGTACTTTTCGTTAATTTCAACCAATTTAGCACTTTCCGCAGCTGTAAGTTCCACGTTTTTTAACACATAGTTTTTTTTCATTTCCTGCATTTTTTCCCTTCGCTCCTTCATTTTACCTTCGTCAGGATTTTTACGATTTTCATTTTGTGCTAAGGCACTAAAATTTAATAGTACTACCGCTAAAAAGCTCCATACTAAATTTTTGTTTACATTTTTCATGATTAAAAGTTTAAAGGGTGAATAAAATTATTGTTGCATAGAAGAATACAATTGATTAAACTCTTGTTCGTCCATCTCCTCCAAATACTCACTAATTTCCTCCTCATTGGTAAAAACATCCTGCCAATCCAAATCGGTGTGAGTAGTAGGAATAAATAGATACGTTGCAAACAAAACCACAAAACTTACAGTAGCCATTTTTAAAATTAAACCATAGTTATTTTGCGGTTTAAAAATTTTAGCATGCACTTTATTTTCGATAATTTCAGCAATATTTTGTGGCGCCTGAAACAATACTTTTTTATCAATTTTATTTAATTCTTCCATAATAGTTTAGATGAAGGGTTTATGAAAAAGTTGAATGCGTTTTTAAATAATTTTCGATTTTTTTTACCGCATGATGATATTGGGTTTTAATCGTGCCAATATGTACCTGCATAATCTCGGCAATTTGTTCGTTATTCAACTCGTTAAAATACCGCATGTTAAAAATTATACGTTGCTTTTCCGGCAATTGTAAAATAGCTTGTTGTAAAATTTGTTCGATTTTATTTTCGCTGATTGGATTTTGATAAGTAAAGCCTACCAATTTATCGGTATAATTTTCTAGCAAAAACAAATGTTTCACTTTTTTTCGGCGCAAAAACTGCAAACATTCATTGATAACAATTCGATAACTCCATGAAAACAAACTAGAATCTGCTTTATACTGATGTAAATTTTGCCAAATTTTAATAAAAGCGTTTTGCAAAACATCCTCGGCGTCCATTGCATTTACCACCATTCGCAAAATTACCTTATAAAAATTAGCCGAATTTTCCCGAATTAGTTGATTTAAAACCATTTCGGGATGCGATTTAATTTCGGATAATATGTTATTTTTTTCGTTCACAAAAGGTTAGATACCCTAAATAAGATAAAGTTGAATGAGATTTTTGGAGAATAGTAAAAAAACTAAATTTTACTTAGTAAACTTTTATTTTTCTTGCGTTTAATAAACGCATTTATAATGAAAAGTATAGATAACGGAATAGAGATTCTGCCTAAAAAATCGCCATATTTAACATAAGTAGTAATTTTTTCGTTGGTTGTTACAGCAACTTTAAACGCTCCTGGTTTCGAATATTCCGATCGAAACAACTCTTTCCCTCTACTATCTATTGCGCCACTCCAACCAGTATTTGCGCTTCTCACCACATTTCTTCGGGTTTCGATGGCACGTAATTTTGCAAACGAAAAATGTTGTTTATATCCTGGTGTATCGCCCCACCAAGAATCATTAGTAATTATCCCTAATAAATTTGCGCCATTTTTAACGTAACCGGTTACAAATTCGCCAAAAATAGATTCGTAACAAATTATTGGCGCTAATTTTAAAGTGGTTGTATAGGCACTATCCGCCTTTACAAAAACTGATCGATTTTCCTGAATACCGTTATTTGGATTGTATTCCGATTCCAAATGATCATCTTTAAAGCTTATTAAATACCTTTGTAAAAAAACAAAATAACTAGGAATACGCTCCACACCAATCACCAATCTGGATTTATGATAAATATCTGTTATTTCGCCATTTTGAATCCATAAAGCCGAATTGTATCTTTTATAATACGCATCTTCATGGCGGTATTTTTTTACATCAGCAGGGATATTATTTTTATCAAACACCTCAACATCCTCCGCAAAATGCACACCTGTAATCAGCGGAATTTCTTTAGAATTTGCCCATTGTACCAAGGTTTGCAAAACCGAATTAAACTGAATTTCTTCTCTTTTTACAGTGGTAGGAACAGCGGTTTCGGGAAACAAAATCACATCCACATCATCCGCTGGAATTTCATCCACTAAATTCATCATCACCATAGCTTGTTGCGATGGGGACAAACTTTGCTCGTACCCATTTACTGTGATAAATTTTTCGGTGTATGGATCAAAATTAGGCTGCACAACAATGGCATTTATTTTTTTACCATCATCGCTATAATTCATCCATAAAATTCCCGAAAACAAGATTGGGACAACTAAAACTGTTGCCAACAAATAGATGCGCTTGCGTAAAAATACGCCATTTACTATTTTGATTTTAAGGTTACTCCAAACCAATAAATTCATAAGCACAATCCACAAAGTTCCGCCTAAAGCACCCGTAATTTCGTACCATTGTATCGCCCAAATATGATTGGCTAACGAAAAACCCAATGTCATCCAAGGCCAAGATAAATCCCAATCTAACAGCTCAATATATTCCCAAGCTAACCAAAAAGTTACAAAAGATAAATAGGCAATTTTGGAAGGTAAAAACTTAGAAACTTTGCTATACAAAACAACAATAAGCGCATAAAAAAAACTATTTACTACCAAAGTAGCAATAACTCCCAGCCAGCTTGCATTTTTAACCCACCAAATGGTAAAAAAATTAAACGCTATGAAATAAAAATAAGCGTAAAAAAATACAATTATAGATTTTTGCTGTTTTTGATTGAGTTGAAAAACGAGATATAAAAGAGGAACTAATCCTATAAACGAGCCCAATATAAAATTATATGGAGCCCAACCCAAAGCCAAAAAAAATGCTCCAATTACTAGTAAAGCTATTTGGGTTAAAAAAAAACGCATTTAAATAGTATTTGATGAAAATCTAAACATTTTAAAACAAACGATTACTGGAAAATTTCATTTAATCGCTTCAACATTTCTTCTCTTCGGAAATTAGAGTTCGGCGAACTGCTTGACTCTACAATTTTACCTTCTGGATCGATTAAGATTAAAGTTGGAAACATCTGGATTCCATACAAATCCACAATGCCTTCGCCGTTTAAATCAAACACATGCACCCACTTGGTTTTTAAATCCTCAATAGTTTTTAACCATGCATTTTTCACTTCTGCCCTATCCACACAAACACTAATCACTTCAAAATCTTTATCCTTAAACTGCTCTTTTGCCTTTGCTAAATAAGGCATTTCCACCTTACACGGCTTGCACCAAGTTGCCCAAATATCCAACAAAACATACTTCCCTTTAAATTCGTTTAAATTCACCAATTCACCCGTTGGATTTGGCAAAGAAAAATTAGGGATTTCTCCACCAACACTCATATTGCTTAGCTTCTTAACTTCGTTAACAAAATAATTAACGTAAGTAGATTGTGGTAGAGCTTTCTGAATTACTTTAGCGGTTTCATTGTATAAACTCAAATATTCTTTAGGATTTAAGGATCTTAACGCTAATAAAACAATAAATTGGTCTTGGTGTTTTTTCGCAAAATCTACCACCTTTTTATTCATAGTTACAGTTGCTTTGCGATACTTCTCGTTAAATTGTTCGTCGTGTGCATAATGCATATTTTTTTCCATCAAAACACTATATGCTTCACGTAAAGAATCCAACACCAAAGTATATTCAATAACAATTTGATGAAACTCATTTAATTGTTCCATCTTTGGATTTCCGCTAAAATGTAAGGTATTCAACAAATCGTTTAAATCGCCCTCCACCTCAATTTCATCTCCTGCTTCGGCTAACAAACGAATTTCTTTTTTTTCGTTTTCGAACAAAATTGAAAAAAATGAAACCTCCTCGGGATTAAGATAAAATTTAATTTCACCATTTTCATCCAACTGTATAGTATCTACATTTAGAATTTCTTTAGATTTTAAAACCTGAACAATTGCGGTTAATCCCGATGCATTTTGTAATTGTAAATGAACTTTTACATTACCTTTTTTACCCGTATAATTGGAGCATGAAGAGAAAACCAAAACACTAACAAAAAGAAAAAGTAAGTTTTTTGTTAAATTAATTTTATGAATAATCATTATTTGTAGTATTTATGCGAACAACGTAGCAAAAGTAAAAAACTATAGATACAAAAACACAATCAAAAATTTTAAAACATGTTTAATCTTAAATTTTTTATTTTTTTATGATTTAAACAACTAATTATGATGAAAATAGAAGATTGAGGAGCTTACTAATAATTACCAAAAATACATTTTTTTATACCAACCTTACATCCAACAACCTTAAAAACTTCCTAATTTTTCCTTTTTAAATATTTTCCTATAACTATCGTAAATGTATTGTAATTTTTTTTCATCATTTGGATAATCGGAATACCATTTTGGTGGTAAATTTAAAATCTGCTCAAATTCATCCAATGTTACGCCCAATTTTTTGGCAATATACGCCTTTTCCTCCTTTACTTTTTCATCTGTGTAAGGCAATTTTTTAAGCTCCTCCAATGCTTGTTCGCGCGTTACTTCGCCAGTACAAATCAAGGATGCAAAAGTTGCTCTTCGATAATCGATTTTAAATTTATGGAACAAATAATACGATTGAATAAAACCAGTATATTTGGATTCGTAATGTTTTCCGCCATAATATTTCCACTCCAACTCCTTTTTCAACAATTCCATCGCTTCATTTTTGGCGTAAGGAACATAATTTAACATATAAATTATTTTAATTCCTTTTAGCAACTTGTAATACATCTCCTGCTCGAAGCCAAAAAATGGAAAAGTTTTACGTTTTTTTAGTCCGAACTTTTTATGAATAAAACTAAAATATTTAGTATCTTTTGCATTATAATGCCAATGTTTAGGCAAAATTCCCTCGGTAGCAAAATTTCCTCCGCTAATAATATTTTTTATACCATATTTTGCTGCAATTTTATGCATAGCTGCTGGTATAGCAATATCCGTAGGCGTTTCGGCTTCGGGTACGCTAGCTTTTAAAAATGCCAGTTGTATATCTTTAAACTCTTCCCAATCCAACACATAACTTTCGTAATCTATCTCTAATTTACGAGCAATGTTTTTAATATTTTGTACAGCTTCTTCGGAATTCCATCCATTATCTAAATGCACCGCCAAAACTCTTAAACCGTTTTGCTTACAAATATATGCCACATAACTACTATCAATTCCACCGCTTAAACCCACAACACAATCGTAAGGCTTACCCTTCCCTTCTTCTTTTATTTTTTGAATCAATTGCTTAAACTGCGCATCAGTTTCGGCACCTTGATGCTTATGTTTTGATCGTTTATAAATAAATTCGGTACAATGGTTACAATTTCCTTCTTCATCAAAAGTGATAATTGGATCCGTAGTATCCATTACACAACGATTACAAACTTGATAAGCTCTAGACATAATTTAAATTTAAGCGTAAAAGTAGATATTTTTAATCAATTTTAGCAAATGAATTTCAATAAAAAAGGAGACCATATTTCACGATCTCCTTTTTTACACTTTAATACAAATTTTTAATGTTGGGTTTTCGACATTTTACGTAAGTCAATCGATTCATCGTGTTGAGATAAATCTAACCCAATTTCCTCTGCCTCTTCAGACACTCTTAAACCTATAATTTTATTGGTTAATTTAAATAATAATAACGAACCAAAAAAGGTAAATGCTGATACCAAAACCAATGCCGTCATGTGATGCCCAAAAACACTTAATCCTTTTCCTAAATCAAATGCACCGCCCTCTCCAGCATGCAATAAACTAGCTCCTTCTTGGCGCGCAAAAATGGCTGTTAAAATCATACCCATTATACCGCCAATACCGTGACAAGCAAATACATCTAAGGTATCATCCATTTTAGATAATCTGTTCCAGTGTACAAATTTATTGGATACTAAAGCAGTGATAAATCCAAAGAAAATACTTTCGGGAACACTTACAAAACCTGCAGCTGGTGTAATAGCTACCAAACCTACAACAGCTCCAATACAAGCACCTAAGGCAGAAACTTTACGTCCGTTTAATCTATCAAAAAATATCCAAGTTAACATTGCTGCCGCACTAGCAGAGTTAGTAGTTACAAAAGCCATTGCCGCATCACCAGTTGCACCTAAAGCAGAACCCGCGTTAAAACCAAACCAACCAAACCATAACATACCAGTTCCTAATAATACAAAAGGAATATTGGTAGGAACACTAGCACTATTTTTCCGCTTACCCAACACCATTGCACCTGCTAAAGCTGCAAAACCTGCACTCATATGCACAACTGTTCCTCCAGCAAAATCTTTTACACCAAAATAAGCCCCTAAGATTCCTTTCGGATGCCATACCCAGTGACATAGTGGGGTGTAAATAAAAATTACAAACAATACTATAAATAATAAATACGCAATAAATCTAACTCTTTCGGCAAAGGAACCTGTAATAATTGCGGGTGCAATAATGGCAAATTTCATTTGAAACAAAGCAAATAATATAAATGGAACTGTAGATGCCATTTCTTTATGAGGAAACTGTCCAACATGATCCAAAAATGGATAAGTAAAAGGATTTCCAACCAAACCGTAGTACTCGCCCCCAATTGTAATCCCAATTGGATCGCCAAAAGCCATACTAAACCCAACTAAAATCCAAATTAAACTTACTACTCCTAAACAAATAAAACTTTGTAACATGGTGGATATCACATTTTTTTGTCCTACCATACCCCCGTAAAAAAAGGATAAACCGGGTGTCATTAATAAAACCAAACAGGATGAAGTTAGCAACCAAGCCACATCTGCCCCCACAATTTCTTCCTTCGGTAAAAAATTACTTAAATCGGTTGTAGTATCTGGCCAGAACAAAGCTGTTATGGATACTAAAGCCACTAACGTAAAGGATACAATCCATCTTTTTTCGATATTCATAAACTAAAAAATTAAATTATTTAAATACACCCCTAAAATTTCAGGGGGCAAAAGTATAAAAAAGAAATAATTTTTACAAAATATATCAAAAAAATAGGGGGTGGTTTTGAAAAAAATGTATTTTTAAAGGATTTACCCTTAAAAATCAAACCGTAAAATCTAAAATATTATACAACTAAACAACTCTCAAAAATAAGCGCAATGCTATTTATAGGATTTTTTATACCCGAATTCGTCTTTTTTAACTGTAGACTGGGACTTTTCTTTATCTTGAACTAAAGAAACTTTTGGATGAACAGAATTGTAAACAAACAAGGAATCGTTATTAAGCAATAAACAAAATGATTGATACAATTTTGGTAATTGTTTTTTAAATTCTTCAGGAGTTTCGAAAAAACACTCGATGGCTACCGAATAAAACTCTAAACGATTGGTTTGGGCATAATCCCTGAAATATGGATTTTTTGAAATCGCACTAAAAACCTCTGGACGCTTTATGATTGTATCTATTTTACTAAAATTATAGGCGAAATAAACATCATGACTTTCGATTTTGGACTCCAAAACTAAAGCATGCGCAAATTCGTGTAAGGCTAAATTTAAATTATCACTCACATCCTCTACTCCTTCTAACGCGTGTTTCCAAGATAATGCAACATATTTTTTTGATGGATTAAACTCGCCTTTATGCCATTTTTTGGATAATTTACTTAAATAAATATCCGGAAATATATAAATAGCTTTTACTATAGACAGCTTATACCTTTTTAAACCAAAAGTTAATTTAACAGCCACGCCTGCCAAAATCACTTTCATTTCGTGCGTTACTGTTAATCCTTCTAAACCAATAAATTTTTTATCTTCTATAAATTTTACTACTCGATGCTCAAAAACTAAACGATCGGATGTCGATAATTTACTGTAATACAAATTGTGCTTTAATAAAGTTTGTTGGGCATAATTGGGCAATGTTTTTTTACGCAGATAAAAGTGCTTTAAAAAAGGCTTTTTGGTAAATGTAATGTAAATGAGCGCTAAAAAATTTAAATATCTGGAGAATGCAAACGACAAGGCATAGGCGAAAAAACCAAATCCTAATAGCAATATTAAAAAGCCGAACAAAAAACCAAAAATTTCCATTTTGTGTAAAATAAAAAAAGCTCAACAAAATTTGTTGAGCTTTTTTGCGGTCTGGACGAGACTCGAACTCGCGACCTCCTGCGTGACAGGCAGGCATTCTAACCAACTGAACTACCAGACCGTTTTTTGTAATGGAGAGTGCAAATATAGAGTGAAATTTTGGATTTCAAAATAATTTTACAAAAAAAAACAACAAAATAACTCAAATATCTAAAAATCAATAAAATATTTTCTACACTTAAAGTTGACAAGTTTAATAATTGTTTAACTATTTTTTTAAAACTCTACACAAAACTTCACTTAATTTATAAAACTTAGCTCAAAAGATTATTGTACTTTTGTTTTATGGAAGAAAAAAAAATATTCATCAATCCGATAGACGACGATCATATTACTGAAATCCCCAATATTATTCAGTATCCACATCACCGTGGTAGCTCGTTGGTAAAACCTGAGGACATGGGGAAAGTTAAATCCAGAGCATACACCGCTATGGAACAACAAACCCAAACCCAGTTACAACAAATTTACGATCAGATTGAAGTTTTAGCCAAACAAGCCAAAAAAATTAAACAACGTATTGAGGTTTCTACCTTAATTTATAATGCCGAAATGAAATTTGAACCCTTAATTGGTAAAATTTATCATTTGTATCAAAAACAAAATTACTATGTTTTGGCTGTAATAGGTCCCCAAGAATGGGGAAAAAAAATTCCGTTCGACCAATGGGTAGCTAGTGCGCAATTATTAGCCGACCACACCTGGGAAGTTTTAGAACAAAATGAAGAAGTAGATTTTTAAAATCAATTTTGTATATTCGTTGCGTTAAAAATACAACGAATGAAAGTTTTGGTTTACTCTACGCACGGTTTCGAAAAAGATTTTTTGATTAAGGCTAATCAAAATAAGCACGATTTATTTTTTACAACGGAACAACTTAACGAAAATACTGCTTCTTTAAGCAATGGCTTTGATGCGATTGCACTTTTTAGCTCGGATAATGCCAATGCTAAAAGTATTCAAGAGCTAAAAACAAATGGTGTTAAATATATTTCTTTACGCTCCGTTGGGTATGATCATGTAGACATTAATATTGCACAACAAAACAGTTTAAAAGTAGCCAACGTTCCTGCTTATTCTCCACAAGCTATTGCCGAGCATGCTGTTGCATTACTAATGGCTTTAAATCGCAAAATAATTCGTTCGCAAAAATTAATGCATATGAACGATTATAGATTAGATGATTTAATTGGCTTTGATTTGTATAAAAAAACGGTTGGAATAATTGGGACAGGAAAAATTGGCGCTGCTTTTAGTAGAATCATGAAAGGTTTTGGCTGCAATTTATTCGCTTACGACATTTATGAAAATCAAGAATTAATAGAAGAAACAGGAATCACTTACACTTCTTTACAAAATTTATGTAATCAAGCGGATGTAGTTGCTGTATTTTGTCCCTTAACACCACAAACTAAATATTTATTTAACAAAGAAAGCTTTAATTGGATGAAATCCAACGCTATTTTTATCAATGTAGCGAGAGGTGGCGTTGTGAATACACGAGATATGTTAGATGTATTAAATGAGCATAAATTTGCACAAGCCGGACTAGATGTTTACGAAAACGAAAAGCCGATCTATTTTAAAAAACACGACAAACAACCCGATGACTTACTTTTTGAGGAGTTAAAAAATCACCCCAATGTTTTAATCACCGGACATCAAGCATTTTTAACCCAAGAAGCATTAAGCCAAATCGCCCAAACCACAATCAACAATCTAGACCAATGGGAAAAATTAGGCGTGAGCGAAAACGAGATATAAACTACACAACAAACCTTATAACAAATACATAATGAGTAATTTCTCTATCCAAAAACCCAATAATATAGCAATATTATTTTGTGTAATTATATTATTTTTAGGTATTTACGTATATTTTCCTAAAAATGTATTGTCATGGGATACCTTTGGCGCTTATTTATATTTGCCCGCTAATTTTATCTATGGAGATACCTATATTCAAAATATGGATTGGATTAACCAAATTAACTCCACTTACAATAACACCCCAAGTTTTTATCAGTTTGCACCACATTCAAGCGGTAATAATATTATCCAATACCCATCAGGATTTGCATTAATTTATTTACCGTTTTTTTTATTAGCACATTTATTTGCAAGTTTATCCAGTTCATTTCCTGAAGATGGATTTTCATTACCTTACCAAATGGCTATTATATTAGGGCATGTTTTTTACATCATTTCAGGTTTAATTTTAGCCAATAAAGTTTTACTACATTTTTTCAATGAAAAAATAACAACAATTTTACTTTTAATACTTTTTTTTAGTACCAATTTTTTATTTATTTCGGTATTTATGATTGGGATGCCTCATGGACATTTGTTTGCATTTTACGCACTAATTATTTTATATACCATTAAATGGCACAAAAATCCATCCAAAAAAAACAGTATCATTTTAGGCGCCACTATAGGAATCGCTTGTTTAATTAGGGCATCAGAAATCCTATCGATTTTCATCCCATTGTTATGGAACATCACCAACAAAGCTTCTGTATTACAAAAAATCGAATTTTTAAAAACCAATGGTAAAAATGTTGGCATAATGATTTTAAGCTTTATACTTCCCGCTTTTATTCAGTTAAGTTATTATAAAACCGGCACCGGAGATTATTTTTACAACGCATACCAAAACCATGGCGAAGGCTTTGATTTAGCCACTCCATACTTAAGTAATTTTTTATTTAGCTACCGTAAAGGTTGGTTGTTATATACACCAATTATGCTAATAGCTTTAGGTAGTTTAATTTGGATGTGGAAAAACAAAAATAAAAACCAAGCTTTAGTAAGCTTAAGTGTTTTTACAGTTTTAAACATCTATTTATTATCCTCATGGACTTGTTGGTGGTATGCAGAATCATTTGGTCAGCGCTCCATGGTACAATCCTATTTAATTTATATTATACCTCTAGGTTTTTTGATACAGCACTTATTGAAACAAAATAAAAAAATTATTTTAAGCCTAGGATTGATCATTGGCGTATTCACGTTCTTAAATATTTTTCAGAGTTACCAAACTAACAATGGACTTATTCATCCGTCCAGAACCACCAAAGAAAGTTATTGGGCGCATTTTTTAAGTTTAAATTTTGATCCAAATTTCGATAATTTATTGCTTTTAGATAAGGGGAGAAATCCTGCTGAGGAACTACAAAACAGTGCAAAAAACTACAAAGCTACTTCTACCCCAATGATTAATTTTGATTCGCAAAAATGGGTATACACCAAAAATGTTGAAGAAAATATGGTGTACGAAATTATATCCGATCAAGAATACTCCTCGGTTGTACAAATTCCTTTCGGAGAATTAAGTAACACAGATGAAGCAATATATAAAGTAAGTGCTGAAGTGTTAACCAACCAACCTATAGACCAAAACAACAAACCTATTTTGGTTACAAAAATGATTCATAAAAAGAAAGCCTACTCTGATAAATATATGGAAATACAACCCGAAATACTACATACCGAAAATACTTGGCAAAAAGTAGAAATGCTTAACTTTATCCCTACAGTTAGAAATCCTAAAGATAAGTTTGAGTTTTTTGTTTGGAAAAGAGGAAATGAAGTTTTAAAAATCAGAAACATTCAGGTTACAATATACACCAAAACGCAATCCTTAAACTAAACTCCTAAACCCAATAAATTTTTATTTTGAGTTTTAAAGAATACAAAAAATGAGTATATTTGTATTTTAAAGAATACAAAATGACATGGAAAAGCTATTAAAACGACATTTGAATCTAATTACTCAAACAGAATTTGGATTTGAACGTTACTTATTGAATAAACTGCCATGGGATAATCGATTAATAGGAGTAAAAGGAGCAAGAGGGGTAGGAAAAACTACGATGCTTTTACAATACATAAAAAAAAATTACGGTGTATCTTCAAAAGCGTTATATATTTCACTGGACGACTTATATTTTTCTGAGAACACATTAAGTGATTTAGTGGAAACTTTTGTCCTCAAAGGTGGAGAACATATATTTTTGGATGAGGTGCATAAATATCCAAATTGGTCTGTAGAATTAAAAAATATCTATGACAATTACCCCAAGTTAAAGGTGGCTTTTACTGGTTCATCCTTACTTGAAATTTTAAATGCACACGCTGATTTAAGTCGACGAGCATTGGTTTTTGAACTACAAGGCTTATCGTTTCGTGAATTTTTAAAATTAAAGCACGGTATAGATTTAGAAGCAATTTCATTAGTTGATTTACTTGCCAATCATACACAAATCGCACTTGAGATCAATAATAAATTTAAACCATTATCATTTTTTGAATCTTATTTACAATTTGGTTATTATCCCTTTTTTCAAGAAAATTCGGTATTTTATCACAAGCAATTACAAGAAATAATAAATATGATTTTAGAAATTGAATTGCCATTACTTCGCAAAACAGAAACTCAACTCATTTTTAAAGTCAAACAATTACTTTATATCATAAGTCAGTCTGTACCTTTTAAACCAAATGTATCTGCCTTAGCTGACAAAATACATGTAACACGAAAAACAGTAATGGAAACGTTGATTTACTTATCAGAAGCGGGTATTTTAAATATGATTTACAAAGATCAGTTTGGCAGAAGCTTATTGCAAAAGCCTGAAAAAATCTATCTTGAAAATACGAACTTTGCCTATGCGTTAAGTGCAAAAGAGCCTAACATTGGTAATGTCAGAGAAACCTTCTTTCTAAATCAAGTGAGTCAACAACATCGTGTAAGCTATCACGAACGTGCAGATTTTACAGTAAACGACAAGTACATCTTTGAAATCGGAGGAAAAAACAAAAAAAAAACACAAATTAAAGAACTTGAAAACGCATATATAGTGCAAGATGACATTGCTTTTGGTGTAGAAAATATGATTCCATTGTGGTTGTTTGGAATGTTGTATTAAAAAATAAAAGCGTCAGAATTATTCTTAATAGTTTTTGTTTAAAAGAGATAAAAGTTTTAATCGTAATACATAAGTAGTTTTAAATTTAAAACTCTATAAAACCCCTTTTTTTTGTGTGCAGTTATAACGAAGGTAGATTTTTAAACCAAGGTAAGTAAATTTTTATGCCATGAGTTTTGTAACTCTACGCTCCAGTTTTGCTCAAACTCTTGTTTGTTTTGTACTAAATTGTTAAAAACAATAGTATTTTCGTTTACTTTATTTTGCGCAATTGCTTCTTGAAACTCAAACATTTTTAACAACTTAATTTGATTGTTTTCCTCGTAGGAAATTGTTAATCTATCCAATAAATCTACCCCAAAAGTATCGTTGATTTTTTTAATAACCGCCACCGAACTATCGATGGAACAACCCGATGCCATTCCGTAATTTTCATCCACCATTAAAACAATAAACAAATTAGATAACAAAGCATACGTAGCCTTTAAAGGTTTACTATGCGCTGCCCAGGATTGTGTGAAACTGGATAAAATGGAATGTAATTGCTCCACCTCATCCTGTGTAAAAAAACGATTGCTTTGATATACCCAAACCCTTGAGTTTGGTGCGAAATTTTGATCTAAAACTGTATTCATATCTTCCAATTATAATTCGGATGCTTGCGCCACCAACTCGGCTAAATCCATTACTTTTATTTGTTTATCCTTGTTTTTTAATTTGACCCCATCCGTTAACATCGTGTTACAAAACGGACAACCCGTTGCAATTACTTCGGGATTTAACTCAATCGCCTCTTCTGTTCTTTCGATATTAATTTCCTTATCCCCTTTTTCGGCTTCCTTAAACATTTGCGCACCACCCGCACCACAACACAAACCATTAGTTTTGCAACGTTTCATCTCCACCAATTCGGCATCCAACTTAGCAATTAAAGTTCGTGGCGCTTCATATTCTCCATTTGCTCTACCCAAATAACAAGGGTCATGAAAAGTAATTTTTTTTCCTTTATAAGTTCCACCTTCAATTTTTAATTTACCCGTATTAATTAACTCTTGGATAAATTGAGTATGATGTTGCACCTTGTAATGTCCGCCTAAATCCGGATATTCGTTTTTAAGCGTATTAAAACAATGCGGACAAGTGGTAACAATATTTTTAATGCCGTAAGCATTTAAAACTTGTATATTCATAGTAGCCTGCATTTGGTACAAAAATTCGTTGCCCGCCCTTTTAGCAGGATCGCCCGTACAGCTTTCCTCCTGCCCCAAAATAGCGAAATTTATACCCACATGGTTTAAAATTTTAACCATTGCTTTAGTAATTTTTTTCGCTCTATCATCAAAACTTCCTGCACAACCTACCCAAAACAAAACCTCTGGCGTTTCATTATTAGCCATCATTTCTGCCATCGTTTTAACCTTTAATGTTGCCATAACTCGTGTGTATTAAAAATTATAACTCTTCTGTCCATTTTGCCCTATCCGCCGCAGGGAAAGCCCATGGCGCTCCATTGTTCTCCACATTTCCAAAC
>JACCDH010038528.1_pt1 | contig 15247 bp, 8 predicted proteins | sample 7442481 | NCBI WGS metagenome assembly JACCDH01 (sample SAMN15323433, study PRJNA562643) | freshwater metagenome | isolation source: river surface water | place: USA:Blue River Watershed | collected 2017-08-15
CAATTTTTAAGAAAAGGATATTTTTATCAAGATACCGCTAGCACCAATGACAAATTGGTATTTAATCGCACAGTTACTTTGAAAGATACTTGGGCAAAAGAGCAAAAGAAATAGCTTTTTATTATGCTAAACATTGAAACATTTAAGGCCTATTGGGATAAGGAATTGCCCGATGTAAGATTAAAAAGGTCTCATTTTGTTTTAGCAGTGAGTGGAGGAGTGGACAGTATAGTGCTGTCACATTTGATGCATGCATTGCAAACCAAATGTAGCATCGCGCATGTTAATTTTCAATTAAGAGGAGAAGAGAGTAATAGGGATGAACAATTTGTTCGTGATTACGCCAACCGGTTACAATTCCCAATACAAGTACACGCCTGTGAGACGGCAAAGTATGCGGAAACCTATAAAATGGGCATTCAGCAAGCAGCACGTGAAATTCGCTATGCCTGGTTTGGGGCAATCATGCAACAGTTAACGCTGGAAGAAGCCAGCATTCCAATGGATGCGCCTTTACATGCATTGCCACCACAACCTAAGCAGGTAGTTTTATTAACAGCGCATCATGCAGATGATCAGGTGGAAACTGTTTTAATGCAATTGTTTAGAGGGACAGGGTTACATGGATTAACAGGTATTCCCAATAGACGAATAGACAGTTTAAATATAGCAAGGCCTTTGTTACATTTTAGTAAAGAAGATATTAAAGCCTATGCAGCGCTCCATCAGTTAAGCTATGTAGAAGATAGTAGTAATGAAAAGAATGACTATACCCGTAATTTAATTCGCAATCAATTGCTTCCTCAAATTGCAGCTGTCTATCCCATGGTGCAAGAAAATATATTGGGTACTGTACAGCGCCTAAAAGAGGCTGAGGAAATTGTACATACAACAGTTGCCGCTTTTTGGCAAAAAGGCATTAAAATAAAAAAAGGAATTTTATCTATTCCTATTGCATATTGGACCAAAGTCATTGATAATTCTACCTATACTTGGGGGCTTATTCAACAGTTTGGATTTAAACCTCAACAAATTGAGGAAGTGCATAAAATATTATGGGCCAGTAATGGGGCATTTATTGCTTCTTCAACACATCAATTAATCCATTGGGAGGGTCATATTCAAATTGTTCCTTTGCATACGGAAAAAGAATATGCAACTATTGCTGGTTTGCATCCCGAATTGGTTTCACAGCATTGGGAAATACCCACACAAAGTGGCCTTTTGCATTTTGAAATGATTCAAAATAGTCCAGAACTTTGTATAGAGAAAGACCCTCAATATGCCTATTTAGATGCACAAAAATTAGCTTGGCCTTTACTTTTAAGAACCTGGGAACCAACCGATTATTTTTATCCATTCGGTATGCGTAAAAAAAAGAAATTAAATCATTTCTTAGGGAACCTTAAATTAAATCCTTCGCATAAACAGGCTCAGACGGTACTATGTTCCGGATCTCAAATTGTGTGGGTAGTGGGCAAAAGAATTGACGACCGTTTTAAGGTAAAATTGAGCACACCATGGGTCTTGAAAATTCAATGGCTGACGCAGAAATAAACTCCATTTTTAGCAAGAATATTATTAGTTTTATAAGGCACTAACTTATAAACTTATTTAATAATATTAATGTATCTCTCCCGCATTAGTAAATTACTTTCGCTTAGCGTATTATTGCTTCTTTATACAAGTATAGGGCATGCTCAAGATTTTTCTAATAAGGGAAAAGATTTTTGGGTAGGGTATGGAAGCCATGTTGCCATGTACAATGCTACCGGTGCAGTCAATCCAAGTGGAGGGGGTCAAAATTTAGTCTTGTATTTTACTTCGGATCATGATGCCACTGTTAAAGTTGAAATCCCCGCACTCGGCTATAGTAAAGAATATTTTGTTAAAGCAGATTCAGTTACTGAATCCGATGTTATTCCAAAGTCAGGCGCACAAGATGCAAGAATTACCGAGGAAGGAAAGTCAGATAAAGGCATTCATATCACTTCTGACTACGCCATTATTGCGTATGCACACATTTACAATGGTAGTGTTTCTGGGGCTACCTTGTTATTCCCCACCACTACACTCGGAAGATCTTATTATTCTATCAATTATAATCAAATTTCTAATAGCCCTTTTTCTTATTGTTATACCTATGTAATTGCCACAGAGGATTCAACTAATATTGAAATTATTTTAAGTGCGAATACAGCAACAAGACAAAAAGGAGATACCATTCGAGAAGTATTGAATAAAGGACAGGTGTATAATATTTTTGGGAAAGTCCTTACTACCGCTAATAATGGTTCGACCGGGGAAGATCTAACAGGTACACTTATACGATCGGTTGCTACCGCTACAAGTACTTGTAAGCGCATTGCCGTTTTTTCTGGTTCAGGAAAAATATCCATATTTAATAATAATGCTAGAACTGCGGATAACTACATACAACAAGCTTTGCCTTCAAGTGCATGGGGTAAGAAGTACTTAACAGTGCCCACCAGTAAAATGCCCATGAATGTATATCGCGTAGCTGTGAGTGATTCCAATGCAGTGGTTAAATTAAATGGGCAGCCCATTCAAGTAACCTCTCCATTGATCAATCATTTTTATTATGAATTTACCTCCAACCAACCCAATGCAATAGAATCAGATTTACCCATTATGGTGGCGGAATATATGACTACTACCGGAAGTTATGGGAACAACAATAGTGGAAATGGGGACCCTGAAATGATTTATTTAAGTCCTATCGAGCAAACCATCAATAAGGTGACCATTAATTCAACCCCTTATGCATTTATAGTTGATAGTTTGCATTATGTAAATGTAGTTATTCCTAAAGGGGGTATCGCATCGCTTAAAATTGACGGGGTAAGTCCAATCAATCCTATTACCCATCCAGGTGATACCAATTATGTATATTTTCAAACGAATTTAAAAGCGGGATCTCATACCATTGTTTCTGATTCAGGATTTAATGCAATTGCCTATGGATATGGGAGTGTTGAATCCTATGGATACAATGCCGGAACCAATGTAATTGATTTGTATCAAAAGTTAACCGTAAACAATCAGTTTGGAACTGTAAAACTACCTGCTACCTGTAGAGGGACTCCATTTAAGGTGTCTATCACTTTACCTTATAATCCTTTGTCTTTACAATGGATTATTCCGGAATATCCAAGCATCCCTGTAGAATACAATCCTGCTTATGATTCTACTTATGTGGTTAATGGAAAAACCATTTATAGGTATTCCTTAAATTCCTATTTGAGTTACTATAAGGATACCACTTATAATATTCAACTAAAGGTATTCAATCCAACTGCGGACGGATGTAGTGGGGAACAAACTATTGATTTTGATTTGGTGGTATACAATCCTCCCAAAGCGGCTTATACTATAGAGAGTACCCATTGTGTCGGAGACAGCTTACTATTAAAGGATAATACTGTTTTAGGACCCGAGGATCGTAAACTGATTGCCTTTAATTGGAAGATAGGCAATGCCAATTTCGTGGAAGGGAAAAACTACGCTAGTAAAATAAATACAACAGGCACCCTGCCTGTTCAATATTATGTAATCACAGATATTGGATGTTTAAGTGATACTTTACAAACCCAAGTGGTGATTGATAGTTTGCCTAAGCCTAATTTTATTGTTCCCAATATTAGGTGTATAGGAAAAACTATTGCTTTGGTTGACAGTTCTTTTGCTACGGGGGGGAATCAAATTATTAAATGGATTTGGGATTATGGGGATGGGAAAGGGGTGGATAGTTTAAATAGCAATACAACGGTGCAGCATGTTTTTGATAGTATGCAAAATTATCCAGTGATGCTTTCTGTGATGAGTGTTAATGGTTGTTGGCAAAAGAAAACAAAAAGCTTAAGTATATTCCCCAATCCAATGGTAGGTTTTGTGATGCCTGAAATTTGTTTGAGTGATGCGTTTGCTAATTTTAGAGATACCAGTTCTATAGTAGATAATACTAGCCCCTTTACCTATCAATGGGATTTTGGGGATCCTAGCAGTTCATCTAATACAAGTAATGTTGCCAATCCAAGACATGCCTATACGAGTGTGGGAAACTATTCGGTGAAAGAAACCGTAACCAGTAATAAAGGATGTGCTACAGAAAAAACACAAACCTTTACGGTTAATGGGGCCTTCCCCAATTCTAATTTTAGGATTCTTGATTCTGCTGCGCATTGCTCTAATACCAATGTAGAATTAACCAATTTGTCTACTGTGGATTTTGGAACCATTGGTAAAATTATTATTTATTGGGATTCTTTGAATAACCCATTAGATACCACGGTGGACGAAAACCCAACCCTGCAAAAAAAGTACAGTCACAATTATGCTAATTTTCGTTTTCCTGATAAAATGAATTTTGATGTAAGATTAACTGCTTTTTCAGGAGGGACCTGTCTAGATAAAACACAAGGAACCGTAACTATTGTACCTCCGCCTACAGGGTTTAGTATTCAAACGGCTAAGGATTATGTTTGTATTGCGGACAGCTTGCAATTAACACCGCGAGTGCTTGGAGGAACACCGCCATTTGCCTACACATGGAAAAAAGACAATACCAATGCAAATTTAAATGGGAGTCAATTACAGGGTGTAACTAAGGGAACCGTTTCCATTTCTACCACGGTCACAGACACAAAGCAATGTGTATATGATTTCAATAATCAAAAATCTATTGAAGTTAAAGACATTCCAATTGCCTTGATTAAAGCAAGAGATACAAGTATTTGTAATGGAGATGCAACGGTGTTGGAAGGGAAGGGGGCCAATCAATATTTATGGTTTAAGGAAGGACTTCTCTACTCAACCACTTTAATAGACACGCTGGCCACTTCCATTGCGGGTAAATATCAACTTAAGGTGAATGATGGTTATTGTAATTCTTTACTTTCAGGACCTATCCAATTAACAGGGTATACCATACCTAATTATACCTTTAGTCAAACCCAATTAATTTGTAAGGATAAGCCTGTGCAAATCACAACGAATGCAGCCAATGCAATTGGGGCACATTTTACGTGGAACTTTGGCGATAGTAGTTATTCCTCTTTAGCAAGTCCTATAAGTCATGTATATGATACCAATGGGGATTATGTAATGCAGCTAAGCTTCAAACATGATTATTGTCCTAAGTATAATCAAACCATCATGGGGGATACCATCAGGGTAGTGAATCCGTTAAAGCCCGACTCCTTTACTTTCTTTGTGTTATCCGATGTAGATACCTTGCTTACCAATATTAAATCTAACCCTGGGTATACCGAGTATGCTTGGTCGCCAGGAACCTATTTATCTAATCCATTGATAGATCATCCCAATTTTAGAGGATTAAGAACGACACAATACACACTTACCCGAACGGATCCCAGTTCACAATGTCAGGTTGCGGATACCTACTTAATTGATGTATCTAACGAAGTGGTCTTATCGGTACCCAAAGCATTTACGCCCAATAAAGATGGTTTGAATGATATATTGAAGCTTGAATTTGGAGCAGGTTTGAAGAAGTTTACTTATTTCAAGCTATTTAATAGATGGGGTAAACTTGTTTTTGAAACCAATGACTTAAATATAGGATGGGATGGAACTTTTAATGGAAGAGACCAAGAGATGGATGCCTATAGTTACTTATTAGATTATATTACATTTAAAGACGAGCACATTACTAAAACGGGCTCGGTAATTTTATTAAGATAATGCAAAGAATAAATAGCCTATTATTTGTATTACTTAGTACTTTCTTTTTACAGGAAGTAAATGGGCAAACTCCTTTTATGTCGCAAAATTTTGCAGCGACCACTTATTTTAACCCTGCAGCGGTAGGGTTTGGGGTAAACAATAAGTTACATGCTTTTTATAAAAATCAGTTTGCTGGCGTAGGGGATGCTTATAAGACCATTGGAGTGAGTACTGACTTTAAATTATTCAAACAGGAAGAAGGGGAGCCTAATCATTTTGGAATGGGCGTTCAAGCGGTATCTGAAAAAGTATTGAATGGGGTGCTACAAACCAATTATATATCTGTTCAAATTGCCAACAGAATATTTTTGAATCAAAAACAAACCAGTTATTTAGCATTGGGAATTGGAGGTACCATAATTAGCAGAAATATTGATAAAGAATTACTCACTTTTGGGGATCAATATAATTCTGGAAGATTGTTTAATAGTAGCTCTTCAGAATCTATTGCAAATATTCCTGTAAAATTTGCAAGTAGTGTGGGACTCTTATATGGACAAAGTTCCCCAACACAATATATGCAATTAGGGGCAAGTGGTTACTTTATTGAAAGAAACACCAATGACCCATCTACTATAAATGTGAATCAGCAATTTCAATTTGTAGGACTTGCTAATTTTGAACATCAAATTTGGTATGACAAAACCATTTTGTTTCATGCGGATTATCAAAAAAGATTGGAAAGTGAATATTATTATGCTGGGTTAGCTATGGGATTCCCCATTCATGATGCCACTGAAGTAGTGAAACGTTTATATGTGGGTTGTTTTTATAGAACGAAGGATGCAACGATTCCTTATATTGGATTGCTATTTGGCAAATACAAATTAGGGTTGAGTTATGATATTTATCAAAACGATATGACCAGTGCCAATTTGCACCCTCAAACCATTGAGTTTAATTTTACTACTTTATTGAGCAGGAGAAAGTCGGAAAATTTAATTAATCTTTTTGATTAGCGTTGGGCATTTCATTCATTCTATCTATTTACCTAGGTAAAGGCGGATTTGATCAATGAATGCCCCCATTACATCATAATTACCAGCCAATTTACTCGCCATCCATAAATAGATGAATCCATAAAGAGATCCCCATAAGTGTGCACTATGGTTAATGGAACCGCCTCCTTTTTTGGACAGGTATACCGTAATTGCTAAATAAATGGGACCAAATACAAAACCTGGAATAATAGGAGGGATAAAAAAGAAGCCAATTTGTAAAGTAGGTTGTAAGAAGATCCCCGCAAAAACAATGGCTGAAACAGCACCTGAAGCACCCAGGCTATTGTAATAATATTGGCGCTTGTGTTGGTAATAAGTTGGAATGATACATACCACCAAAGCAGATATATACAATAACAAATAAAAGAACCTACCAGTTGGGCCAAAGATCATTCTAAAGAATTGTTCTACATAATCTCCAAACATGTAAAAGGAAAACATATTAAAAGCTAAGTGCATAAAGTCCGCATGGATAAATCCACAGGTAACAGCACGATACCATTGTTTGGGATCACGTGCAATGGTATAAGGATTGAAGATGAATTTTTCTAAAAGGGATTCATTGTTCATAGCCAATAAGGATACAGCTACGGTTACAATGGTTATAGTAAGGGTTATGGACATAAAAGTAATTATTCGTGATGGTATTTTTCGTTAGCTAGAATACTACAGGCCCTATATATTTGTTCTGCTAACAATAAACGCACCAACATATGTGGGAATACCAGTTCTGAAATGCTCCAAGTAAAATTGGCGCGTTTTTTTATTTCTTCGTCCACACCATAAGCTCCTCCTATTAAAAATACAATACGCTGTGCACTTTGGTTGGCTTTTTGTTGAATTAAATTAGCAAGACCTGGAGAGCTTAACATCTTACCCTTCTCATCTAATAATACCAATACATCGATCGGAGATAATGCTTTTATTATACTTACTGCTTCCGCCTTTTTAATTTGAACAGGTTCCGTGAGTTTGCTAGGAGGGATAAGTTGCCAATCAATGGGGTAATAATGCCCAATTCGTTTAGTGAATTGTTCCACACCTTCCTTGATATATGATTCGTTTACTTTGCCAACAGAAAATATAGAGAGTTTCAATGAAGTTGATTTACATCAAATCTAATCATTTTAAAACAAATGGAATTTTTGCTACTGTATGGTGAATTCCAGGCCAGCGTCTTGGCCTAATCTAAAAGTATATTTCCCTTTTTTGCAATCTCCCACATATAGACAGGTTCTTTGGGTATTGCCTGTAATTTTACCTTGCATAATGTCTACACCTTGTGCATTGGTGATGGTGTATATTTTACTTTCACAATCTTCCAATGAAAAGCGAACTTCGAGTATGCCATCCTTAACTAGTTCAGTTAATGTAAACATATATTAAGTAATCGTTTAGGGGGTCTAAATATATAGACATCCTAAAATTAGGGAATATTCTATTTCTTAAAGCTAGATTTATCTCTAATTGTATTGGAATAGGGGGTCATTATATCTATTGCCATGAGGGGTGCGAAGTTAAATGTAGTCTAGAATTAATTCTATTCTCATGAAAATCAATCTATTTGCCATCAAGACTCCCTAAATTTGTTCGCATGCGATTGTTTACTAAAAAATCAGTGAGCCATTTGCATTCATTCTAAATTACCTACAATGGAAGTAAAAGTATTAGTAGCTGAGGATCATAGTATTGTGAAGATGGGGCTTACCGCCATTTTAAATAAATTACAGGTCCGCACGGTTGGTGAAGTGAGTACTTGTACCGAATTAATGGCTGAATTATCGACGAATACCTACTCCCATTTGATATTGGATATTATATTACCGGACGGTAATTCCTTAGAATACATTGAGGCCATCAATGAAAAATATCCGCATTTATCTATTCTAGTACATTCCATGCAACCCATTGATGTGTATGGTAAAATCATCAATAAGTTTACTATTCATTCCTACCTTCACAAGGGGGCTTCGGAAAGTGAGATAAACTATCATTTGGAGCTATTTATAAAAAACCAACCACTTACCATTAAGAAAAAAATAGAGGATACGGGTAATCCTTTTTCAACCTTGGCGGTAAGGGAGTTGGAAGTACTTCATTATTTATTAAATGGGTATAGAACCAAAGAAATTGCCAATTTATTGGGCTTGAAAATGAATACGGTTTCTACCATTAAATCAAATATATTTGACAAAGTGAAAGCGGACTCATTTACGCACCTATTACAGTTGGCACATGTACATCAAATTAGTTACTAGTAATTTATTACGCACCTTATTAAGTGCCTTTCTTCTTTTTTGTTTTCAATTAAGCATTGCTCAATTATCGTATAATTTTGAAAGAATTAATACCGAAAATGGTTTACCTACGAATGCCATAAAGGGTTTACTTTTTGATGCCAATACTAGATTTTTATGGGTTGCGACTGAGTCAGGAATTGTTCGCTACAATGGGTATGGTTTTCAAAGTTTTGGTGACAATGAAAATAAGGCGTTATTAAATGGAAGAATTGTAATTTTTGATAAAACAAATACAGGTAAAATATATGGAAAATTAATTGACGAGCGGATATTTACCATAAAGGGTAATATTCCTGTAATTGAAAACAAATCAGGAAAATTAAAATCGGAAGCAGACTATTTTCGTTACAAGTATAATTTGAGAAATATTTCAAAAGATAGCTTGAATATAGATATTTACATTAATGACTACTACCTAAATAAAAATATTTACACTAAAATTGATTTTAGACTGTACAAATACGTTTCAAGTCATTTGAAATATTTAACCATGTTATCTAGTGATGAGTCTGGGTTTGTGTTAGGTAATCATTTATTTTTTTTAAGAAAAGATGGGGTATTTTTTGAAGGAATTGACAAAAATGGTTCATTTAGAATAAATCAAATTGCTAATTATAGTGATGAGTTGAAATATGATTCAAAGAATACGTTTTCGCAAATTAAAGTTTTTCAAAGCCATCCCAAAGAACCCGCCTATTTATTAGCAAGTAATCAATTATTTAAAGTTGATCTTGTAAACGATAAAATTCAATTAAATTTAATTTCGAATCAAGTACCAATTAACGAATTCGTTAAATATGTTCAAATAGATAATTTAACAAACACCATTTATTTAGGAACAGATAATAGAGGTTTAATTGTTGGAAGGCCTAAGTATTTTAATAGAATTTTACCAAATAATGCAGTTGATGGAGTGAGTTCATCAGCTTACGCACAAGTGCTCTTAAAAAATGGAGATATTCAAATAAACACTGGGCAGTTATATAAAGGGAATTCAAAAACTAATACAAGTTCAAATTTAAATATTTTCACCAGACCTTCTGAAACAACTACTTTTATATCAGAAGATAGTTTCCTTTACTTTACCAATTTTGAAGGAGTCATAAAATATGATTTAGTAAAAAATAAAGTTATTGAAAAATCAAATGATATTTCCCCAACTAGAAATGCTTTTATTGAATTCAATAATAAATTATATTCATTTAATGTTGATGGTGTAGCAGTAAAAAATGAAAAATGGGAGTATGTTCTAAAGTTTTCAAAAATGCCATTTAACTTTATTGTTTATGGTTTAATTCAAGTAAACGATCATGAAATTTTAGCTGCTACTACAAATGGTTTGTATAAGTATAATGTAAGACAGAATACATTTAAACTTTTTTATAAGGACAAGTCAAATGCTAATTTTAGAACAATTTATAATTTAGATGGTTATTATTTGTTAGGTACTTATGGTGGTGGGGTATATATGTTCCGAAATGACACGATTAAGAAAGTTCCATTAGATCAAAATGCTTACTTGAATTATACTCATTGTTTTATTAAGGATGATAAACAAAGAATATGGGCAAGTACCAATAAGGGTTTATTCATGTCTCCTTCAAAATCATTGATCGATTTTTGGAATTTAGGACCAGGAAATATCAAGTTTAGTTATTACGGAAAACCAGAAGGAATTGATCAGTTAGAAATGAATGGAGGATGCAGTCCTTGTGCTATAAAATTAAAGGATGGAAAATTCTCTTTCCCTGGTATCGATGGATTAATCCAATTCAACCCTGATAGCCTTCCAGATATTAATATACAGCCAAAAGTTTTTCTTGATAAATTATTTATTGATAATAAATTAGTTGATATAGAAAAGTTGAATAACGAATTTCCATCTGGGATAAAAAATATTGAAATGCAACTTGGCATTTCAGGTATGTTATCTCAAGAAAATATCATGCTAGAATATAAGTTTGATGATGAAGCTTGGGTAAGGGTTAACGTAAAGTCTCCAAATTTAAAATTTTCAAATCCAGGTTCAGGTTCACATAAAATTTTAATTAGAATTAGAAATACCATAAATGAAAAATGGGAAGTAATATCCTATGGCATTTCAATTAAATATCCTTGGACACAACATCCTTTAATGTATTTTATTTACTTATTAATTATAATAGGTTTAATTCTATTGTATATACGTTTTAAAACCATAATCTATCAACGTAGACAAAAATTATTGGAGATAGAAGTAGCAGCAAAAACAGCTTCTTTAAATAATTTGAATGATTATTTATTAAAACGAAACCAAGCAAAAGATCATGTTATTGCCATCATGAATCATGATATTTTAACGCCCTTAAAATATTTACATATCACTGCAAAAAACATTGCTGATGTAAGTAATGAATCAAACGTGAAATCTTCCATAAAACAAATTGCAAAGACCTCTAAGGATTTAGAATACCTGACATCCAATATGCTTAATTGGGTAAAATTTGATAATATTGAAGCTTTGCCAAACAAGCAATCAGTTGATTTATATTTATTGGTTATTGATTTAGTTGAATTTGTTGAACCGTTTAAACATAATAACAATATCCAAATTATAAACAATATCCCAAATGGATTAATCATATTAAACTGGGCCGATTCATTAAGGGTGTTACTCTATAACATAATAATTAATGCCATTCATTCGACTAATGAGGGAAGTATAAATATTTCATATGAAGAATTAGAAAACGGATATAAAATAATTATTAATGATACAGGAGTTGGAATGAACGAATCCATGATTCAGTATTTAATTAAAGGAAAAAGTAAAGACGAAGTATTGCAAATACCCAAATACAAGAAAGGGAACGGGGTTGGATTTCAAATTATTAGAAATATTGTTCAACTCATGCATGCAAGTATACAAATTGAGAGTCAAGAGAAAAAGGGAACTTCTGTTTCAATCATATTTAAAAACTAGTTAACTATAGAATAATCTCTTCTATTATTCTATTATATTTAATGCTAATAGAATAAATTCATTTTATGTTGAAAATTTGATAAGATTACATCACATTCATAGAACTTATTCTAATTTATTTGAAGCAATATTTTGGATTTTTGTACGATTCAAAATCCATGCAATAATGTCAATTCAAAGATTTTTATTTTTTTATATTTTAATTTTTTCATTTTTTTTAGCTAACTACACTTTTGCTGGGGAATTAAATAAACATAGTAATTATTTTATATCTAATGAACATTTTTACAATCCAACAGCTTGTTCTTCGATAACAATTGTGAGACAACCCACTAGTTTCGATGCATGGACTGGGTATAGTGGAACCGCTAATAATTTCAGTGTGTATGCAACCAGCACGGGTGGGACTTTATCTTATCAATGGGAAAGAAGTAATGACAATGGGGTAACATGGGCCACTATTACTGCTTCAATTGATGCAGGAACCACCTATTCTAGTTTTGATGCCGCAACACTTTATTACTCTAATACGAGTGGTTCAATAACTGCACTCGATGGATTTAAATATAGAGTTAGGATTTCAAACAGTACTTGTTTTATTTATAGTAACGAAGTAACCCTTCGTGTTTTTGGCCCTTCTTTTTTTGCCGCATTAAATTTGCCGGCTACAACCAACTATTGTTCTTCTTCCCCTATAATTTCAGTTGATTTATTAGCTTCTAGTAATTCCTCAATGACCTCTTTTGCCTGGGAAAGAAGAATAGGATCCTCTGGAAATTGGGTTGAAATTACTTCTGCAAATGCGAATACGCTTGATGCAGGATTGTCTTATTCAAATTTTAATAGAGCAGATTTACAGGTGACTGGTTTTAGTGCAGCCTCTGAATCACTCCAATTTCGCTGTAAGGTTACTATTTCTGTTGTCTCTCGGAATGTGATCCAAACAAGTAGTGGTTCTACCACCAATAGTAATTCAAATTCAATTTCTGGAGTATACTCTTCAATTACTAGTTTAGCTCCTGGTTCGGGGGCTACAATTACACAGATGCCACCTAGTTTAGTATCATTTTGTGCATCAGGTGTAACCCAGACTATTACTACAAATGCGATAGTTGCTAGTGGGAATGTTATATATCAATGGCAACGAAGCGTAAATGGTACATCGTGGGTAAATTTAGAAAACGATGGAACTTTTTCAGGTGTTCAAATGGCTTCTTTGACGATTATTAATCCAGCTAGCACTTTTAATAATAATCAACTTCGGTGCAAAGTTGTTTCCTCTAATTCAAATTGTAATTCATTTACAACTATTTCAACTATTAAAATTGGATCTCCTCCAACTTATTCCAGACAGCCTCCATATCCAACTTCTGGTTTGGGTACATTTTGTCAAAATAGCGAAAGTTACAACTCGGCATTTTTTATGCCTCTTATTTCAGGAATGGCGGGTTCCAATTCCTCTGGATTTTCATTTCAATGGTTTCGCAATACAAGTAATTCTTATGTGGGTGCTACAGCTATTGACGGCCAAACCAATGTAGGGGGATATTTAACTACAGATCAAGCAGGAACATTTTATCTTTTTCAAAGAGTTACGAACGCGGAAGGTTGTTCTACAAATAGTGCCATTGTAGGTCCTTATACGATTACTCCTGCGCCAACAATTACACAACAACCTTCTTTACCAAGTACTTCTATTTGTGCAGGAGACCCTTTTAGTATGAGTGTGAGTGCGACTGCACCCACTGGGGGAACCTTATCTTATCAATGGCAAATAAATGGATCCCCTATTACAGGGGCTACCTCACCAACGTATTCGGTAGCATCAGCAACCACAGGTATGGCTGGAAAATATACAGTTAGGATATCATCCTCACTAGGTAATTGTGCTACAACTAGCGCTCCTATTGATTTATCAGTAACTGCTGCCCCTAGTTTACCTACTGCGGTAACAGCATCTCCAACAATAATTTGTTCTGATCCAAATTCGACTACAAATTTATCAGCTACCACTTCAGCTTCAAATGTGATTTATTGGTACGAGACAGCAACTGGTGGAACTCCCATTGGATTTACAAATTCAGGACAAACCATCAATGTAAAACCCAGTGCAACAAAAACTTATTATGCTGAAACGCGCGCTGTTAAGCAGCTATCTTTTTCATTTAGTAGAGAAGTTCAAACATGGGTTGTTCCTCAGGGGATAAGTTCAATGGAGGTAGATATTAAAGGCGGAGGTGGAGGCTCAGGAGGTACAGATTCTGGTGCGCCTGGAGGGGGTGGTGGTGGTGCTAGAGCCACGGGGACCATCTCTGTTACGCCAGGTATGAAATTTAGATTTGCAATTGGGTCAGAAGGAACTATGGGGGGAGGGTGTAGAAATCCCATTATTGTCTTTGGAGGCTTTGGAGGATTCAATGCGTTGGGTTATCATGGTGGTAGAGGTGGAGATTCTGGTTTTGAAGGATGTTCAGGAGGAGGTGGTGGAGGAGGTGCTGCTACTGTGGTTCAGCTATTGGATGCTAATGATAACATTTTAAACAGTTGGATACTAGCCGGTGGCGGTGGTGGCGGTGGTGCTGGCCAATTTGGTAATGGTAGCCCTGGAATGGCTTTTGCTAATAACCAAACAATCAATAGTATTGTTGGTGCGAATGGTGGTACGATGGTTGGAGATGGAGCTGGTGGTGGTGCTGGCGGTGGTGGTATTAAAGGAGGAATTGGGGCAGGTCCCGGTGGAGAAGGAGGAGCTCCTGGTGGATATCAGGGCCAAAGCCAAATTGGAAATTTGACCTCTCAACCCGCTAGCACAGGTGACGGTTGGTTCAAGGTAACCATTGCTGGATCAGCTGATTTTTCTTGTCCCTCTGCAACACGCGTACCAGTAACTGTAAATGTATCACAGAATGCATCCGTAATAATTACCAATCAACCTCAACCTTTGGTGCAATGCGGAACTGCGACCTCTACTTTTTCAGTAACAGCAACAGATGCAACTACTTATCAATGGCAAGTAAGTACAAATGCTGGTAGTTCTTGGACAAATATTACAGGAGCATCTAACCCAGCATTTACGGGTAAAACATTTGCAGGATTTAATTCTGCAACATTATCTGTTACAGCAACAGCAACATCAGCAAATAGTTATTTATATAGATGTATAGTTTCCAATGATTGTAGTTCAGCTACAAGTAACTCAGCTTTGCATGATATTAATG
>JACCDH010167429.1_pt1 | contig 15244 bp, 10 predicted proteins | sample 7442481 | NCBI WGS metagenome assembly JACCDH01 (sample SAMN15323433, study PRJNA562643) | freshwater metagenome | isolation source: river surface water | place: USA:Blue River Watershed | collected 2017-08-15
AAAAATAAAAACCCCTTTTTAGGGGTTTTTTAGTTTTAAACTATACATTTGTTTATCTAACTTATCATAAAAATTTATGATAAAAAAAACGCTTAATTTAAAACATTAAATAGATTTACAAAACCTTAAAATTTAAATATATGTATCCTGCAGAAATAGTACTTCCCATGAAACAAGACCTAACTAAAGTTGGGTTTGAAGATTTAACAACTCCAGCAATGGTAGATGAAGCTGTAAACAGCAAAGGAACTACATTAGTAGTAATTAACTCTGTTTGTGGTTGTGCCGCTGGTAATGCTCGCCCAGCTGTAAAAGCTGCGGTTAGCTACGATAAAATACCATCTAGAATCACCACAGTATTTGCTGGTTTTGATGGCGACGCGGTTGCTCAAGCTCGTAAATATATGTTACCTTATCCTCCATCCTCTCCTGCTATTGCATTATTTAAAGACGGCAGATTGGTACACATGATTGAAAGACACAATATCGAGGGTAAATCTGCACAAATGATTGCCGAAAATTTAGTAGCAGCATTCGACGAGCACTGCTAATATCCAAACTAAACTTTAAAAAGGCTATCCATAAACGATAGCCTTTTTTTATTTCTCCCAATTCCCATATAGTTTAACCAAACTAAGTACATTGTTTACTTTGCATAAACCTTAGAACGCTCCGCAAAAAAACAAACTATGCAATCTATTTGAGAGCCAAAAACACTTTTATATGTGTAATTGTAATAAGGATTAAAAAAGTTAAATTTTAAATGTATTTGGAATTATATAATTTTAAATAGTATTTAAAATCCATTCGTTGGAGGGTTCGTCGAAATAGGAAATTTGCATGTTTTTATGTTGGTAATATTTAACCAATTTGATTTGGGAGGTGCTGAGCCATAAGTTTTTATTGGGTACAAGATGTAACATTTTATTCCACCAAATATCCATAACTCCTAATTTCCTGTAATTGGGTAAAAGATGTAAAAAAGCTAAATAACTAAAACCACTGTTTAAATAGGCTTGAGCAATATCTTGATATATTTTTACATCTGTTGTAACACTGTTGGTAACAATTGCTCCACCAATTAAATTAAAGTTATAAAACACACCTAAAACAATGGTATTTTCCTTAATTTCATCCCATTGTTCCATCAACTCTTCTGCCCAATCATTTGGTAAAACGCTACACAACTCATCTACACGAATACTTTTACAATCTATCTCCATAATCAAACATTACAATAAATTCCAAGCCCATAATTTATCCGAATCCTCTGTCCATCTATCCCCAATATCTGTTCGGTAATATGCATTGTTAATCAAAACATTAGAAATTCTATTGTAGGTCATTTTTTGTGCCTCCTTCATAGTAGTTCCATAACCCGAAACCAATAAAGGCAAGCCCATTACACCCGTTATTAACCACTCACCATTTACTTTTTTAAGGTGTTGAATATGTAAACCCTCTTTCATAGGCTTTTTAATTACTACAACAGCATCTTTTGAAAAAACTTCAAAAGTTTTTTTGTCCTCATAAGGAAAAGGCGGTACAACCATATACACACCCATTTGAAACCCCTTGCGTGTATTAAAAATAAAATTTTTACCCGAAGCAACATTAAATAACAAAGTACTCATTTTATCTAAAATTCCTGCTCGTTGAATGCTTATTTGAGGAAAACCAAATCTGGAAGTAAACTCTAAAGGATAAATACCATTTCCATTTACAATACAATTGATATCTATATGTCCCACAAAATTTTCAGTTGCCAAAGTTTTTTCAAATTTAGCCAAAGTAGCATCAAATATAGGATTTTCATTGGTCCAAAACATACTGGTACCCATTTCACCTGTGGAAACACCCAACTCTTTAGGAAAGAATTTTTTATGTTCGAAAGTGATATTGATAGGTTTAATAAAGTTTTTTCCATTAAAAAATGCCGCAACAGAAACCTCAACACCCGTAACTTTTTTTTGCAACTGAAAAGTCCCCATTTCGTTACCCCAAGTTTTGCGATACGCTTTTAAAACCCTAATAATATCCGAGCCATCCTCCTCTTTACCAATAAACAACAACTGTTTATAATCCTGTATTTCGCCACAGGGTTTAATTACATATTTATTAGGATATTTTTCTACATAATCAATCGCGTCATCAAAATTGGAAAATTCCTTGTATTGCAGGATTTTAATTTTATGTTTTTTCAGTTCATTCTGACCAAAATTTCTATCCAACTCTAACCTATCCGTATATTCTGTTCCACCAATCACCAACTTCCCCGCTTTACGTAATTCGCTAGCTTCTTTACCATAACCAGTGTAATCAAAAATAATTACATCCGCCCAATCTGTAAATTTCCTCCAATTTTTAATTTTAGGAACAAAACCATCCCCTATTTCTCTAAAATTTTTTTCATCCACAAAAAACTTAACCGTATTTCCCTCCTCCAAAATAGTATGAGCAATATCTAACATTTCGCCCCACTTAGAGATGAATAAAAATTTAATAGGCGTATTCATTAAAAAATGAAATTAAAACAAGTAAAACACAACTGCATAAATACTAAAAAATAGATTTTAAAATTAGCACGAAAGTACATAAAATTGCATAAAAAATGCCACCCATGAGGTGGCATTTTTTATGCAATTAAAATAATGTTATTTTTCTTTTAAAGCCTCAATAATTTTAGCTTCAATTTCGTTAGATAATTCTTCATTGTCTCTAACTAGATCCTTTACGGCATCCCTACCTTGTCCAAGTTTAGTATCACCATAACTAAACCACGAACCTGATTTTTTAATGATTTCCAATTCTACACCTAAATCGATTATTTCACCAGCTTTAGAAATACCTTCACCAAATAAAATATCAAATTCAGCCTTTTTAAAAGGTGGAGCCATTTTATTTTTAACCACTTTTACCCTTACACGATTACCCATTACATCTTCTCCATTTTTAATTTGAGAAACCTTACGAATATCTAAACGAACAGACGCATAAAATTTTAAAGCATTACCACCCGTTGTAGTTTCTGGATTACCAAACATCACCCCGATTTTATCTCTTAACTGATTAATAAAAATAACACATGAACCACTTTTATTGATAGTAGATGTAAGTTTACGTAAAGCCTGCGACATTAAACGAGCCTGTAAACCCATTTTAGAATCGCCCATATCCCCCTCGATTTCGGCCTTTGGAGTTAACGCAGCAACGGAATCAATTACCACCAAATCCACTGCGCCAGAACTTATTAAATGATCCGCAATTTCTAAAGCCTGCTCACCATTATCTGGTTGAGAAATCAATAAATTTTCGGTTTCCACCCCTAATTTTTCGGCATAAGATCTATCAAAAGCATGCTCTGCATCAATCATTGCAGCAATACCACCCGCTTTTTGCACTTGTGCAATAGCATGTATTGCCAAAGTAGTTTTACCAGAAGATTCTGGTCCGTAAATTTCAATAATTCTACCTTTTGGATAACCTTGAATACCTAAGGCTACATCTAAAGATAAAGAACCAGATGAAATACTTTCCACCTCTACTACAGGATTGTCCCCTAAACGCATTACAGTACCTTTACCATAGGTTTTGTCTAAGCGTTCCATTGTCATTTGTAACGCTTTTAATTTATCAGCATTACTTACATTGTTGTCCTTTGCCATAATTTTAAAAAATAAATATTAATATAATTCGATTAATTGTTGTGTGTGTTCTTTAGTTTTAACTTTAGTGATAACGTGCTCTACAACACCATTTTCATCGATCACAAAAGTAGTTCTGTTAATCCCTTCGTACTCTTTACCCATAAACTTTTTTAATCCCCAAACCCCAAAAGCTTTTATAAGCTGTAAACTTTCGTCGCTTATTAAAGGAAAAGGCAAATCGTATTTAGTTATAAAACTTTGATGTTTTTTAGGCGAATCGGCACTTACCCCAACAATTTTAAAACCTTTAGCTAGTAAATCCTGATAACCATCGCGTAAACTACAAGCCTGCGCTGTGCAACCCGGCGTATCATCCTTTGGGTAAAAATAAACTACTAATTTATGTCCTTTAAAATCGGTTAAACGAAATAAGTTTTCGGACTGATCTTTCACTTCAAAATCTGGAATTGTATCACCTACCTTTAACATAATTATAAATGTTTTAATTTTTAACAAAGTACCAAAACTATTAGCAGTATTACAAGTTAATCGTGTTAATTTTTTTAACAAGATTAAAAAGTTATATATTTTTATAGTTTATATTTACCTTAGAGTACATAATTTAAACCCTTAGTAAAATGAACAAGGCAAAGTTAAGAGAAATTTTTAAAAATAAAAGGAAAGATTTAAAATTAAATTTAAAAAATGAATTATCAGATAAAATAAATCAAAAAATAATTGATTTTATTGAAGAAAACGATATAAAAACGATACATTGCTATTTAACACAAATAAATTTACACGAAGTAAACACACAAAAAATTATACAATATATTTGGGAAAACAACAAAACCCTTATCACATCGGTAAGCAACACTACAAATTACACCCTCGAACATTATTATTTACAACCCCATACCGAAATACAACAAAATAAATGGGGAATACCCGAACCACAGGGAGCAGAAAAGGCTAGTATAGAAAAGTTGGAATTGGTAATTACACCATTATTATGTTTTGATAATCAAGGGTATAGAGTTGGATACGGCAAAGGCTTTTATGACAAGTTTTTTGCGAAATGTTCTGCAGATGTTATAAAACTTGGCGTTTCGTATTTTGAGCCTATACCAGAAATTGAGGATGTTGATGATTACGATTTTCCTTTAGATTTTGTGTTTACTCCGGATAATTTTTATGCGTTTTAAATAGCAAGCAAATAGGATTTGGAATCATTAAGTATTTTTTTTACAACTTAGTACAGTAAGTATTTACAAAATAAAAGTTTGCTTTTTGCCTGAAATAATTCGGATTTAGAAATTAATCCTTTATTTCCTCATACTCTGCATAATCCTCGTTATTTGATTTTTTAGCACCCGAAGAAGTACCATGAATAGTAACTTTACCCTTTTGTTTATTGGCTTTTTGAATATGATTATCGTAAATTTCCTCTCCGTGTTTATTTAAATGTTTTTGAATTTTATTTCGAATCCAAATTCGTAAAATAAATTTAGAAATATAATAAAATGCAATTAAAAATAAAATGGTTTTAAATAATCCAATCATAATATCTATTTATAAATTGATGTTCAAAGGTAATAATTTATTACAAACTCTGAACTTTTCTTAAATCACTTAATTTTGCCTGAATGGTAAAGTTACCCATTTGTACGGTAAATTTATCCCCTTTTATATCTTTTACAATTCCTGCCGTAGTATTGTCTTTAATTTTAACCCTATCCCCTACATTAATCTCCTCAATTACAGCATTATCCACTACAACTACTTGAGGAACGACGATTATTTTTTTAGGCATGGGAGGTAATTTTGGAGAATGTAAATTATTTTGTAAAACCACAGGATTTACCTGTTCTTTCACCTTAGATTTTTCGATAGCAATAAACTTTAAAACCGATTCGTTTAGCGCTTTATTGGTTTTATGCTTTTTAAATTGCTGTATAAATTCGTACAATTTTTTTCCGGTTTGAATATATTTAGATTGCTGATCAAAAAATCGCTTTTGTTGCTCCACCTTAGCATACAATCCATCCAAAAGTTTAGTGTACTCCTCCACTATTTTTTTAGCCTCTATGGATAGCTTAACCTGCTCGGAATTTAAAGATTTGTAATTTGATTTTTCCTCCTGTAAACCCAAAGTAAGCGCATCCAACTTCACTTTGTTTTCGGAAATTTTTAGTTTAGCACGCTCAATTAAATCGCTTTGTATCCCATTAATTTTAGCCACTTCGAAGGTAAATGAAGAACCAGGCATGCCAACCGATAATTTATATAAAGGTGATAGTTTTTGCGTATCAAACAACATACAAGCATTTACTGAGTGTTGTAAACTAGAACTTAAAATTTTAATATTTGTGTAGTGCGTATTAATAACTGCAAAACAATTTTTATGATACAATTCCTCAAAAAACACTTCGGCCAATGCACCACCCAATTCCGGATCCGAACCACTTCCAAACTCATCCAACAACAACAAAGATTGTTCATTTGCTTTCTCCAGAAACAAACGCATTCTGCTTAATCTATAACTATAAGTACTTAATTGATTATCGATAGATTGATTATCTCCAACATCTGTTAAGATATTTTGAAACAAGCTAAAACTACTTACATCATCCACCGACACAAATAAACCACATTGAAACATCGTTTGTAGTAAACCTACAGTTTTTAAAGTAACCGATTTTCCACCAGCATTAGGCCCAGAAATCACTAAAAACCTTTTATCCACCGATAATTCGATATCCTGTCCAACAGTAGGTAATTGCAAAGATTTATTTTTTAAAAACAATAAAGGATGTACAGCATTTTGCCAATACATACTTGCATTTTTATTTAATTTTGGAATACAACCATTGTAACTAAAAGCAAATAAAACCTTTGCATTATACAAATCGAAACGCACTAATAAACGTTGAAAAGCCTCTAAATTTGGACGTTCGATTCGCAATTGTTCCGTAATTCCTCTTAAAATCTCTAAAATTTCATTGTGTTCCTCAATACGTAATTTATCTAAATTTTGATTTATCACAATATTTTCCTCGGGTTCCACATAAGTTAAATTTCCTTTGGAACTTACCCCGTAAGATTTTCCTTTAACTTTTTTACGATGAATAGATAAAACTGCTAATAATCTGCGGTTTTCCAAAAAACTTTCCTCCGTATCCGCCAAAAAACCCTCCGATTTGTATCTGGACAATAACTTTTCGAAATTTTTATTGCTTGCCAACTGATTTTCATCGATAGATTTACGAATTTTAGCCAATTCCTTTGTAGCATCGTTTTTAATTTTCCAAAGCGGCGTTAAAATGGAATGAATGATTTTTAAAACATCCTTTAATCTGGTTATATGCGCGCAAGCATCAAAAATTAAAGGAAAACGTTCGGCATGTAAATTGGCAAAATCGATAATTTCCTTAGTACTCAAACACAATTTAAACACCTTAACCAACTCTTCAAGAGTTAGTACCCCATTCTCGATATCCAACAAACGCAAAGCATGATCAATATCCTCCGAATTGGAATGAGGAAAAACAATACTGCTATCCAAATACACTTGTTTAATTTCGTGTAAAATAGCAAATTCCTTTTGTAAATCTTTAACCTCCTTAAAAAACTTAATTTTTAAAGCATTTTGTTTAGCATGATTAGATTTGCAATAATTTGATAAAAGCTCTTTTACTTTATCAAACTCCAAATCCTTAATACTTTGTTCATCCATCCACATAAAAAACCTATTTCAAATCCAGCAATTGTAAGATTTTATAAAGGTATTCTTAAACTTTTAAGAACAAAAAGAATTGGAGCTAGGAATACATTAAATATTTGTAAAAATAGATTTTAACGCCCAAAAGTTCTACGTTCCACAATTTCACCTTTCTCGTCGTATTTCGTCCAAACCCCAGATTTCACATCATTTCTATATTCACCTTCGGATTCCAAATTTCCTTTCCAGTGAAAAGTTTTCCATAAACCAGATTTTTGATCATTGAGATATCTGCCTTCAAATTTTAAAGTACCGGTATTGTACCATGCCTTCCACACACCAACTTTTACACCCATATCGTACTCTTCCTCTTTCATTAATTTACCTGTATTGTACCATGCTTTTACACTTCCATCAATTTTTCCATCTTTAAACGTTACCTCATAATGTTTTTTGCCATTATCATGAAAAAACACCCATGTACCTTCCTTTTTACCTTCCTTATAGGTTGCTTCAACAATAATTTCGCCTTCGGGATCAAATTTCATCCACACCCCATCCTTTTTATTGTTTTTGTATTTACCTTGTAAATGCACTTTTTCGTTAGGATGATAATATTTCCATTCCCCAAAACGAATAAATTTACCTTCGCTTTTTTTAAAGCTACTGCGCTCGTGATAAGCAATCCAATATTCAAAATCCTTATCCGCTAAGTCCAAAATAGAATCCGCAACATCATTAAACGTGTTAGGTTCTTCCTCTTTTTTTTGCTGAGCAAATGAAGAAAACTGAACCAAAAACAAGCAAAATGTGGCAAAAATTAATAGTTTATTAATCTTTATTTTCATTTTTAATATCATTTGATTCCTTATTATCTTTTTCTTCCTTTTTTTCCTCCGTAGGTTTTTCAGCTGTTGCATCAGCTTTTACCGTAGCTTTTGGATCAGTTTTTTTATTCGATTTAAAAATATTAGAAAAACCTAAAACAATTTTACCAATTCCACCAAAAAACCATAAAACCGGGGTAATAAATATTAATTTAATTACATATCTATAAAAACCAAGAATAACATATTTGTAAAAACCCTTAATTACATATTCGAAGATAAATTTTAATATAGTAATCTTAAATTTCACCACTTTAAGCACCCATTTAAATAAAGGTTTGGATAAATTTTTCCAATCTACCTCAGATAAACGATCGATTAATTTTTTTAAGCTATCATAATATAAAGCCACCGCACAAAACACACTCATTAACCAAATTACCGCAATATTTACAGCAAATGTAGATGCAAAAAACGGAGTACCTGGAATGGGTTTAATGGAAGAGAAAAAGTGCGCACGAATACCCGAAGTTCTTTCTGGAGTTTTATAAACCGGATCAATGATTTGCTCAAATCTACCATTTAAAATTTTAATTTTATTCATGTGATTCGCATTTTTAACCAAATTATTTAAACTTTCGTTATCATAATTATCCTTTAAATATTGGAAATTTAACTTTCCTTTTTGCGACATCATGTTTTCTTTTTTACTATCTAAATGCGCACTAATTTCTACAAACAATTCGTTGTAATAATCATATAAATAGTTCACATGTTCCTTCACCTTTTTACCTACCTCCTCGTTGTAGTTTTTAGGCGTTATCAAACTGGTTTCCAAAAATCTATGCTCCTCCGCTAATCGTAAATTTTCATCTTCAATAGCATATCTAATTGCCGATAAATTATTAGCAAAAGGCTCGATAGCATCATCCGAAGTATCATATTTTAACTGGTTACACTCATTTAATCTTTCGCGAATTTCGGGAATTAAATAAGCCAATCGATAATTTAAATCACTCTCTAACTTATTCCAAAAAAACAAATCATTATTAAAATCATTTGCTTTAAATTGCTCCACAGCTAAAGCCTCGAAAGCCCAACGCGAAACCATACTTTCCGCAATCATTGGCACACGGTTTTCCCCACCAAAAATTTTATTAATTTTATCGAAACTAAACATAGCACCCGATAAAATCATTTGTGGAATTAAAATTAAAGGAATTAAGATATAAATTGTAGCAGCCGAATTAAAACTTGCCGATATATTTAAGCCTAAAATATTAGCAAAACAAGCTGTAGAAAACAACACCAACCAGTACTCGAAGGTCATTCCTTGAATATCCAAAATACTGTTACCCACCAAAACATACAATAAAGTTTGAAAAGCCGAAATAGAAAATAAGATAGCAAATTTGGAAAACAAGTAAGACAATTTACTTAAATTTAAAAACTGTTCGCGCTTTAAAATACGTCGGTCCTTAATAATTTCTTCCGCAGATATAGTTAAACCCATAAACATGGCAACCACAATACTCATAAAAATATAAGCCGGAACGTTATCGTTTTTAAAGAAGTTATAATGAACAGAGTCCGTTGCATTTTTAACAATAGTAGCCAAAACAAAAGCCAAAGCAGGCGCCTCCAAAGTGTTAATTAAAACATATTGCATGTTTTTTAACTTGGATAAAATATCACGCTGTACAAAGGTCCACCACTGTTTAATTTTTGTTGGAATAAATAAAGAATTTGGAGGTTGATCTGTAGCATCCTCCACAATATCATACTTTATTTCGTTTTCGAAATATTGATTCCATTGTATAGGAGTTACTTTACGTTGATCCAAATGCCTACCGTAATCATCCACCAATTTTGCATCGATGATATTAAAAACCAACTCGGGATTAACATTACCACAACTTACACACTCGCCAGAATCCTGATCAACCTGGTTGGATTTTTTCTTAAAGTATAACAAAGCCTCTACAGGGTTACCGTAATACACCGTATAACCTCCAACATCCAAAATAAACATTTTATCGAACATTTTGTAGATATCGGAAGAAGGCTGGTGAATTACCACAAAGATAATTTTACCTTTTAAGGTAAGCTCTTTTAATAAATCCATGATATTATCCGAATCTCGGGAAGATAAACCAGAAGTAGGCTCATCTACAAACATCACAGAAGGTTCGCGTAATAACTCTAAACCAATATTTAACCTCTTTCTTTGTCCGCCCGAAATTGTTTTTTCCAAAGGATTACCCACTTTTAAATCCTTGGTCATCAACAAATCCAAACTTTTTAACAAATTGATAATTCGTTCGTGCAGTTGTTCATCCGTTAAATTACTTAAACATAATTTACCGCTATAAAATAAGTTTTCGTAAACAGTTAATTCATCAATCAATAAATCATCCTGAGGAACATAACCAATTACCCCTTCAATTTTATCTTTTTCTTTATGAATATCAATACCATTAATTAACACCCTACCAGATGTTGGCGCATCAATACCATTTAAAACATTTAATAAAGTAGATTTACCAGCACCCGAAGCACCCATAATACCTACCAACTTACCCGTTTCCTCGGATATGTTAATATTGTGTAAACCTATCCTACCGTTAGGGAAAACATATTTTACTTCCTTAGCATTAAAACTAATATTTACATCCAATTGATCTTTTAAAAATCTGGATGAAATTTCGCTGTAATACAAAGGTTTACCCGTTGGCATTTTTAAGGTACTACCACTTGGGAAGATGTTAACAGAACCCTCCGAAATAGGTAAACCATTTAAATACAAGTTTTTAGAGTTAGATTTTAAAAAGTATAACTCCACCGAGTTTACCTTTAAAAACAATACTTCCCCAACAAAATTTTCGTAGTAAATATGTTTATTATCCTCTTTAACAACCTGTTTCCTACCTACTTGTTTAGCTTTTACGCCATCTACACGTAAAATATGTTGAGATTTTTCGAAATGTTCTTTATCCTCAAAAACAAACTTTTGTAAATCTAAATATTCCTCATCTTCAATTTTAAAAACCGATGCAACCGTTTCGATTAACTCCATTGCCAATGGGCTAATATTTTTATCCGCCCAAATCATTTCCAAAATCCTAACAAACACAACTATTTTTTGTTTTTGCTCAAGAGTTTTGTTAATTTTCCTACAAATACCTAAGGTTTTTACCGAGTCGTTTACGGAAGTTAAACGAGGTTTTTCGTCTAAATCGGTTAATTTTTTTTGTTCATCATAACCAGATTCTTTATCAAAAAATGCTAAGTATTCGGCAACTTGGTTAGGACTAATTTGTTGTTTTAAAAAAGTTTCCACCCTAGCACGTTGTAACTCCGATACTAAACCATCTTGTTTACTAACAATAGCAAACAATTGCATTAGGGCTTTTAATATTTCCTCACTCATATCTTTTTATTTAATCTAAAACTAATTTAAATTCAATTCTTCTGTTTACAGCGTGCTCGCTATCTTCTTGAGCATCCTGAATTAACAATTGGGATTTACCCAAACCTTTCGACTCAATTTTATTCGAATCAATACCTTTACGTTCCAAATATCTAAGAACCGTTTCGGCACGTTTTTGAGATAAATTTATGTTATACCAATCGCTACCAATCGCATCCGTATGCGCTAAAATTTGTAATTTTTTAATTTGAGGATTTTTTTGAATAAAAACCGCCAAACGATCTAGCTCTACAACAGATAAAGGGTTTAACCTATAATCTTTATAAGCAAAGTAAATATTAGGTATGTTCACCGGTTTATCCGCCTCTAACTCAATTAAATTAGTTTTAGTTTCCACCACTTTGTTACCTGTTTTTACTTTAAAATTGTTTTGGAAAAATCCTTGTTGGTTAACCGAAAATAAATATTCTTCATTTTCGTATAATTCCAATTCGTATTTACCATCTTCATCCGTTTGCGTAGTATTTACTACCTCATCATCAAAATATACATCCACAAAAGCACCCTCAATTACTTTACCGCTCGAAACTATTTCACCTTTTACTAATTGTTTACGTAAAGGTTTTAAATCAAATACCAATTCTAAATTTCCATATTTTTCCTTGTATTGTTTAGGAATAAAACTATATTGTTCCACTTTGTATCCATGCTTGCTAACAGTTAGTGAATAAATTTCGGTTGCATTTGCAAAAACCATTGATTTCCCGCTAAAATCTGTATAATTTGTGTTTTCGTAAACCAATTCTTTAAATAATTTAACCTTAGCCCCCACAATCATTTCATCATCATGTTTTACGGTAACATTAACTACTAAATTATTATCCTTATTAGGATCGGCTTTATACTCTGTAGCTACAATATCTTTCACCTCATCCATTTTTAACTCTTTTAAATTACTTCTTAAGCTAATTTCACTAGATGGTTTTAAATTTAACATGGATGGAAGTAAAATATTCCCTGGATCACTTAACACCATCATCAACTGATTAAAATTACCAAATGGTTTAATATCGCTTGGATTTAAAGGCACTTGATAACGTTTGTTATTTACCTCAAATCCAATTACATAATCGTTATTAGCGTTTAAAGATGCTGCCATATAATCCACATTTGGCAACATAGCTAATTCCTTATTTTGTCCGTTCTCCAACAAACTAAAATCTGTATTTTTTAAAGGTATATCGTTAAATTTTACCTGAATTAAAGTTTTGTCCTCGTTAGAATTTTGATCAATTTTTTCGATTAATTTTTGAGCAATAGCATCTTGAATTGCAAAACCCTCATAAGCAGTAATTTTAGGCGCTTCAACCAACTTATTTAAATCGTTAATTTTAACATCCAAACTATTTGTTTTTAATTGATCTTGTTGTAAAGGATTAAAATTTACAACAAATTCTTTATTGTTTTGCACAGTTTTGATAGTGTAAATTCCATTAGCTTCCAAATTTTGTAATTTTAAATTACCGTAAGCATCGGTATAAACTTTCCCAAAATGTCCACCATCTTTATACAAATCAAACTCGGTATTTGCCATATAATACCCATTAGCTAGCACCGGAATATTTACATCAAATTGTCCTTGATTTTTAGCCCACAAATCTTTTTCGGTTTCTTCCACCTCTAATTTAGGTAAGTTTTCCTCGGGGATTATATTGCTTGCTAAAGCTTTTAATTCAATTGCTTTAATTCCATCCGCCGCTACAACTTTTCCTTGATTTAGAGGTACTTGATATGTATTTCCATCATGCATATATTCCAAAGTTTGGTTAGCTTTTACATTCATATTTAAAGCTATTAAACCTTGTTCGTTACTCATTCCTTTTAATGTAGGAATACCGTTAGTGTATAATACAAACTCTTGATTTGGCAATACCATTTCCTGATTACCCAATTGAAGCAAAACAGATTCTTCCCCTTTTTTAGGTTCTGGAATTTTTAAAAATAATTCTTCTACTGTAATTTCATCCACATCAAAAACTACTTTTTTTCGTTGAACAGTTGGCTCTTGTAAAGGTAATTTATCCGAAAAATCTATTTCCACCTCTTTACTTACAGGTGCAACCGGTACATTATCCATTGCCGATTTTTGATCGATAGATCCAATAGTTTGAACTGGTGCAATGGTTTGGATAGGCGGTAAAGCTGTTTTTGGTAATTCGTTTAGGTTTAGGAAATTATCCTGACTAGCCAACATATCTTTTGGATTAAAATCGATATTTATCGCTTTACCATTTTGCACCGTTTGTAAACTGTATACTCCTGTAGGCTTTAAATTACCCAGTTGCACTACTCCGTTAGCATCACTCGTTACTGTTCCAATTTTTTTTCCGTTTTCCAACAAATCAAAAGTTTGGAAAGCCAAATTTCTACCATTATGCATAGCGTTAACACTTGCAAAAACCTGGTTGTTAGCTCTTTTCCATTTGTACTCCTGCTCTGGTACAACTGGGGTTACTACTGTAGGTGATTTTGGAGTTTGTTCCTGTAAAGGTAAATTGTTTAAATTTTCGTTAGTTTTTGGCGTAGCTACTGGCGATACTAATGTTGGAGAAGTTGGCGCTGTAGGTTGAACAACTGTTGCTTGATTAGGAAGTTGCATGGTTTCACGCTCGCCTATTTTTTCGTTACTAGCAATTGGTGCAACCGTTTGCGCACTTGGTAAAGCAGTTTTTGGTAATTCGTTTAAGTTTAGGAAATTATCCTGACTAGCCAACATATCTTTTGGATTAAAATCGATGTTTATCGTTTTACCATTTTGCACCGTTTGTAAACTATATACTCCTGTAGGCTTTAAATTACCCAGTTGCACTACTCCGTTAGCATCACTCGTTACTGTTCCGATTTTTTTTCCATTTTCCAACAAATCAAAAGTTTGGAAAGCCAAATTTCTGCCATTATGCATAGTATTTACACTAGCAAAAACCTGGTTGTTAGCACTTTTCCATTTAAACTCTTGTTGTACTTGTTTAGGCTCCTCCACCTTTGGTGATTCTGCAACATAAGGCAATTCGTCCTTATTTACAATAGGTTCCACAGGAATGGCTTTAAACTCCAAAGAACTTTCTTGCGATTTTAATTTTTGTTGCGGTGTAAAATTGGTTTTAATCAGCTCACCATTTTTAACACCCTGTAAAGTATAGTTTACATTAGCTTGTAAATTTTCTAAATTAATTACACCATAAGCATCACTTTCCACACTTGCAATTTTAGTATTTCCTTGCATTAAATCGTACTGTTGATAACGCAATTTTCGTCCGTCCAACATTCCATCCACTTTAGCAAAAATCAATTTATCCTTTTGGTACCATGGCGTAGTTGGTTCAACTTTAGTTTCAACCTTTGGCGATTCCACAATTGGAACTTCCTGTTTAACGGTTTCTTGCAAAGGTAAATCCTTTAAATTCTCGTTGGTTTTAGGAGAGGTTACAGGCGCTACAGCAGTTGGAGAAGTTGGTGTAGTAGGTTGAGTGATGGTTGCCTCCTTAGGTAATTCCATTACAGCTTGTTCCTTAATTTGATCCACATTAACCACAGGCGCTATAGTTTGCGCATTTGGCAA
>JACCDH010614930.1_pt1 | contig 15243 bp, 7 predicted proteins | sample 7442481 | NCBI WGS metagenome assembly JACCDH01 (sample SAMN15323433, study PRJNA562643) | freshwater metagenome | isolation source: river surface water | place: USA:Blue River Watershed | collected 2017-08-15
ATTCAAGATTGTGGAGAAATTAATTTCCTCACGTACTTGATGTATTTGTTAGTTTTGCAAATATTTACAAGAAATACAAATTTACATTTTTTTAGGGGCTTTGATATGCGGAAGACGATAATTAGCGCACTCTTTTTATACATTTTATCCACAATACAATTACATGCGCAGGGCCTTGATACCCTGGGTGCAGGACGATGGGCAGATTCGGTAATGAAGGGAATGAGTGATGATGAACGAATAGGTCAATTGTTTATGGTAGCAGCTTATTCTAATAGAGATAGCACTCATTTTAAGGAGATTAAAAAACTTATAAAAAACTATCATATCGGTGGGTTGTGCTTTTTTCAAGGAGGACCTATGCGCCAAGCTCAACAAACCAACCTATACCAATCATTTGCTAAAACACCTCTTTTAATCTCTATTGATGCTGAATGGGGCTTGTCGATGCGTTTAGACTCTGTGGTACGTTACCCTAAACAAATGGCGATGGGTGCCATAGCCGACAATCAGTTGATTTATGATTTTGGTAGAGAAACTGCCCGTCAATGCAAACGTATTGGTATTCATTTAAATTTCGCGCCTTGTATCGACGTTAATAACAATCCTAAAAACCCTGTTATAAACGACCGATCGTTTGGTGAAGACAAATACAGAGTAGCAGCAAAAGCGATTGAATACATGCGCGGGATGCAGGATTTTGGAATTATGGCAAATGCTAAACATTTTCCAGGTCATGGGAATACCGACAAAGATTCACACCTTTCATTGCCTACCCTTAATAGAACTAAAGTACAACTCGATTCAACGGAACTTTATCCCTTTAGAGAACTTTTTAGCAGAGGTATTAGTAGCGTTATGGTTGGTCACTTATTTGTTCCAGCAATTGATAGTTCAAAAAATATTGCATCGAGTATTTCAAAACCTATTGTAAACGATTTACTCAAAAATGATTTAGGATTCAAAGGGTTAGTATTTACTGATGCTTTAAATATGAAAGGTGTTAGTTCCTTTTTTGTGCCAGGTGAAGTAGATGCAAAAGCTTTACTTGCTGGTAATGATATGTTGCTTTTCACAGAAAATGTGCCTAATGCCTTCCTTGAAATTAAAAAAGCCTTGGTTCGTGGCGACATCAGTATGAATGAAATAAATGAGCATGTTTATAAAATTCTAATTGCAAAGTATTCGGTAGGATTAAATAAATATACTCCTGTTAATTTGAATGGTATTTACGAAGATTTGAATTCGAACGATGCTAAATTAGTAAGTATGCGTTTGTACGAAAATGCTCTTACTTTATTGGAAAATAAAAACAACTTAATTCCATTTAAAAACCTTGAAGAAAAAAATATTGCTGCATTAAGTATAGGTGCCGATATAAATAATGAGTTTTTGCAGATGTGTAAAAACTATGCTCCTATAACCACATTTGCAATGAAGAAGGATGCATCATTAAATGACTTTGATTTCTTGGAGAAAAATTTAAATGCTTACAATACGATAATTGTTGGAATACACGACATGAGCAGAAATGAATCGAAGAATTTTTCTATAAGTAAACAAACAAAAGATTTTTTAGGGAATTTAAGTAAACATTCAAATGTTGTGTTAGTTGTGTTTGGGAATGCGTATAGCTTGAGAAACTTCGAAAACTTAGCTCCTATTTTACTTGCATATGAAGACAATGAATTTTCGAGAAGTTTTGCAGCACAAGCATTGTTTGGAGGTATACCAATTACTGGAACATTACCTGTTACAGCCTCTCCGATGTTTAATAGTGGTGATGGGTATTTAATAGAAAAGGCTATTCGCTTAAAATATACTTTGCCTGAAGAAGTGGGAATATGCTCGAAGTGTCTAAGTAAAGTTGATGAAATTGCAATGAAGGCAATTGCTGAAAAGGCAACTCCAGGTTGTCAGGTATTGATTGCAAAAGATGGTAAGGTGATTTATCAAAAATCATTTGGTACACATAGTTATACTAGTACACAAGTGGTACAAAATTCCGACATGTACGACTTAGCTTCATTATCAAAAATACTTTCTACAAATTTAGAAGTGATGAAAATGTACGATGAAGGATCATTGGTGTTGGATAAAAAAATAGGAAGTTATTTAGGATATTTTAAAAAGAATCCGAAAAAGTATGTACCTGTAGCAAATTTCTTAACGCATACAGCAGGCTTAGTTCCTTTTATACCTTATTGGAAAGAGTCTTTAACGTATAACGATGGCCAAGCTAGTTATAGCAAAGATTCGAGTTCTTTTTATTCAATAAAAGTTGCCGACCATTTATTCTTAAGATACGACTACCCTGAGATGATGCATAAGAAAATGCTGAATTCAGAACCAAAAGAAGTGGGCAAGTATGTGTATTCTGATTTAAGTTTTTACTATCTAAAAGATCTTGTGGAAGATCATTACAAGAATAATTTAAATAACCTTACTCGCAATGACTTTTACAATGGTTTGGGATTAAGTACCATGACGTATAACCCATGGCAAAAAGTATCTAGAAATAGAATTGCACCAACAGAAAACGATACACTTTTTAGGAAACAAATAATTGATGGCTATGTGCATGATCCTGGAGCAGCAATGCTTGGTGGAGTTGCAGGTCATGCAGGGTTGTTCTCGAATGCAAACGATGTTGCTATACTAATGCAAATGTTATTAAATAAAGGCAGTTACGGAGGTGTTAAATATTTTAACGAAAGCACTGTAACTAAATTTACGGCAAAGTATAATGCTAACTCTAGAAGAGGTTTAGGTTTCGATAAACCGGATGCGAACCCGAAAAATTCTCCAACTTGTGCTTCTGCTCCTTTAAGTACTTTTGGTCATACTGGTTTTACAGGTACTGCAACATGGGCAGATCCAGAGAATGGAATAGTTTATGTATTCCTATCCAACCGAGTTCATCCAAGTGCTGAAAATAAAAAGCTAGTTGAATTAAATATCAGAACTGATATTCAGCAAGTAATTTATGATTCAATGAAACACTAGTTTAATTACGAATTAAGTTCGCTAATTCGTAAACCTTCTTCGCCATTTATTAAATAAAAACTTATAATAATGGTCGAAGCTTTTAGCGCCCATTTCTACATACTCTTTCGAGAGTTTAATGAATAAATCTCCTTCTGCATCTTTCAGCTTCTGGAGATTTATTTTTTTCTTTTCAAAAAACTCTTCGAAGGTCATTGTTTTATTTTTTTAGGTTGATGATCATATCTGATACCAAACCTGGTAAATCAAATTGATTGTTCCATCCCCAGTCTTTTCTTGCATAATCGTCGTTAATGCTCTTCGGCCAAGAATCTGCAATTGCTTGACGAGGATCTGAGTCAACATACGATATTTTAAAGTCAGGTAAATGTTTAATGATTTCTTCAGTTAGTGTTTTAGGCGTAAATGACATCGCTGCAACATTATAACTTGATCTGATTTTTACATCTGCCGCATTAGCATCCATTAAACCTATGGTAGCTTTAATGGCATCCGACATATGCATCATAGGTAATTCTGTGTTCTCAGATAAAAAGCACTGATATGAATTTGTCTTTAATGCTTCATGGAAAATATGCACTGCATAGTCGGTAGTTCCACCACCCGGTGCCGATTTCCAGCCAATTAATCCTGGGTATCTTAAACTACGAACATCTAAGCCATATTTTAAGAAATAATATTCGCACCAACGTTCACCTGCTAATTTACTAAAACCATATACTGTGTTTGGATCCATAACACAGTATTGTGGGGTATTGTGTTTTGGTGAATTAGGGCCAAAAACAGCAATCGAACTTGGCCAATACACTTTTTTTACACCATATTCCAATGAGAAATCTAAAATATTTAACAACCCTTCCATGTTTAACTCCCAAGCTTTCTTCGGTTTCTGTTCACCTACTGCCGAAAGCAAGGCAGCTAATAAATAAACTTGAGTAGGTTTGTATTTATCAAAAATTGCTTTTAATCCAACTTTATCTAATACATCTGAAAATTCAAATGGTCCTGCATTTAATATCTCATAACTAGGTTCTTTAATGTCGGTAGCAACTACATTACTGCCACCATATATCGCTCTAAGCTCATTAACTAGTTCTGTACCAATTTGTCCGTTGGAACCAATTACAATAATTGTCTCTTTCATTTGCTAATGTTGTATAGGCAAATGTAAAAATATTTAACCTAATTAATAATGTACCGCAAAAGGTAATTTATACTGATGGTACTTCCCATTTTCGGTATGGCATTCAATGCTAAGGATATACGCTCCAGCTGGCACTAATTTATTATCTATAGCCAAATCCCATGTAAGCTTCCCCGAATTCTTTAAACTCAAGCCCTGCATTACTTCTGAAATAAATGATCCCGATAAACTAAATAATTTCGCATTCATAAACACCGATTCTCCTTTCATGTTAAAATTTAATTCTAATACATTCTCATCACCTTTCCCGTAAGGGTTTAATACAGTATTACTAAGCCACACTGTTTGTAGATTGGGTTCATCGCTATTAGTGTATTGTGAATTTATTCCCGTAGGACTAGCGAGTCCAATATGGTCGCTTGCGGATGCCCAATTTTGTGATTGCTCTGGTAATGCTTTTAATTGTTTACGCTCTAAACTTCTACCCTCGGTTTCTGATAACCACGAGAAATGCATTTTACTATTATAAACAAGCTTGTCAATTAATAGTTTGTCAGAGTTAAGTAAGCTTATTTCTCCTTCATCATCCGACATTGATGGTAAACTTTTGCATTCTATGAGGTGTTCTTTTTTTGCTACCGTGTACCATGTTTCAATAGAACTTGTATTGATACTTAATACCCTGTATTCTCCTGGGTATATGTATTTGTTAATATTCGATAGATCAATGACCTCCGATAGGTTTATAGTGTCTCTTGCATTTGCAATACTTAAATCCTCTAAGTTTATAATACTTTTTGAAGCATTGTAAATCTCAACAAAATCATCACCACCTGGTTTTGGATTAAATAATATTTCTGATATCAAAAGGTCATTCGAATTTATTGTTTGTTTTGAATGCATTAATAATATAGTATCTAAGTACATGTCCATGCAATTTTTAATACTTATATGTAAAGCAAAGATCGACCCTTCTTGAATTTTATGTGGTGACTGAATACGTAACTTTCCATTATCTATTTCATACGTAAGCTCTGATTTATTTTTCTCATCTAGTATGTTTATTTCATCAGTAGAATTAAGTTCATCATCTAAATTGATTTCAAAAGTTTGATCTGGATTTATTCTACTCGAAATAACTTTTATATCTTTTTTAATCAATTCTTGTGAGTAAGTATTCGCAACTCCAGGGCTACCACCTTTCTCATCAATGCTAGCCTGCCAAGAGTGAATGTTATGGCAATGTTCTGTGCCGGGTATTTTATTATACGAATAACCTCCATCTTGTTTTTCCTTTGGTAAGAATTTATAGTGGTAGGTAACTTTGTCAATTTGAATTTTCTGGTTATTTAACAAACTAATTGTGTCGGTAACATTATCAAGATTAATCCATCGAGCAAGAGGTATGATGTGTGTGTTGGAGTCGAATGCATTCCAATAATTTTTTGGACATAATAATATACTTTCACCTGCATTCCAATGGTCTATCTCCAAGGGTATGGTGTCTTTTGCATCGGCCAAATAAAGTTCAATGTATGGTATTGTTTTGCTACTCGTATTAATTAATTCGATGTATTCAGTTTCGGGTAAACCTCTGCTAGGACTAGGATCGGCCATTAGTTCTGCAATTGAAATTTCATCTTCAGGTTCTTCCATTTCTAATAATCGAAATGGGTAAATTATATTCGTGTCGTTTCTTCCACAAGTAGGAATGTATTGACATATGAAATTATACTGACCATTGGGAATAGGTTTATTATAATACATGGTTAGTTTTTCATAATAAGGCGAATCGAGTTGAATTCTATCTGGAAAAAACAATTTCATATTTGGTCCCACAAAATAAAATTGCGCGGGGTTAATGAGCACTCCTCGCACTGGTTTGTTAAAGCCAATATTAAATTGTTGGGCACGAGTGTTTACGAAATATTTAATTGATAAATCATTTTTATTCATATTAAAATTGGCAACACTGTTTTTAGCTCCCGGAGTCCCCCCTTTTTTATGAATAGAGGCAGTCCAACGATTAATATCAATGCATCTATTATAAGGGTCAATTAATTCTAAACTCCAACCACCATCTAGTTTTATAGGATCTCTATACCAAGAGCTTCTATAACTGACTCTATCAATTAACCTATTCATTTTATTGTAGAGACTGATGGTAGCACTGCTGTTGCTTAAACTAGGGAAAGAGCTGAAACCTATAAATGCCCCGTATTTCTTTAGTTCTACAGAATCATTGTTTGAACCAATTAGTAAATATTCGCCGGGTTTTAATACATAGTTTGGTAGAATTAATTTTGTGGTACTTATAATTAATTGATACGACGATAGGTTTACGTAATTACTTGTAGTGTTGAACAATTCGATATACTCTACTTCTGCCAATCCAACACTAGGACTTGGGTCAATCATTAATTCATTTACCTTAATTAAACTTGTATCATCGGAGTTTCTATATACGAAGGAATAATTTGGTTCGTCTAATTTAATTCCATCACACGTTTTTATTTTACTTAAGTTTAATTGATAACTTTTATTGTTTCTAAATTTATCGTTGAATTGTAAAATATATTCAGTGTAATAATCATTTACTTTCTCAATTTTTTTTGGGTTACTTGTCGAATTCAATACAAAATTTGATTTGATATTTGCTAATAGACTATCAACTGAACTGCTAAACCGAATGTAAATACTACTATCATTTAAAAAGTCGAATTGATAAACATAGAAACTAGGTTGGTTTAAATTCCATAGACTGTTTAAGCTACCAGGACTTCCTCCTTTTACAGATGAACTTGCTTCCCAAACATAAATTCCATCACATTTTTTAATGGCTTGTGTGCATTCTAAACTATAACCGCCAGCAGCTTTTGTTTTGTTCTTATACCAAGTGTTTTGGTAACTAAGCTCATCGATAACTACTCCATACTTATCAATAATTTTTAAACTACCAGCTGTATTATTTACACTTGGCCAAGTACTTAAACCGATTACATTTCCATAAGTTTTCCATAAGGAAGTATCGCTCGACTTGCAAAAAATCACAACCGATTTGGCTCTAAGAATGTATGGCTTAAGTTTGATATTGCTACTGCCATTAACGAAGCTCCAGTTTTCTAAATTTATGTCGTTATTGGTAGAATTATACCATTCAATGAATTCGCTTTCGGGTAAATCAACTGGGGGAGTAGGATCAGGTAAAAATTCGGAAATAAATACATCGTTCTTTTTATACCGAACGGGAGCAATGTAATTGTAGGATATTTTATAGCTAGTGTCGTTTTTGTTCCCAAGTAAATCGCTTAATGCAGGTATTTCAAGGCTTAGTCGCCCACCGCTAATTAGATGATTAAATTTAATTTCAATTAATGAAGGATTCGTTTGGTTTAAATTTACAGCACTTGGTTTTATCGTATTATTTAGTGAATAGGCCAATAAATTTTTCAATAAGGGGGTATCTATTTCCTCTGAAAATAAAACATAAATGGTAGAGTCGATGATTTCTATGTCCATGTATTCTGGAGCAGATGTATCGATTTCATACGGATAACATTGAATATTATCCACTAAAAATTTATCGCTACGAGTACTGGTGTGTTTCACCGAAACACCCATATAATTTGAAATCCTGTGCGTTCTATCAAAACAATTACCTTCACTATTCCACATATCAAGTGGATTATTACGGCTGTATAACTCCCAGTATCCATCAACACGATGAATAATATAAAACCATGATTTTAATGTGTCTGCGTATTGCCTAACTTTCGGTGGTCCGTCAATTATTTTTGTTATGGTTTTGCCTGTTTTTTTATACAAATCATAGGAGTCGTTTGAGCCTGTTTCTCCAATTTGTAGAAAATAACCATTCCCTGAGCTGTCGAGGTTCGGTTGGTTGTTCCCAAGATATATTCTAAGTTGGTTGCTTGTGCTCGGGTCTGTGTTTACTTGAACATAAAACTCCCACACACCATTTAATAATATTTGATTGGCTGTTGCTAGAAATGCCGTATCGCTTTTATTGTGTATTTTGCTTTGCAGCAATTTCTGGTTGTTTACCCAAAACCGTCCGGTGTCTTTTACCCACTGCGGATGATGAAGGAACTCTCCATCGCTGAAATCTTCTGACACCTGACAAAACGCAAAAGAATTCAAAAAAAATCCGACCATCAACAAAATCTTTCTCATATTTGCAAAGGTTTAGAGAAATGATAAAAATTAAAACCGCTTAAATAGAGGTTTTTATATGCAGGATGATAAGTGCAGGATGATAAATGCAGTTTTTTTGAATAAACAACAATATTAGAATATAATGAAAGTAGCAGTAGTTGGCGCAACCGGCCTTGTAGGTACCATGATGTTAAAAGTATTAGAGGAAAGAAATTTCCCCGTTAGCGAATTAATTCCAGTGGCTTCTGAAAAGAGTGTTGGTAAAGAAATTGACTTCAAAGGTAAGAAATACAAGGTTCACAGCATGGATCAAGCCATTGCACTACGTCCGGACATTGCATTATTTTCGGCAGGTGGTACTACTTCATTACAAGAAGCTCCTCGTTTTGCGGCTGTGGGTACCGTTGTAATCGACAATTCTTCGGCTTGGCGTATGGATCCAGCCATACCCTTGGTAGTTCCAGAGGTAAATGCTTCTGTGCTCTCATCAACACATAAAATTATTGCAAACCCTAATTGCTCAACTATTCAAATGGTTGCTGTTCTAAAACCATTGCACGATAAATATACTATTAAAAGAGTGGTGGTGTCAACCTATCAATCGGTAACAGGTACAGGCGTTAAAGCTGTAAATCAGTTGATGGATGAAAGAAAAGGAGTAGATGGTGAAAAAGCATATCCATATACTATCGATTTAAATGTTATCCCTCAAATAGATGTATTCACGGAGAATGGATACACCAAAGAGGAAATGAAAATGATTAAGGAGACCAACAAAATAATGGGCGACGACTCCATTAAAGTAACAGCTACCACTGTTAGAATTCCTGTAATGGGAGGTCACTCAGAGTCTGTAAACATTGAGTTTTCTAATGATTTTAATATTGAAGAAATTAAAAACATTTTAAGTAATTCACCTGGTATCGTTGTACAAGACGACCCATCAAAATTATTGTATCCAATGCCTTTAACAGCACACAATAGAGATGAAGTATTTGTTGGTAGAATTCGCAGAGACGAATCGCAAAACAATACATTAAACTTGTGGATTGTTTCTGATAATTTAAGAAAAGGTGCTGCTACAAATGCTGTTCAAATTGCAGAGTATTTAGTGCGCGAAAAAATAGTATCGTAAAACAAATACTTATTGTGTAGGTTTATGTGAAATGAAGTTTCCAAAACATCAAAAGGCAATAATAATTGGAGCTGGCATTGCCGGTATAGCTGCTGCCATTCGATTAAAAGCTAAAGGTTACGATGTTACAGTATTTGAGCGCAACGCATACCCAGGTGGTAAACTCTCTGAAATTTCTGGGAATGGATTTAGATTTGATGCTGGCCCATCATTATTTACCATGCCTCAATATGTTGATGAACTTTTTTTATTACACAAAAAGAATCCACGCGACTATTTCAATTATAAAAAATTAAATAACACAGGTATTTATTTTTATGCTGATGGTACTAGAATGGTAGCACATAGCAATGCGCAAAATTTTGCGCAGGAGATGGAAGAAAAATTAAATACACCTGCAGAATATGTTTTTCAATTTTTAGAAAAAAGCAAAACTATATTTAACATTACTTACCATGTTTTTCTTGAAAGAAGCATACATAGGTTAAGTACCTATTTAAGATGGGCAACTGTAAAATCGGTTTTTAATTTTCATAAAATTGAAGCCTTTAAAACAATGAATGATGTATCGAAAGAAATGTTTGAAGACTATAGAGCTCAACAATATTTCAATAGATATGCAACCTACAATGGTTCTAATCCTTTTAAAGCTCCAGCAACCTTGCATGTTATACCACATTTAGAACATGCCTTCGGCGCATTTATTCCAGAAGGAGGAATGTATTCCATTACAAAATCATTAGTTAAACTTGCCAATGAAGTGGGTGTAGAATTTATCTATCATTCAAATGTTGAAGAAATTATCTACGATCATAAAAAGAATATTTCTGGAGTAAAAGCTAATGGCACTTTTTATGCAGCAGAAAAAGTAGTAAGTAATATGGATATGGTGTATACCTATCGAAAATTATTACCAAAAATTAAAGCACCAGAAAAAATTCTTACTCAAGAAAAATCAAGTTCAGCACTTATTTTTTATTGGGGAATTAATAAAACTTTTAATACTCTCGATTTACATAATTTTTTCTTTACTTCTAATTATCAAAAAGAATTTAATGCCATTGAAAAAGGCACCATCGATGAAGATCCTACCATCTATATTAATATTACAAGTAAAGAAGTTCCGGAGGATGCGCCATTAAATGCTGAGAATTGGTTTGTAATGATAAACGTGCCAAACAATAATGGTCAAAATTGGGACGAACTAATTTCTGTGGCCAGAAAAAATATTATCGATAAAATTTCAAAGAGACTAAACGTAGATATTGAATCACATATAGTTTTTGAAGAAATACTTGATCCTCGAAAAATTGAAATGAAGACTTCATCTTTTAAAGGAGCTTTATACGGTAATAGTTCAAATAACAAATACGCAGCATTTTTGCGTCATGCTAATAAAAGCAATATATTAAATGGTTTGTATTTTTGTGGTGGGAGTGTACATCCAGGTGGAGGTATACCTCTAGCATTATTATCTGCAAAAATTGCAACTGAAAATTTATAACATGATACGTAGAATATTTTCAGAAAAAACATATTCATCCATTGCCTTGATTGTAATCTTCCATATCGTGGGGATTATTGGATTTGCTAATGAGCCATTGGTTCATATTTTTAAGCGCTTAGTTCCATTTCATTTATTATTAATGTTAGGAATTGTATTGTGGAATAATCAATCATGGAATAAGAATTTTATCATTTTCTCAGTAATCGTTTACGTTGGCTCTTTCTTCATTGAAATGCTTGGTACGAATTCGGGCTTAATTTTTGGTGAATACGCTTATGGAAAGACCTTGGGGTATAAAGTATGGAATACCCCTTTAATGATTGGGGTTAATTGGTTCATCTTGGTTTATTCGATGGGAAGTTTACTTACAAGGTTTAAGCTAACCAATCAATTGCTTTTTGCTGGTATCGGGGCTACGGTTTTGGTTGCTCTTGATGTGTTGATAGAGCCTATTGCCATGCGTTTCGATTATTGGCAATGGGCTGGGTATGAGATTCCAATACAGAATTATGTGGCTTGGTGGGCAGTCGCATTTATTTTTATGCTGATATTCAATAGATTACATTTTAATAAACAAAACATTGTAGCAGTTTCATTGTTAATTATTCAGTTTTTGTTTTTTATACTCTTAAATCTATTATGATTACTTTTGGGAAAAATAAAGAGATGTTGAATTTACAAGTTAGCATTGACCAGCAATCGGGATTTTGTTTTGGGGTTGTTTATGCCATAGAAATGGCAGAAGAAATTCTTGAAGAACAAGGTTATTTATATTGCTTAGGCGACATAGTACATAACGATGAAGAGGTAGAGCGATTAAAAGCAAAAGGCTTGAAAATTATCAACCACGATGATTTGAAAAACATCAAAAACGAACGAGTACTTATTCGTGCTCATGGTGAACCTCCTGAAACGTACAAAACTGCTTTAGATAACAATATAATACTGATGGATGCATCTTGTCCGGTTGTATTAAAACTTCAAAATCGAGTGAAAAATTCATTCGATGAACAAGAAAAGATTTTTATCTACGGAAAGCACGGGCATGCCGAGGTAATTGGTTTGCAAGGACAAACAAACAATGAAGCAGTTGTTTTTCAAGATATTAAAGAACTAGAGGAGTTAGAACTTCCTTCAAAATTTACCTTATACAGTCAAACTACAAAAAGTACCGATAAATTTTATGCCATTAAAGATGAGCTAATTAAAAAAGGGTACGATGTTAAAGCAAATGATACAATTTGTCGCCAGGTTTCTAATCGCGATGATGAATTGAGGACATTTGTGAAGAATTATGATAAAATAGTATTTGTTTCTGGCAAGAAATCTTCTAACGGAAAAATCTTATATGATGTTTGTCGCCAAAACAATGTGAACACTTACTTTGTTTCTGCTCCTGATGAGCTTAGTCCGACGATGTTCGATGTTAACGACAAAGTTGGTATTTGTGGAGCAACATCAACACCTATGTGGTTAATGGAAAAAGTAAAAAACATATTGTTATCATATTAAAATGCAGCTATACATTAACATTGCGATTACATTAGGAACTTTTGCATTTATGGAATTTGTGGCATGGTTTGCTCATAAATATGTAATGCATGGTTTTTTGTGGTATTTACATAAAGATCATCATCAGGTAGAACCTGGTTTTTTTGAAAAAAACGATGCCTTCTTTTTGATATTTGCCATTCCTTCGGCTTATTGCTTCATCACAGGAAGCATTTACAGCGATTTTAGATTTTTCATTGGCCTAGGAATTTTACTTTACGGTATTTGTTATTTCTTGGTACACGATGTAATAATTCATCAACGATTTAAATGGTTAAGAGATTGGGATAATACCTATGTAAGAGGAATTCGTAGAGCACATAAAATGCACCATAAACATTTAGGTAAAGAACACGGTGAGAATTTCGGAATGCTTATCGTTCCTATCAAATACTTTATCGAACAAAGAAAAAATAAATAACAATTTCCCAATTCAGGTGCTAATGAAAAATATTTACCCAAGTTTTAAACAAAAACTTTTAAGCTTTTTTGTATTCAGCATAATCAGTGTAAGTTATAGTTTTGCACAAACTGGTTCAATTAAAGGAAGCATACGAAATGCCATAAACAACGAAGCATTACCTTCGGTAACTGTTATCATTCAAGGAACTACTATTGGTGTGTTAAGTGATTTAGATGGTAAGTATAACATCGATAAATTAAAACCAGGATTTTACAACATTGAGTTTAAATACATAGGATACAAGAGTAAAGTAGTTTATGAAATTCAGGTTACTAATTCTAAACCGTCAATTATAGATGTTGAATTAGAAGAGGAAACTAAAAATATTAAAGAAGTTGAAGTAAAAGCATCTAGTTTTTATAAACCACAAGAGAGTCCGGTATCCTTAAGAACCATTGGTGTTTCAGAAATAAAAAGAAATCCGGGAGGTAATCGCGATATATCTAAAGTAATACAATCATTGCCAGGCGTTGCCTCTACTGTAACTTTTAGAAACGATATTATCATTCGTGGTGGAGCACCCAATGAAAACAAATTTTATCTAGACGGTATCGAAATTCCTAACATTAACCACTTTGCTACACAAGGATCTACAGGTGGACCGGTTGGATTAATCAATGTAGACTTTGTAAAGGAAGTAGATTTTTATTCTGGTGCATTCCCAACAAACAGGGGCAATGCATTGAGTTCAGTCTTCGATTTTAAATTTAAAGAAGGTCGTACCGATCGTGTGGGAGCTTCATTAACACTTGGTTCTAGCGATTTGGCAACGGTTGTTGAAGGTCCTATAAATAAAAAAACAACTTTTATATTCTCATACAGACGATCGTATTTACAGTTTTTATTCAAAGCGCTTGAATTATCGTTCCTGCCTGAATACAATGATGTACAGTTTAAAGTGAAAACGAAAATCGATGATAAAAATGAAATAACAATTATTGGATTGGGAGCACTCGACGATTTTAGTTTAAATCTTGATGCCAACCAAACCGAAGATCAAAAGTTTCAATTGCAAACATTACCAGTGTTTGGTCAATCAAATTATACAATTGGAGCTAACTACAAAAGATTTAGAACAAATGGTTATTCTACTTTAGTAATTAGTAGAAATTATTTAAATAATACAACAGAGAAATATACCGACAATGATGAGTCGAAACCAAAAATTCTCGAATATTCATCTAAAGAAATTGAAAATAAATTACGTTTAGAAAACACCAATTTACTTAAAGGATACAAATTGAATTATGGTATTAGTGTAGAGTCTTCAACCTATACAAATGATACGTATAACAATACTCCATTTGGTATTATTGATTACAATTCTGAATTAAATTTCTTTCGGTATGCATTTTTTGCACAAAGCAGTAAAGGTTATCTTAAAGAACGATTACAACTTTCACTTGGTTTACGTGCCGATGCTAATACCTATTCGAGTAATATGAATAACTTGTTTGAGCAGTTATCACCAAGAGCTTCTGTATCGTATGCTGTTTCAGATAAAATTAGCGTAAATGCAAACGTTGGAAAGTATTACCAAACGCCAGCTTATACAGTACTTGGTTATAGAAATAATGCAGGTCAATTGTTGAACAAAGATGTTAAATACATCAGCAACACACAATCTGTGCTTGGTTTTGAGTACAACACGTTGTCGAACTTAAGATTTACACTTGAAGGTTTCTACAAAATATATAATAACTATCCAATGATTGTTGTCGATAACGATACGATTCCTTTGGCAAATCTTGGAACTGATTTTGGTGTAGTTGGTGATAGACCTGTAGCGGCACTCACAAAAGGTAGAAGTTATGGATTAGAATTCTTAGCACAACAAAAATTGCAAAAAGGATTTTATGGTATTGTAGCCTTCACATTAGTGCGTAGCGAATTCCAAAATAAAAGCGAAGAATATGTTGCTTCATCGTGGGACAACAGATACATCTTAAGTTTAACCGGAGGAAAAATTTTCAAAAAAGATTGGGAGGTAGGTGCTAAATTAAGATTCTCTGGTGGCGCTCCATACACACCAATTGATGTGGCGAACTCATCATTAATTACAAATTATGATTTGAATCCACGTGGCTCGCTCGATTATAGTTTACTAAATGCAAATCGTTTAGGAACATTTTATCAATTAGATGTAAGAGTCGATAAAAAATATAATTTTAAGAAGTTTGCTTTCAATATATTTTTAGATATTCAGAACCTAACAGGTTTTGTTTATCAATTGCAACCAAACTTCCTACTTGATAGAGATG
>JACCDH010325954.1_pt1 | contig 15241 bp, 17 predicted proteins | sample 7442481 | NCBI WGS metagenome assembly JACCDH01 (sample SAMN15323433, study PRJNA562643) | freshwater metagenome | isolation source: river surface water | place: USA:Blue River Watershed | collected 2017-08-15
ACACCGAGCATTTTGGGCTTGGAATCACGCCCGTTGCGCGTAGAGCCGCCGCCTTTTTTCTGTGCCATGTCAAATGCTCCTTAACCGTTGATGGAAGCAATCTGCAGTTCAGTGAACTGCTGACGATGCCCTTGGCGTTTTTGATAGTGCTTACGACGACGCATTTTGAAAATGCGAACTTTGTCGTGTTTGCCATGAGACAAAACTGTCACTGTGACAGTTGCACCGGACACCAAGGGTGTGCCGACCTTGAGTTCAGCGCCGTTGCCGACTGCCAAAACTTGATCGATCACAATCTCTTGGCCTACGTCCGCAGCAATCTGTTCTACTTTAATTTTTTCACCAGCAGCAACACGATACTGTTTGCCACCGGTTTTTATGACCGCGTACATGTGAGACCTCTAGATAAGAATCTATTTGGATATCTACGGACGGATTTCCGCAGAGCCCGAAATTATAGCAGTGAAAGGTCTAGTTCCGCCAATCCCTATAATCCAGCAGCGTTTCGGCGCGTTTCGTCCCATTTTTCCTAGTCACGCTTTGTCTACTACACCCGCCAACCCCTTAGCCCTGATAGCTGCCGATATGGCAGAAGTTGACCGCGTCATCGCGCAACGCTTGGATTCGGGAGTGCCGCTGGTGGGTACCGTGTCTCGGTACATCATCTCTGCGGGCGGCAAGCGCATTCGCCCCGCCCTGCTATTGCTGATGGCGGGCGCCTTGGGCTACACAGACAGCCAGCGCCACAACTTGGCCGCCGTGGTGGAGTTCATCCATACTGCGACCTTGCTGCACGATGATGTGGTGGACGAATCCACCTTGCGCCGCGGTCGACCCACCGCCAATGAATCGTTTGGCAACCCAGCTAGCGTGCTCGTGGGCGACTTTTTGTATTCCCGGGCCTTCCAAATGATGGTTGACGCCCGCGAAATGCGCGTCATGGAAGTTTTGGCCGAAGCCACCAACGTGATTGCCGAAGGCGAAGTGCTGCAACTCATGAACATGCACGATGCATCGCTAGACGAAGCCGGCTATTTGCGTGTTATCCGCTCTAAAACGGCCAAACTCTTTGAAGCCAGCACCCGCTTGGCGGCCATCCTGGCGCAATGCTCACCTGAAGTAGAAGCTGCCTGCGCTGACTATGGTCAAGCCTTGGGCACAGCCTTCCAAGTGATTGACGACGTGCTCGACTATGACGGCGACGCCAAAGAGCTCGGCAAAAACTTGGGCGACGATTTGCGTGAAGGCAAAAACACCTTGCCGCTCATCATCGCCATGCAGCGCGGTACGCCTGCACAACGCCAAACTATCCAAGGCGCCATTGAAAACGGCGAAATGGATGCCTTGGCTGAAATCGTAGAAATTGTTCGCAGTACCGGCGCACTTCAAGCCACTCGTGCCGCAGCGAGTGCAGAAGCTGAGCGCGCAATTGCCGCCTTAAATATATTGCCTGCCAGTGAATACCGTGAGGCGATGCACGCCTTGGCCGCACAACTTCTTGATCGCCGTAATTAACGACAGGACCCTTTGAATGCACGATTTAGACAAGCCCTACACCGACAGCATTCAGCAATGGGATATTGCCTGCGATTGCTTCAGAGCCGAATTTAAATTCGACCCGAATGAAATTGTCACGATCGATACGATTCGTGAAATGTTTGCTGAGATCGTTGACGATCATGAATTGTCGCAAAACGCTTCAATTTCTTTGATGTTTGCTCTGTATTTCTTGGGCTATGTGACGCTGCTAGAGATCATGAAAGCCAAAGACGAAACTTTCGAAATTGGCGACATGAGCGACTTTTATTTGATATTGGACCGCGCAGACCAGTGGGCACATCAATCATTGGATGCCAACAAACTCGCTGAATCTGCTGCACCTATTATTCAGGCCACGCAGCAAATCATGCAAAAGCTAAATTTAATACGCCAATAAGTTCGAGTTATTTACTCGTACACCAATTTGCATGGCATTTTGATGTTATTTTCTTTGCGCTTTTCTTCGCAATAGCGCATCGCACGGCGCTCACCCTCGGCTGCCATCTTGATATGAATTGAGCAGCGAAACGCCATTTTTTCACCATCTGAATGACTATCAAATGCCGTGGCACAAGCACTCATAGGCGTCATTTCCGGCTTGAGCTCCTTCCAAACACCGCGCAATGAATCGGGTAACTCACTGAGATGAATAGAAGGGTAGTTGCCAATCGGTTTCGCCATGGCAGCAAAACCGATCAGCGCCAAGGCACAAATCAAATATTTAGAACGATTCATGATTTTTGTCTCGGCTATTCACCGATTAAGCAGCCTCTGGCTGGGTAATCAACGCAGATTCCAAAGTGCCTGCAGCTTTCAAGGCTTGCACCCAAGTTGGAGATACGCCACGGCCTGTCCAAGTTTGCTCGGTGTTCGCTGGGTTGCGGTATTTAGGGGCTACTTTTTTACCAGCCAATGCACCCTTCTTAGAGGCTTTAGGAGCTTTTGCGGCCTTTGCTGGCTTACCTGCGCTCAGGGCTTTGGCAATATCTGCAGCTGACAAGCCAGCATCTTTGGCCATCGCAACGATTTGAGCCAATACTTTGTCGTGTGACTTAGATTTAAGAGCATGCTCTTTTTTATCCAACAACTCTCGCTGTTTACGAATAGCTGCGAGTTGATTTGCAACGGTAGTACGTGCCATGGGAAATATTCCTATTCAGTATGATTAATGAAAACAAGTATATTCTAAACATACTATTTGAAATATAAAAGCCCGCTATTGCGGGCTTTTGTTTATTTGATCTGAATTCAATATTAATTCAAAGCATCTTTCAAACCTTTACCGGGCTTGAAACGAGGCACCTTGGCTGCTTTGATCTTCAAAGGTGCGCCAGTACGTGGGTTACGACCCGTACGCGCTGCACGCTTGCTGACGCTGAATGTGCCAAAACCAACCAAAGTCACGGTGTCGCCCTTTTTGAGGGTCTTCTTGACGGCCTCAATGATGGAAGCGAGCGCGCGCGTGGCGGCAGCTTTAGAAATGTCAGATTTCGTTGCGATGTGTTCAATCAGTTCGGTCTTGTTCACGGTCTTGTTCCTATTGTTGATTTGGGTACCAGCAATGCTGATTTGATCAGTTTACTTAATTTATCTAAAAAATAAATACGCCAATTGGCGTATCTGATGTAACCGAACGTAAGGTTAATTGCGGTCTGTTTTTGTAACGATGACTCTCACCCATTCTTTACCAATCAACCAAGAATGCACCTCTATTTACATGAGGAAGCCACGTGGTGACGCCTCCTGACACAGCAACAAAAATACTGGATGACTTGCTGCATCAAGCCTTGGCATTGGGAGCATCCGATGTGCACTTTGAAAGTGGCGAAGATTTCTTTCGTGCACGTTTTCGCATTGATGGATTGCTGCGTATAGCTGCTACGCCAGCTTTGCCGCTTCGTGATGCTGTGGTGTCCCGCATCAAAGTGCTGGCGCGTATGGATATTGCAGAAAAACGCTTGCCACAAGATGGGCGCATTCAATACCCATATCTAGGTCGAATCATAGATTTACGCGTCAGTTCACTGCCGACTTTGCATGGCGAAAAAATTGTCGTACGAATTTTGAACTTCAGCCGCGCACGCCCAGGCTTGGCTGCTTTGGGCTATGAACCGGATGACCGAGCCAAGTTGATTCAGGCCATCGGTCAGCCACATGGATTGATCTTGATGACTGGCCCTACAGGCTCGGGGAAAACTCTGTCGCTCTACAGCTGCCTTGAACTCCTCAACCAAACCGAGGTGAACATTTCCACCGTGGAAGACCCATCTGAAATCCACCTACCCGGTGCAAACCAAGTCAACATCAATGAACGGGCTGGGTTGACCTTTGCCACCACTTTACGCGCGCTTCTGCGACAAGACCCAGACGTGATCATGGTGGGTGAGATTCGCGATTTAGAAACCGCCGAAATTGCCATTCAGGCGGCGCAGACTGGGCACTTGGTGCTATCTACTCTACACACCAACGATGCACCCGGAACCTTGGCACGTTTACGCCACATGGGGGTGGCAGCATTCAATGTAGCCGCCAGCGTAAGCCTGATCACTGCACAGCGTTTGGTACGCAGACTTTGCGAGCACTGCAAGCTCGCTGTGAATGATGAGAAAGTGAATTTTTTCTTTCGTAACCTGAGTGAAGCAGACCATAGCGCCGTGCCAACCCATCTTCGTGCAAAAGCCACGCTGTACAAAGCGGTTGGCTGTGATGCATGTGACAAAGGTTACAAAGGTCGAGTAGGCCTCTACCAAGTCATGCCCATCAGCGAAGCGATGCAAGCACTCATCATGCGCGACGGCGATGTGCAAACGCTAGCAATACAAGCAGCGAGCGACGGCGTGCGCACTCTGCGCCAATCGGGCTGGCTGAAGGTTTTGCAAGGTGTCACTTCTGTTGAAGAAGTCATGGCGCTCACCCACCATGGCTGAGCCTCATTACGCTTGGCGAGGCATCGACCGTGAAGGAAAAATTGTCACAGGTGACATGTCAGCCGCTACTCCCGAAGAAGTCGGACAACGGTTACGAGAGCAACGTATTCGCGCAACGCGCATTCAGCGCCAATACTCATGGCCTGCGTGGCTGACTTGGCGCAGCACACCTCGCACAACCGCACGAGACATCACGCAATTCACACGGCAGTTGGCCACGCTGCTGAATGCAGGCGTGCCTTTGCTACAAGCTTTTCATATTTTGGAGCGTGGCGGAAACAACGAAGCGCTTCAAGCAATTCTGCGCTTACTGCACGCAGACATTGAAGGCGGCATGGCGCTCAACCTAGCCCTACGCCAGCATGCTGCATTTGACACCTTGTATTGCAACTTGGTGGCTGTGGGAGAAGTTGCAGGCATGCTCGACACCATGCTCGAGCGCTTGGCGAATCACTTAGAAAAATCAGAGGCCTTGCGCACTACCATTCGCACAGCACTTGTTTATCCGGCCGCGGTATTGGGCATTGCAACGGTGGTACTGGTTTTAATTTTGGTGTTTGTGGTGCCCGCATTTCAGAATATCTTTGCCTCGTTTGGGGCAGAACTACCATGGCTCACCCGGTGCGTGATTGGGCTAAGTAATGGTCTTCAGCAATACGGCATGTATTTATTTTTGGCGCTGATGAGTCTTGCTTGGTGGCTGAGGCGACTTATCCAAAAACACATGCATTGGCAGCGCTATCTGCATGGCGTACTACTACGCATGCCGATGGCTGGCACGCTCACGCGCAATACTTGCACTGCCCGTTGGACACGTACGCTTGCCACCTTGTTTGCTGCAGGTGTGCCACTGACCGAAGCACTCGAAGCCGTGCAGGGCGTCACAGGTCATCTGTTATTTCAATCTGCGACACAAGATATCCAAGCCCAACTCATTCAAGGCCGCGCTCTGTCAGAAGGGCTAAAAAGCACCCAAGGCTTATTCCCCAACATGGTGGTGCAAATGTGCGCCATCGGAGAAGAGTCTGGTGCGCTCGATCACATGCTAGAAAAAACGGCTGAACACTACGAGCGCGAGGTGGACAGTACCGTCGCGAGACTGTCTACAATCTTAGAACCCTTCATCATGGTGGTGATGGGATTGCTGATTGGCGGCTTGGTGATGGCTTTGTATCTTCCAATTTTCCAACTGGGGCAAGTGATATGACCGGGGACTCCACCTGGGACATGGCATTGGTCTTTGGTCTTGGCTTAGTGGTGGGCAGTTTTGTGAATGTGCTCATTCACCGCTTGCCACGCATGATTTTGACTGCCCCAGTATCCACTGTCGATGTACAGCGTTACGACTTGAGCTGGCCAGCCTCACACTGCCCACACTGTCAAACACCACTCAAAGCTTGGCACAACGTCCCCGTGTTGAGCTACGTTTGGCTCAAAGGCCGCTGTGATTTTTGTCAACAAGCCATCAGCTGGCGATACCCCCTGATTGAATTAGCGACAGCACTGATTTGGCTGGCTTGTACTTGGCACTGGGGCCTCAATGCCGCGGGCTTTTGCTGGGCTGGTTTTGCCACTTTGCTGCTGGCCCTGTCTGTGATCGATTGGCAAACCACCCTGCTGCCGGACGACCTCACGCAAGCTTTGGTTTGGGGGGGGCTTGTAGCGAGCGCATTGGGGTGGCTTGCTTTGCCACTCACACAGTCGGTTTGGGGCGCAGTGATGGGTTATGTGTCGTTATGGTCCATCGCTACCCTCTTTGAGCGCATCACTGGCAAGCAAGGCATGGGCGCTGGAGACTTCAAACTTTTAGCGGGGCTGGGTGCTTGGCTGGGCCCGATGGCCCTATTGCCTGTGGTGATGGCCGCTAGTCTGAGCGGCGCTGTGGTGGGCTTGGCTATGAAATTCAGCCACCGATTGCGCGAGGATGGCTATGTGCCCTTTGGGCCTTTCTTAGCCGTCTCTGGCATGGCGGTTGCAGTCATTGGCATGGATGACGTCGCGGTTTGGATGGGCTGGTAATTTTTTGCATAGACTCATGCACATGACATCAAGCACCCCACTTCGCATTGGCCTCACAGGTGGCATTGGCAGCGGTAAAAGCACCGTGGGTCAAATGCTGCACGAAAGTGGCGCAGCTGTGATTGACGCTGATGCGATTGCTCGCAGCGTCACTGCGACTCATGGTGCGGCCATGCCCGCCATCGCGCAAACCTTTGGCACTGACTTCATCACGGCAGATGGCGCACTAGACCGCGATCGCATGCGTATGCATGTTTTCAACCACCCAGAGGCTAAGCAAGCGCTTGAAGCGATCATTCATCCGTTAGTAGCCCAAGAGACACAACTCCAAGCGCAGCATGCCATCGCCAACGGCTACCGCACTTTGGTGTTTGACGTGCCCTTGTTGGTCGAGTCAGGTGCGCACTGGCGCGCACAAGTTGACCGCGTTTTGGTAGTGGACTGCAGTGAAGAGACACAGATTCGACGTGTGATGAACCGCAACGGCTGGAGTCGTGAAAACGTACAAACCATCATCTCCGCACAGGCCTCTCGCGCCCAAAAATTAGCAGCATCGGATTGGGTGATTGACAACGAAGGTATCTCACTAGAAGCGCTGCGCACACGCGTCCTGAGCCTGCCAATGAAGTCGACGTAATCCAAAAGAAAACACCTTGTGAACAGGTATGATTCACACAATTATTAAAGTCAACTCATAAGACGTATTTCGCGTGATTCTGTACGAACATCCCTTCAACGAACGTGTACGCACTTACCTGCGTTTGGAACATTTGTTTCAGCGTTTCGAAGAACTTACCTCACGCGATCATCCAGTCGACAACCACTTCGCACTCACCACTTTATTTGAGTTGGTCGAAGCAGGTGGTCGCACTGACCTCAAGTCCGATGTGCTCAAAGATTTAGAACGTCACAAGCAGCAGTTCAATGCTTTGCGCGGCAATCCTTCTGTCTCTGAATCTGCGTTGCAACAATTGCTCGACAACATCGAGCATTGCTACAGCGGACTCAATGGGGCGATTGGCAAGATTGGTCAGAACATCACCGATAACGAATGGCTCTCAGCCTTGCGCAATCGTGCAGCCATTCCTGGTGGCACATGCTGTTTTGATTTGCCTGCGTACCACGCGTGGCAACAGCAAAGCCCTGATGTGCGCCGTGCCGACATCTTGCGTTGGTTCGAGGTCTTCCAACCCATGAAAGATTCGGTCAATCTGTTGCTCTCACTGATGCGCGACACAGGCACAACACAAAAAATGATGGCCATGGGTGGTCAGTTCCAACAGTCGCTGGCACAAGGCAAGTTCCAACTCATGCGTGTGGCCATTGACCCCGCGTTGGGCTTTATCCCCGAGATCAGCGGCAACCGCTTGATGATTTGGGTACGCATGATGCGCCAAGACGGCGATGGTCGTTTGCAGCACAACACCGACGATGTACCTTTTGAAATGGCTCTTTGCGTTTAAGTCATGAACGACGCAGAGGTTCGCATCGTTGTATGCCCCCAGTGTGGCGGCCCTAGCCGCTACGAGGCTGCCAATAAGTACCGTCCTTTTTGCGGCGAACGCTGCCGCAACATCGACCTAGGCGCTTGGGCCAACGAAGACCACCGCTTGCCGGATCAAACGCCGCAGGACGACGCCGACTTCGAGAACACACCTTTGCAATAAAAAAGCGCCTCAGCTAAGGCGCTTTTTTATGGCTACAAGTATCACGCGCAGGTTTGATTTTTGTGTGTCTCGCCTACAAACCCACGCTCTTGCGCAAACCACTGCAACACGGGCACGGTGCCTGGTAACACCGGCATCACCGTCACTGGCAACTGCTGCCAAGCAAATGACTGCGCCTCTAACATTTGCAACTCACCCGTCCATTGCGTGACTTTGCAAAAGTTCAGTTGCACCAAGGCATGTGGATAGTCAATGCGCTCGGTCTTCCATAGGGTGCAGTCTTGAATGGTGATGCCAATCTCTTCTTGCAGCTCGCGGCGCAAGGCTTGTTCCACCGTCTCATCGGCTTCAAGCTTGCCGCCTGGAAACTCCCAGTAGCCTGCATAGGCTTTGCCTTCGGGTCGACTGGTCAACAAGAATGCATGGTCGCCGCGCATCAACACACCCACCGCCACTTGTACTAAATTGCGATCAGCGGAACGCTGCTGATCTGCATCGACCACGCGTACAAGGGTTTCTGTCATGCTGTTAATACGCGTGAATAATCAAGCGTAATTTATGCAGCGTGTTTGCCGGCGTAATCGCGTGCAAACTGATACGCCACACGGCCACTGCGTGAAGCGCGCTCTAGTGCCCACACCAAAGCTTCGGGCTTGGCTGCCTCGATCTCGGCGGGCTTGAAGCCAAACGACGACAGCCATTGCGCTGCAATGGTCAGATACTCGTCTTGGCTAAACGGGTAAAAACTCACCCACAAACCAAAGCGTTCAGACAAAGAAATCTTTTCTTCGACGCCCTCACCTGGATGAACCTCACCATCGTCGGTGTGCGTGTACGTGAGGTTTTCCTTCATGTACTCGGGTAACAAGTGGCGGCGGTTGCTGGTGGCGTAAATCAGCACATTGGGTGTGGCGGCAGCAATCGAACCATCCAAGATCGACTTGAGGGCTTTGTAGCCAGGTTCACCATCTTCAAAGCTCAAGTCATCACAAAAAATCATGAACTTCTCGGGGCGCTCTGACACCAACTCGATGATGTCTGGCAAATCGGTCAGGTCGTCTTTGTCCACTTCGATCAAGCGCAAACCTTGTGGGCCGTACTCGTTCAAACATGCCTTGATAAGAGATGACTTGCCCGTGCCACGCGCGCCCGTGAGCAACACGTTGTTGGCCGGCAAGCCCTTCACAAACTGCTCAGTGTTGCGCTGAATTTTTTCTTTTTGGCCATCAATCTCTTGCAGGTCGGCCAAACTCAGTTTGGCCACATGACGCACAGGCTCTAAACCACCACGGCCGTTGTTGCGTTTGCGGTAGCGAAAGGCCACGCTGGCAGACCAATCAGGCGCCACCATAGGCTGCGGCAGCACCTGTTCGATGCGTGCCATCAGGGCCTCAGCGCGTTGCACCAAGCGTTCAAGGGGGTGAAGTTCGTCACTCATCAGCTGCGATAGTCGGCGTTGATGCTGACGTAGTCGTGGCTCAAGTCACAGGTCCAAACGGTGTCGTTGGATGTGCCGCGACCCAATACCACGCGCACGGTGATTTCGGATTGCTTCATCACACGTTGACCGTCTTCTTCGCGATACTCAGGATGACGGCCGCCTTGAATGGCCACATGCACATCGTCCAAATACAAATCAATCGCTGTTTGGTCGAGGTCGGTGATACCGGCATAACCCACCGCCGCCAAGATGCGGCCTAAGTTGGGATCGCTGGCAAAGAAAGCCGTTTTAACCAAAGGTGAGTGTGCAATGGCGTATGCCACTTGACGACACTCGGCGCTGGTGTTGCCACCTTCCACGCGAATGGTGATGAACTTGGTCGCGCCTTCACCATCACGCACGATGGCTTGGGCGAGTTGACGGGCCACTTGCAACATGGCTTGCAGCAAAGCTTGGCCTTCTGCACTTTGCAAACTGGTGATGGGCGCGTGGTTGGCTTTGTTGGTGGCAATGACCACGAACGAATCGTTGGTCGATGTGTCGCCGTCTACCGTGACGCGATTGAACGAACCTTCGGCCAAAGCCAAGGAGAGTTCTTTCATCAACACGGGGGCCACGCAAGCATCGGTCGCCACATAGCCCAGCATGGTGGCCATGTTCGGGCGAATCATGCCTGCGCCTTTGCTGATACCAGTCACGCTCACTGTTGCACCGCCAATTTGCACTTGCGTGCTAGCAGCCTTGGGCACGGTGTCCGTGGTCATGATGCCTTCGGCAGCATCGGCCCACTGCTGGGCAGAACCCGTTTTCCCTGCCGCTGCAATGGCCGCTGGCAAGCCCGCGATGATGCGATCGTGCGGCAGTGGCTCCATGATCACGCCTGTAGAAAACGGCAACACTTGGTTTGGCGAAATCTGAAGTTCCTCAGCCAATGCCACGCAAGTTTCGCGTGCGCGCTTGAGACCCTCGTCACCTGTGCCTGCATTGGCATTGCCAGTGTTCACCACCATGGCGCGAATACCTTGGCCTGAATCGAGATGCTCACGACACACCTGCACAGGGGCTGCGCAAAAACGGTTTTGTGTGAACACGCCGCTGACAGATGCGCCTTCGTCGATCAACACAACTGTCAAATCTTTTCGGCCAGCTTTGCGAATGCCTGCTTGAGTGACACCAATACGCACGCCTGCGATGGCATGCAAATCTGCGGGGTTAGGAGGATTGAGATGAACTGCCATGTGATTTAAGCCAACTTACCGTGACATTGCTTGTATTTCTTACCGCTGCCACATGGGCAGGGATCGTTGCGACCCACAGGGGGCATTTGCGCAGCGAAGGTCGCTTCGTCAGCTGTGGTCACCGCTTGGCCTGATTCATCAGGCGCGGTGTATGTCATGTTGTGCAAATTCTCTGCACGGTCTTCCAGCTCTGTGGCGGCTTGTTCGATTTGGTCAGTTGATTCGATCTTCACTGTCATCAACACCCGGGTGACTTCAAACTTCACCAAGTCGAGCAACTGGCCAAACAACTCAAACGCTTCGCGCTTGTACTCTTGCTTGGGTTGCTTTTGCGCATAGCCGCGCAAGTGGATGCCTTGGCGCAAATAGTCCAACGCTGCCAAATGTTCGCGCCAATGGCTGTCGATGTTTTGCAGCAAGACCACGCGCATAAACGGTGTGAATTGTTCTACGCCCACTCGGTCTAGCTTGGCTTGAAAGGTTGCATGTGCCGCTTCAACCACCTGCTCAAGAATTTCTTCATCCGTGATAGCCGTGGCTTTCTGCACCGTGTCTTGCAATGGCAACTCTATGAGCCACTCAGCCAACAGGGCACGCTCTAAACCAGCAATGTCCCATTGCTCTTCCACCGACTCTTCGGGCACGTATTGACGCACCAAGTCAGTAAAACTGCCTTCGCGCAAGTTGGCGATTTGAGCGGTCAAATCGGTGGCATCCAAGATATCGTTGCGTTGCTGGTAAATCACGCGGCGCTGGTCGTTAGACACATCGTCGTACTCCAACAATTGCTTGCGAATGTCAAAGTTGCGCGCTTCGACTTTGCGCTGTGCGCTTTCGATGCTGCGCGTGACGATGCCCGCTTCAATGGCTTCACCCTCTGGCATCTTCAAACGATCCATGATGGACTTGACACGCTCACCCGCAAAGATGCGCATGAGCGAGTCATCCAAGCTCAAGTAAAAACGCGATGAACCTGGGTCACCTTGACGGCCAGAGCGGCCACGCAATTGGTTGTCAATGCGGCGTGACTCATGACGCTCGGTCGCGATGATGCGCAAGCCGCCCAAGGCCTTCACTTCATCGTGGTCCTTGGTCCACTGCACACGCAGTGCATCGATTTGCTTTTGCTTGTCTGCGGCATCCAACGATTCATTGGCTTCCACTTCCGCAATATCTTTTTCAACGTTGCCACCCAAGACGATATCCGTACCACGACCCGCCATGTTGGTGGCAATAGTGATCATCTTGGCGCGACCTGCTTGCGCAATGATGGTCGCTTCGCTGGCGTGTTGTTTGGCGTTGAGCACTTGATGAGGCAGCTTGGCCTTATCCAGCATCTCTGCAATCAGCTCTGAGTTCTCAATTGAGGTGGTGCCCACCAAAACGGGTTGACCTCGTTCGTAGCATTCGCGTATATCGTCAATTGCAGCGACGTATTTTTCAGCGGTCGTTTTGTAAACGCGGTCCAACTGATCTTCACGCTTGCTGATGCGGTTAGGTGGAATGACCACGGTTTCCAAACCGTAAATTTCTTGAAACTCGTAGGCTTCGGTGTCGGCTGTACCCGTCATACCGCCGAGCTTGTTGTAAAGACGGAAATAGTTTTGGAACGTGATGGAAGCGAGAGTTTGGTTCTCGGCTTGAATCTCCACACCTTCTTTGGCTTCTACCGCTTGGTGCAAACCATCGCTCCAGCGGCGGCCCGACATCAAACGACCGGTGAACTCGTCCACGATGGTGATTTCGCCGTTTTGCACCACATAGTGCTGGTCGCGGTGGTACAGGTGGTTGGCACGCAATGCGGCGTACACGTGATGCATCAGGCTGATGTTGGCAGGGTCATACAGCGATGCACCTTCTGGCAACAAGCCATTGGCGCTGAGCAAACGCTCAGCGTTTTCATGGCCCTGCTCAGTCATGAACACTTGATGCGATTTTTCGTCCACTGTGAAATCACCTGCTTCGATGATGCCTTCTCCTGTGCGTGGATCAGCTTCACCGATTTGACGCTTGAGCATAGGCACAACGCGATTAATGGCAACGTACAACTCAGTGTGATCTTCAGCTTGACCGCTGATGATGAGAGGTGTGCGCGCTTCGTCGATCAAGATGGAATCCACCTCGTCCACAATGGCGTAGTTGAGTTTGCGTTGCACACGGTCTGCGGCTTCGTAAACCATGTTGTCACGCAAATAGTCAAAGCCGTATTCGTTGTTCGTGCCGTAGGTGATGTCGGCACGGTAAGCGGCTTGCTTTTCCGCACGTGGCATGTTGGGCAAGTTTATGCCCACCGTCAGGCCCAACCAGTTGTACAAGCGAGCCATCCATTGGGCATCACGGTTGGCCAAGTAGTCGTTCACGGTGACCACGTGCACGCCATGACCGGTGAGCGCATTGAGGTAGACAGGCAATGTCGCCGTGAGCGTTTTACCTTCGCCGGTTCGCATTTCAGAAATCTTGCCATGGTGCAAAGAAATACCACCCAGCATCTGCACATCAAAGTGGCGCATTTTCATGACACGCTTAGACGCTTCGCGCACCACGGCATAGGCCTCAGGCAACAAGGCGTCTAATGTCTCGCCATTGGCCACACGTGTTTTAAATTCTTCGGTTTTCGCACGCAAGACCTCATCGCGGAGCTTCTCTAATGAGGGTTCCAGCGCGTTAATTTGCGCGACAGTTTTGCGGTATTGCTTGAGTAGACGCTCATTGCGGCTACCAAAAATTTGAGTCAGAAAAGAGAGAGCCATGCGCGCACTGCGAGGGTCTTGTCGTCACATGAAAACAAGGGTCGCAAAATCCTTTTGAAAGGCTTGTTAGAAGCTGCGGATTTTAACCTTCTGCAGCCTCATAATTACCCCATGGCCACCCGTTCTACGCCTCATCCAGACACTCTTGCCGCATATCGTGCGCTGGGATACAGCACACCCCCGAAAGCCAAGGTTTTTTCGCGTGGGAAGTCGCAAACGCTCGAGCAAGTTGTGAACTCTGCGCCGTCTTTGGCTCATTTTTCAGCCATTGCACGGGACACCCAAAACAGGCTGAATGCCATTGCCCCCTTGCTGCCCGCTTCGCTGCGGCCTTTGGTGCAATCGGGTGGAGTCGAAGACGATGCGTGGTGCTTGCTGGTGCCCAACAGCGCAGTAGCCGCCAAACTACGCCAAACACTGCCAGCTTTGTGTGCCCACTTGCGCACTAAGGGCTGGAATGTGAACACCATTCGCGTCAAAGTCAAATCTCCTAGCTAAACCACAAAGTGAAATGACAAAGAAAAACCCGCTACACCAGAGGTGTAACGGGTTTTATTTTGGTGCCGCTTGTCGGAATCGAACTGACGACCTACCGCTTACAAGGCGGGTGCTCTACCAACTGAGCTAAAGCGGCGCAGGCGAAATTCTAACCTAACTTTTGCGTGTTATTTCACTCGCGTGAGCGATGGACGGCCAGAAGGTGGTGTGGGTGTTGGTGGCTCGTCATCCGAACCAGCTTCCGTGTGCGATGTTTCCACAGCGCTCAACACAGGACGTGCGGGCGTTGCTTTTTTTTGCGCAGGCACCGCTTCACCAGAAGCTGCACTCATAGGGAAGGACATGCCTTGCCCATTCTCACGCGCATAAATCGCCATCACACGGTTGATCGGGATGATGATTTCACGCGGCACGCCACCAAAACGAGCTTTGAATTCGATGAACTCATTGCCCAGTGTCATACCTGCCGTGGCGTCATAACCCACGTTCAACACAATCTCACCGTTCTTGACGTACTCCATGGGAACTTGCACGGTCTCGTCCACCAAGACAGCCACATAAGGCGTGAAACCTCTGTCCGTGCACCACTCATGCAAAGCACGCAACAGGTACGGACGGGTTGAAGATGCGTCTGGAGCGTTCAACATACGAATTACTTGCGCATGACCTTTTCAGAAGGCGTCAACGCCTCGATATAGGCTGGGCGCGAGAAAATGCGCTCGGCATACTTGAGCAAAGGTGCCGCGTTTTTCGACAAGTCGATGCCGTAGTGGTCCAAGCGCCACAACAGCGGTGCAATCGCCACGTCGAGCATGGAGAAGTTCTCACCCAACATGTACTTGTTCTTCAAGAACACGGGGGCCAACTGTGTCAAACGATCACGGATGTGTGCACGTGCTTTTTCCAAAGCCTTGTCGTTGGCTTTGGCAGCGCGAGACTCTAACGTTGACACGTGTGTGAACAATTCTTTTTCAAAGTTCAACAAGAACAAACGCACGCGAGCACGTTCAACAGGGTCGCCGGGCATCAACTGTGGATGTGGGAAACGCTCGTCGATGTACTCGTTGATGATGTTCGATTCATACAAGATCAAATCGCGCTCAACCAAGATTGGCACTTGACCGTATGGGTTCATCACATTGATGTCTTCGGGCTTGTTGTA
>JACCDH011298462.1_pt1 | contig 15240 bp, 12 predicted proteins | sample 7442481 | NCBI WGS metagenome assembly JACCDH01 (sample SAMN15323433, study PRJNA562643) | freshwater metagenome | isolation source: river surface water | place: USA:Blue River Watershed | collected 2017-08-15
ACATTGCCAAGAGATGTCAGTCCTGTAGGTTGATTAAATGGATTGAGAGGGTTAAATATTTCGCCGAGACCATAGTTAATGAACATACGCCCAAAAGCGATACTATTTTCTTCACGCCATTCAATATAGAACTTATTAAGCACTGAATCAGTCTGTTGATCTCCATCGATACGATTGTATTGGAGTTTAAAGACATCTCTGGCCACTAGCTTGTTAGGAAAGGCAAATATCTGAGTGGCAATGGCTTCTTGTTGAAAAAGCGAAGAATAGGCCTTTCTTCCAAACCAATTGACCTCTGCATGAAGGGCCTTGTAGTCAGCTTTAAATCCAAGATTCCCTGTCATCTGGGTGTATTGCTCTTCTTTCCAGTCTTGTTTGATGACTGGAATATCTTTGGCCTCTGGATTATTCCATGTTTGCCTTGATTGAATTTCGACATTTCCATCGAATTCAGTTTCAACTTGGGCAAAGGTTCCAAGAGTCGCAAATAATGAGATGAAGATGAGAATCATATTTAGTTTTCCGTTAAGGTTTTTGAAGTGAAATGATTGCTAGGAAATTTGACGTTAAATTGAAGCTTCTTGTAGTTTATCACTGTGGTTTTTGTATTGTCGTCAGTTGGAGTCATTTTCCAAACAGTAGGGACAAGATGTTTATCAAAAGTTTTCAGCTCAGATAATTCTAAAGTCCTTAAAAGTTTTCCTTCTTTATTATAATAACGATGAAAGCGAGGGATGCAGTCTTTCTTAGAGGCAAGGGTGATAATCTTTGGCCACATCACTTTGGCATCAGACTTAGCGGTATTTTCAATTACTTTGTAATCCTCACTTCCAATCTTTTCATCCTGCAGGAAAGTATGTTTATAATCCTCACTCATCGAAGAGGCCTTAAGAACATCGTCATTTGTAAAATCTGATCCCATCCAGCTGGCCAGAAGCATTGATGATGAAACTGCGACCTTGCGTTTGAGCTTCGGAAAGTAGTTCCACATGTTATTTTCAATACGAAGTGTTCTGATACCTTTTTCTTTCGCAGGAGAGTTTATAGTAATAAGAGCGAGTTTTTCACCTTCAACCTCTGCACTGATTTCTAAAGTTCTTTTCCAGTTTGGAGTTTGAATATCCATTACAATTTCAGCTTTAGAGCGATCACCACGCATTTGTTGATCAGCATATTTAAGCCACTGATCTGCATTGCCGGCCTGAGCACCGATGGCCACACAAAACATCCATTCTTTTTTAAACCATGTTAGTTTCATTGATTCACCTTTGTATCTGTGATTTGGCCATCTTTGATATAGAGTACAGTTTTAACTTGATCAATGAGTCGTTGATCATGAGTTGAAAAGACAAACGTTAACTTAAATTTTTTATTTAGAGTTTTAAAAAGGTCTATAATCTCTTGAGCCGTTTTTGAATCTAGATTTGCCGTTGGCTCATCAGCAAGAATGAGCTGAGGCTTAGAAGCAATAGCACGAGCGATTGAGACTCTTTGTTGTTGTCCACCGGAGAGTTGCTTAGGGAATCGATTTCCCATGGTTTGAAGGCCAACTTGCTCTAAGGCCCATTCAACTCTTTCCTTAATTTCTTTAGGGGGAAGTTTTTTTAATTGAAGAGGAAACTCAATATTCTCCCAGGCCGTGAGTATGGGGAGAAGTTGATAATCTTGAAAGACAAATCCCATATAATCCAAACGATGTTGAGTCCGCTCTTCCAGCGAAAGGTGACTAATGTCTTCACCACCATGTTTTAGAATTCCTTTTGAGGGAAGAATAAGACCTGCAATGAGATTAAGAAGTGTTGTTTTTCCTGATCCAGAAGGACCGACGAGAGCAAGAAAATCTCCTTCATGAAAATGAAGATTGATATTCCTCGCTCCGTAGACTTTACTGTCCTCAGAACTCTGATAAAACTTCTCTATATCTTTAAGTTCAAATTGCACGTCGACTCCTTGAAAGCACCTTTAGCAAAGGATAGATCATTGTGAGAGAGAGAAAAAAGTAAATCATTAGCGGCGCTTGCCAGTAATATTTATAAACAGGATAAATACGAACTGTTGGAGCGATAGACATCCCACCCATGATGATATCTTTTCCACCTGTGAAAATCTGAATATTGATGGGATGATAAAAATTGTACATTGTTGCACAGTGACCTAGTACCACACCAATGATGACTGCCGCCGTTCCCATTAAGAAGACCTCAATGGCCAAACTTTTTGTAATCCATGAATTCTGGGCCCCAATAATAGTCAATGATTGAAACTCTTGTTCTCGTTCAAGAAAAGTAATCATTAAAGAGTTTGATAGACCTAAACTTACAACTAAAACAATAATGATTGAAACGATCCATGTGAAATTATCAATAAATTTTACCGCTGTTCCAATTTCAGGAAGAAGATCGACCCATGAAGTCACCGCCAGATTTTTTAGGACAGGGTAGTCTTCGCTTTTCATGTCAAAAGCGACTCGCTGATGATACTGATGGGAATTCATAACCATAAGTTCTCTTGCACTTGAAATTTGAGTAAAGGCCAGACTATCTTCAAGTTCACCGCCACCAAAATCAAGAGTTCCTACAACGGTTAGAAGATCATTGGCCACAGATCCGTCAGTGGCCTGGCCAATAACAGCGAGTTCAGAACCGAGTGTGACTCCCAGTCTTTCGGCCAGTCTTTTCCCAAGAATAATTTCTCTAGCAGCATTTGGGTCAAGAAATCGCCCTTGGGATAATGTCTTGTGGATATGAGAGAATTTTTTTTCTTGAATAGGGTCAATTCCAGTAAGGAGAACTCCGAGAGTCTTCTTTTCACCAGATAAAAAACTTGGAACAATCACTCGTTGAGTACTTGTTTCAATGACTGATTTATCTTGAATCTCTTCATCTGTAATATATTTATAGGGGTCAAATTTCTTTTTATTATCAGATCCATAAAAGTCAATATGGGTAATATGATATCGTCCAGAGTATTGTTTCAGAAATTTTTTCATAATTTCTGAAGACCCTGATACTGCAAAATTAAGATCCCAGATAATAAAAGCAAGCCCAACAGAAAGAGAGAGCATCATGACAAATGTTCTTTTCGGGGCCCGGCCTAAATTTCTAAAAGCAAATCTAATTAAATATTGAAAAGATCTCATATTGCAGAATCCAGTTTCTTGAGCGTTCGATGAATAGACCATGTATAGCTGAAAACAATAGTCATGACGACAAAACCCAGGGTCATCAAAATTTGATTTAATGTGGCGCGAGGATAAACAATTGTTGGAAGTTGAATTCCTGCTCTTTCCACGGCAATACCATTATTCATAAAACTGAAGTCAATTCCAGTGTAGGACTGAATAGAAATAAGAATAAAAAGGATAGCAATGGCCCCAGACGCTGAGAGGATTGTCATCCAAAAGACTTCAAAGAATCCTAGCTTCCATAGACCTTTGTGTGGAATACCTAGCACTGTCATCATTTTCATCTCTTTCATTCGCTCCTGCCAAAGCATGCGAACGGGTGTCAGAATCGTCATTGTGATTGTGATAGCAATAATTGAAAAAAAGAAACTAATCATTCCGTCATGAAAATCAATCACAACGGCCATCTCTGGGTTCAGATTCTTCCATGTACGAAGCTCTAATTCATTTCTTTGAGCAATATCTTTAAGATCTAGATTATAATTCAGCCCATTAGTCATGACTGTTATTCTATGAAATAAGATTGGTCCCTTGGTTTCACCAAAGAATAAGTTTTGCCAAGTCGATTGATTAATATAGGCAAATCTTTTTTCAAACGACTTGCTATTGTATTTAAAGATTCCGTTGATTGATAAAAGCTCAGACCTTAATTCTCCATTAACATCTTGGTAATTGAGAACTAATTGATCCCCAGCTTTGAATTTGAAAATTGAAGCAAGCTCCTCACCAATCATGATTTCATTTGGTTCAGTTTCGCTAATAAACTGTCCTTCAACCAAGTATGAATTTAATGGAAGAAACTTTTGGTGATACCTGGGAACGATGCCGAGTATTGAAATTGCAGCGGCTCCTTCAGGAGTAGCTATATTACCGTCTAAAAGAAGCTCCGGTGAATAGCTCTGAACGACACTTACTTTTTTAAGCTCTTCATCAATTTTTTGTGTGAAGACTCGCGGAGTTTCTGAATCTGTTGTTTTTGAATAGTTAATTTCTTGAAATTGGTAAAATCCAGTATTGGTGTTAACTACTGCTTCTTCAATTTGATGATTAAGCCCGTCAAAAAAAGCCATGACCCAGACCGCAATGCAAACAGAGAGGGCCACAGAAAAACCGATAAAAAAACTTCGCCCCTTGTGACGGGATATATTCTTCCATGCAAATTTTAGAAGATAGCGATTTTCTTGATTCATCATATAATCCTATTATGACTTACTCTTCGCTTTTTACCCATGATCTTTTGGAAGCTTTTTTGCTTTCACTTCCTCTCATTATAGGAGGAACGATTCATATGATTGTGGTGAAGAAGGACATCTTATCTTACTTTAAAAGACCAATTCATCAAAGATGGTTCGGGAAAAACAAAACTTGGCGCGGTGTGATTGTGATGCCTTTGTCGACCTGGTTTGGAGTCTGGTTGACTAATCTTGTCTCTTATCGTTTTGAAAATATTTCTCTTCTCTACATGGGTTTGATACTTGGTTTTGCTTATTTACTGGCCGAACTCCCAAATTCTTTTGTTAAAAGAAAACTTGGAATCAAGGAGGGGAAATTACCAGACAGCAAGCGTTGGCTATTTGCCTTTTTTGATCAAGCAGATTCTGCAATTGGTTGTATGATTGCTTATAGGTTTTTAATGGGAACGACATGGACCGTATTGCTTCTCACACTTGTTGTGGGGACAATAATCCACCTAGTGATGAATGTTCTTCTTTATTTTTTGGGTATTCGAGAAAATGCCCTTTAGGAAAATTAAATGTTTTCAAGGCTAATCATTTATTTGCGCGAAATGTTTCCAATTTCCAATTTTGTAGGAACACTTCTTACGGCTGTGACCATTCAGCTTGTGGCCTTGAGACTTTCGGGACTTCCAGCACATTTTAGTGTGATGCTTATCTTACCTGCAGTCTCTCTTACTTGTTTTAGTCTTCTAATTAGAGTCATGGATGAGTTTAAAGATTATGAAGATGATTTAAAAAACTTTCCAGGAAGACCTTTGCCTTCTGGACGCGTTTATAAATCTGATCTACATGTGCTTGGTTGGCTTACTGTTGTGACGGCTCTCTTTTTTAGTTGTATCTCTATGGTCACCTTAAAAGCAGCATTAATCGTTTTGTTTTATAGCTTCTTAATGCTCAAATGGTTTTTTATGGAAAAGACAATTCGCAAGAGTCTTCCTCTGGCCTTGATAAGTCATCACCCTGTCGTTTTTCTTCATTTTGGATACCTTCTGGTCTCACTAGGTGCCTGGAATGCATCTTTCAATCTCGAAAAAGGATTGCTTGTGATGCCACTTCTTTTCATCTTCACAAATTGGGAGTTGTCTCGAAAAATTAGAATGCCAAGTGAAGAGACTGCCTATACAACTTACTCGAAAATCTGGGGACCTCGCGCCGCTGTTATCATCACTCTTCTTTTTCAAGTTATTGTTCAAGCGACAATCTACTTTATTTTTGACAAGATGAAGACACCACTTATCTTTGCCGGTGTCTATTACTTCATTTATTTTGTCCTTATGCTTCCTTATCTGAAGTTCTTATTTAATCTAAAATTGGATTCTCCTCTTAAAAAAGCCGCTGAATCTCAAATCTTATTCGTCGTGGGGTCACTTCTGTTGACGGCATTCCTATGAGCAAACCATACATCGTTTACTCAGACCAGAAACAATGGAGAGACCCAGCTCTCGTTGGAGGAAAGGGGAGTCAGCTCCTTGTTCTCAAAAGCTGGGGAATAAATGTTTCTGATTTTATCGTTTTAACGACAGAGAATAAGGCAGAGTCAGAATCAGAAATTGAGCTTTTATTAAAACCATTTTTAGAAAAGTATAAAAACAATCTTTTTTCCGTGCGAAGTAGTGTCACGGCCGAGGATGGAGTGGAACATAGTTTCGCGGGAATATTTGAAACTTTTTTGAATGTTCCATCTTCAACCGTGGGACAGAAAGTATTCCAAGTGAGAAACTCAGTTTCTGATCCAAGAGTAAGCTCATACCTTGAATCTAAAAAAGTGACCGTTGACCTTAAAATTGCAGTTATTGTTCAAGTTATGGTTCCCAGTGAAAAGAGCGGAGTGTCTTTTTCAAGAAGCCCAAAGCCGCCAACTTCATCTGTATGGATTGATGCGGGGTTCGGGCTCGGTGAAGGAATTGTTTCTGGAACAACTTCCGTGGACTCTTACCGTGTAAGTTTTATTGGAGAAGTTCTGGAATCATATATTCAGAACGAAAATCAAGTTTTAAGTTCTAAAGAAATTTTTGAACTATCTAAGATGACATTAGAGCTTGAAATGAAAGCCGGTTATCCTTGCGATGTAGAGTGGGCCTATGCTGAAGGAAAATGGTGGATACTCCAGCTTCGTCCCATCACTCAATCTTTTCCGAAAATCACTGTTCTCGTTGATACGAATCTTTCTGAAAGTTATCCCGGTGTCACAAGTCCGTTGACCTGTAGCTTTGTCCAAAAAATGTACGCTCAGGTTTTCAGAGAAGCTGTCAAAAGTTTAAATTTCAGTGCTCAACGATTGACTCATCTTGAGCATGCCTTTCCTAAATTGATTAGTCAGCTTGATTGGCATCTTTATTATAATATCGAAAGCTATTACACTGTTCTTGGAAGTTTGCCAGGTGGAGATAAGAATATTGAGAATTGGCATCGCATGATTGGTGGTGAAGTTTATGGGGTAGATGCACAAAAATATATTCTCAGGTATGGTAAGATTGAAATGATTCAGACTCTTTGGGGGCTTGGAAGAATTATCCTGAAGCAGGAGCAAGTCTTTAAGGGATTGGTGGAACATCTAAAAAGCGAAAAGAAAAAAATCGATGAAGAAATAGATTCTATCAAAAATCCTGAGGAAGGCTGGAATCTGATGGATGATTTGATGACTCGACCTCTTGGATTTGGTCTCACTATTATTAATGATCTCTTTATTATGATTGGCCTTAAGGTCTTAGTGAAAATACTTTTAAAAAAGGGATATAAAGAATCAGACTTGCCACTTCTTCTAAAAACGGATTTGGAGCTTCAGTCATTGCGTCCATTGGAATCATTAAATCATTTAAAGAGAAAGCTTACTCAAAAATCATGGGAAATCCTGGTTCAAGAATCTGTGAATATGAGTTGGGAGGAACCCTATAAATTGATCTACCAGAAGTTAAGAGATCACGGAGAAGCCGAGTTTGCGAGAGATTTAGAAAAGTTTATCCAACAGTATGGAGACAGATCATTTGAAGAGCTTAAACTAGAGAGCCTGACTTTTTCTCAGAGCCCAGCACTATTAGTAAAACTCATAGACTCATTTTATGGAGATAAAAATCCTTATCAGGGAATCAGTAGTAAGCCCGTCGCCATATCTTTAAACTTCATTCAAAGATGGATTTTGCAATTCACAAGACGAAGTATTGACTGGAGAGAGACAACGCGCTATTGGCGTGGCCAATTTTATCATATTGTAAGACGACTTGTTGTAAAATCGGCTTCGATGATGAAATCAAATGATCCGAGATTTAATGATTATGAAATCAGAGACTTCTTCTCACTTACTTCCGATGAGTGGTTAAAATGGTCGCGTAAAGAGATAAAAACCGAAGATGTTTTGATATTCATGAAACAAAGATCAGCTTGGAAGCATCTAGAAAGAAATTATCCAGAAATTTATTTTCATGGAGAAGGTGAGGATTATGTTGATTATAAGAATGAAGTCTCTACATCAGAGATTTATTTAAAAGGAATGGGGGCTTCACCCGGTGAAATCACAGGAAAGGCGCTCGTTTTACAACATCCCGAAGAAGCCTTTATGATCAAAGATATTGAAAACTGGATTTTAGTTACTAAAAACACCGATCCGGCGTGGGTCTATATCATGGCAAGAGCAAAGGGGTTAGTTTCAGAGAAAGGATCACTTTTAAGTCATACTGCTATCATTGGCAGGGAATTAAAACTCCCAACTGTTGTAGGTGTTTCGAATGCGACACGTATAATGAAGAGAGGAGAGAAAATAACAATAAATGGTGCAACTGGAGAAGTGTTTAGAAATGAAGCTGATTCAGATAAATAATTATGATGAATCTATTTTTTCGAAAATAGTGGATTTAAAAAATAAAATTCATTGCGACATAAAAAACTCTCAACTTGAAACGGTAGAAGAATTAAGAAAAATATTTTGTAATGAATGGATAAATAGTGAATATAGTTGGATCTTTGTCATAGCAGAAGTTGAAAATAATTTTGTTGGAAGAGTGCTCTTGTCGTGGAAAAAAGGGGAAACGACTGGATCTATAGGCTTTCTCGAATGGGATAATAATTCATTAATAATTAAGAGCCTTTTAGATAAAGTGGAGATTATTGCAAAAGAGAATGGTTTAAATAAGATTAAAGGGCCAATTGATATACATTTTTTCATCAAATATCGATGGGCTGTATCTAGTTTGGATGAGCCTTTTTATGGTGAGCCAGTCGTTCCAGGTTACTATATTTCTCAAATAGAAAGTCTTGGGTATAAAAAAATAAAAACCTGGCATTCTTATAGTGCCAACTTTAAATCTGTTGTTGAATCGTATCAAGAAAAATCAATTACAGGCTCCGAGAAGATAAAGACAAGAAGAATACGTTTAACTGAATGGGAAAGTGAGTTAAAGATTTTTCATACTCTCTTGCTCAAAAGTTACAGCTCAATGTCAGAGTTTGCAAATATGCCATATGATGTTTTTTATACATTATTTAAAGATTTGAGTTATTTGATCCATCCACTTTATAGTTTCTTTGTCATTTATAATAATGAAGAGATAGGATTTCATATTTCTATTTTTGATCCACAACAGATTCTGAATGATTCAAAAAATAAAAAGATCAATTTTTTTCAGAAGTTTTCTCTGCTGTTAAAACTGAGGCTAAACCACAAAAGACTTTTATGCCTTTATATTGGTAAGTCATCTACGAAAGATGGGAAAAATATAAAAGGAGTTCAGGCCATGATGGGGGATCGGCATAAGATTTTAGGACGCTTTATTCCACCTACTGAATCATTTTTCTGTTATGTTAGTGAAGACTCCCCAACTAGAAAAGTACTTGATATTAAATTATTTAAAGAGATTTCTCGTTATCACTTATGGAGCAAAGATCTAGAGTGAATGGCTCGTCTTTGATTTGCCAAGTGTAAAGCCAGCTTTGGTGGCCAGCTCCATGACCTCGACAACCATTTCTTTTTTAAGATCACCAATATTAAGCATGTTTTTCTTCCCACTGAATCCAATGGCAAATGTTTCGGCCATACAAGCGTAAGATTCACCTTGGTTTAGTGGAAATATCGGAGTTGAAATACTCTGACCTTGAGGGATTTTGGCGATTCCACCCAAGAGATAACTTACATCCTTTCTTTCATTTAAAAGATCTTCTCTTTGTTTTGCTGTCAGCGAAGCAGGAACCGCTACATCAACAACAACACTGTCTTTTGCGAAAATAGTGAAATCAAGGAATCCGTGTCCAGAGCTAGCCCCACAAAGAATGACTTGTGATTGTCTTATGTCATTTATATCTGATGAGAAATTGAGAATTTGTTTAAAAGATTCATTTTTAATGATATTCAACCACTCAGAGGATTGAAGGTCATCAAAAGTCATTAGTGATTTAATCTGCGAAACAATAGCCGATGCAGAATTCGAAGAGAGAATATCTCTCAGAATTCTTTTTGCGGCTTCTTGATATTTTAAGCTTGCTTCGATTGGTGAGTGATGAATGAGAATAAGTGAGTTTGCCTTGTCCGCCATAATTGATGATGCAACGGACATGATGTTACCGGCAGCACCAATGAGCGAGATCGATGCTGTTTGAAGATCAATCCCTTTTCTCGTTGATTCCTGTATCGCAGCTTCAATGGCGAGGGCAATTGTAAAGGCATTACCAGTGGTAAGGTTAAGTCCCATTGGATCAAGATACAAACCATTTCCTGAGACAATTGAAGTAAACTGACCAAGACCAACAGTAGAGGCTCCAAGCTCTTTTGAATATTCAATGGCCTTCTGAACCTTATTAATGACTTTATGTTTTGTCTTTGATGAAGTGAAACTCTTTTTGAGTTCCTCCGAGGTCACAGGAATGGCCATCAGTATAATATCTATCTCTTTATTATTATCATCAATAAGATTCTGCGAATGATAAACCTTAAACTCACCAATATCTTTAGAAAGAGCAAGTTTCTTCAGTAGATGTGGAGCAGAAATCTCTTTGAGACCTGGAGAAATTTTACCAATATGGTCGAAGTCAATGATGTGACATAAGAAAACACTCAATGGTTTTTCTGATTTGATATGATTATCTGATAATTCACCAGAGTACTGATTAAATATTGTTTCTTGCGGATAGATAGAACCAAGAAGATAGCTCGTCTTCTTATGTTCAATCGCTTCACAGAGACGAGTTAGGCCAGCCACCAGATGTTCAATTTCATGGATTTCGATATAAAGAGATGGTTGAACTCGTAAAGTTAAAGAGTTTGAAAGAGATGGGGACATTCTTATATTTTCATGGTTAAGAAGGCATGAGCTTAGGAGATAACCTTCCATTTGAGATTCTGCGATGACTTTGAACTCGAATGAAATTGATCTAAGTATATCTTGAAACTCGAGCGCAAGCATTAATCCTTTGCCTCGAACGTCTTTAATGACTTGTGGAAACTTGTCTTTTAAATATTGCAATCTAAAATAAAGATAATCAGCATTTTTCATGGATTCAAAAATGAGCTCTTTATCTTCTAACTTTTTGAGAACCTCAAGTGCCATGGCCGATGAAATATCATCTTCAGCAAAAGTGGATGTATGAAGAAAACCAAATTCCTCGATATACTTCTTATGATTAATAGTTGTGGCCCCAATTTTAACAAGACCGGCGCCTAATCCTTTTGAGAAGGTATAGATATCTGCTGTAATCTGTGAATGAGATCCTGATGCCATCTTTCCTGTTCTGAATAGACCTGCTTGGATTTCATCAAAAATGAGAAGGAAATTGTTTTCAACAGAAATCTTTTTCAAAGCGGCCAAAAAGGGAGCTGTTAATTCATGAACACCAGACTCACCTTGGATAGGTTCCACAATGGCTGCAGCGATTCCAGAAAGAGAGTGCTTGCGCCATTGAATTTTACCTTTGGTAAAACTGAGGTAGAGCACGTCTTTTTGACAGCTATTAATAATTTCATTTACTTCTTCATGAAGAATATTTGGCTTAATAAAAAGAGTGTGTTCTTGATACTCATCACTTAAGTAGAAGGCTTCTCTGAATTTAGGGTTCCATGTTACGCTTAAACTTCCTAAGCTTTTCCCATGGTAACTTCGCTCGAGAGCAACAAACAGAGGCTTCTCGCCTAATTGACGTTTATTGTATTCGTTAACGACTTCTCTAAGATCATTAAGATTTGGAGACTGTTGGATCTGGTGTAACAGATAAGATTTTCTCTCTTCAGTGCAATTTATCTCATCTAAGTGAATGAGGAGTTCTTGCTTCAACTCATTTAGAAGTTCGTGGCGTTTTTCTTCTTGGATAAATCTTAGTTGAAGTTCAAATTGATTGAATTGACGCTGAAGTTCCTGATCAATTTGCAGCATCTGTGTTTGATAATAAAGAAGAGAATGCTTTAAGGCAGCCTCGACAGCTTCTGTTCCAGAATTAGATAAAGTTGTTATCCAAGGACCTTCCCCTGTTTCTTCCTGAAGAATATCTGATAATTTTTTGGCCAGCTCACCGGTCTTTGATCTGATACTACCTTGAACAAGACTTGGCGCTGTCTGATGGATAAGCTCTAGATAAATACTCATGAGATCTTTATTTTTGTGGCCGAACAAATTCGCCCCGTATCCACCAGTGATATCTAGAACTCGCGTGAGCTGTCCTTTGCGATCATAGGCGAGCCAATTACCTTCACCGTAAAGATAGTTTTTATTCAATTCCATGGACTCAAGAAGTTTGGCGGTCATTGGACGCGCGTACCCTAGATAGTCGTGATCAACCAGTTTGAGGGGGGCAGCCTGAATAGACGGCGATAGCTCAGTTTTATCCATAGTAGAGTTTAAAAGAGCAATTCGAGTGCCACCCATGAGGTAGGCTTATTAAGGGGTTGGAATTAATGAACTGTTTACAAAAAGAAAATGTGTCTATTTTCTATACAGTGGAGCGAACTGGTTAAGTTTAAACCCTTCAAGACACTCCCCCTCTCATCCGATAAATATTATTGGAGAAACCAATATGAATAATATCAAATGGACCTATTATCAGTTTAGAAAAAAGTATCAATACCCAGTGTATGTGAGACTACATCCAGAAGTAGAGCTTTCTAAATTAACCCAAGTCCTTGCAGAGATTGGATTTGATATACTCTCAGAGGCAGAGATTAAAAACATTTCTCTTCAAAAAGCCGGTGTTCGTTTACTGACTATTCAAGAAGCCAGTGGTAAAGTTCTTCATCAATTACAATCGAGCGATACTCTTGATCAGTATGGGTTTGAAAACCTTTCAATCCATTCTGGAGTTTCTGTCTATACTCACCGAAAGGTAGCGCTTCTTATGACTCCCTCTGGAAAACCTTTGTGGGACATGGCCTTAGTAACAAGTGTTCATACTCATGAGCAATTTGTAGGGATGCGAGTGGTGATGACAAGATTTTTAGCGATGGCCTTGGCACCATTTGGAGTGATCTCATATTGGGGAACTTCAAAAGATGATGGAGTCATTATTATGAAGCAAGGTCAAGCTTCAGGAGAATCTGTTTTTATCGATCATAAAAAGAAATTAATCTTTTCATTTCATGGTGAAAGTACATTTCATCATGGTCTTCATATTCACCGTATGGATCAAAGTAAAAAGTCTGGAAGCCCTTTGTCACGAGAGGAGCTAATGAGTTATCTTTCAGTGAGTACGTGCTTAATGAGTTTTACCGGTCTTAATGTAGAGATGAAAAAATCAATTGTGGATCTGTGCCTGAGTTCTTCGGCCAGCTATTACTGGCAGGACTCTAATTCAAGCAAATCCTTGTCTTATGCCTAAAGCTTCATTAAGCTTTAGGGCATGAATACGACACAATGGTTTGATCCCGTTCTTTTTTCTTTAGGCCCTTTAGAAATCCGTTGGTACGGATTAATGTACGTCTTAGGATTTCTTGTCGGTGGGCAAATTCTTAAATATCTTGCCACAGAAAAATTTTGGCCTGTTGCCAAAGAGGAAATCGATAAGTTCGTCACGTGGCTTATTGTGGGTATGTTCTTAGGCGCTCGTTTGGCCTACGTTTTCATTTATAATTGGGATTATTATTCTGATAACTTCATGGATATCTTTGCTGTCTGGAAAGGTGGATTAAGTTTTCATGGTGCGGTGGCAGGAATGTGTCTTGCGACATGGATTTTTGCTAAAAAGCACGAACTTCATTTCTTCCAAATTGCTGACTGTATGGCCGTGGCCGGATCTCCAGGTCTATTCTTTGGGCGTATGGGGAACTTTATCAATGGAGAGCTTTACGGTCGTGTGACTGATTCTTGGGCCGGAATGGTTTTCCCTGGTGGAGGCCCATTTCCAAGACATCCTTCTCAGCTTTATGAAGGAATCTCCGAGGGACTTATCCTTTTTGTTATCTTATTTTGGATTCATCGTCGCCAAAAGTTTTATGGAGTGGTGAGTTCTGTCTTCTTATTAGGTTATGGCTTTTTCCGTTTTACGGCTGAATTTTTCAGAGAACCAGATTCCCAGCTAGGATACTATTTTGAGTATTTTACCATGGGACAAATTCTGTGTTTCATGATGATGGCCGTGAGTTTTGGGATTTTAAAATACGCTAAGTTTAAGAATATAAAAAATCCGTTGCAGTCAAAATAATCACTTTTTTGAAGCGTTCTTCATTTGCTCAATAAGTGGAGTAAATGGTTTTTCTGGTTTAATATCTGCTGGAAAAACAGCATAAAAGACGGGAAAACAAGTGATTGTACAAGCGCCACTATAAACATGAGTAAGTGGTGTTTTTGTCCATTTGTAAACGGCTTCTTCTCCTACTCTTTTATACTCGTTTTGTTTCCCTAATCTATTAATGAGTGATTGATGGAAAATATCATGAAGAAAGTAGGAAGGAAGTTTGGCAAACATATCTAAAACTTTTCCATCTTGTGTTTGAACAATCACAGCAAATTTATAGCGAAGATGAGCAACATAAAAGCGAAGAGTTAAATTCCCACCACTGGTACTCATCGTTTCTGCACTTCCATACTTTTTCTCTAGTTCTTTTACATCTGAATCAGGGTAGAAATCTTTAAGCGTATCAATCGAAAAATTATAATTAGGTGGTTCAACTTTACAGAAAACCTTGCTCATAGGGGCAGTAAAGAGAAGGAAAATAATCAAGCTCAAGCTTATTCGATTCATACTAGAAATTGTATCACAGGCCTAGAAATAGGGTAGAGATGAGTAAGGAGAGTCTTTTTGTCGGGTATTTGGCACACAGATTTCTTGATTCAAGTCTAGGCTCTAGGCAATGGTCCTGTAATCAGATGTTTGCCCTCTTAGGGGGATTAAAAATTTTCCCAGGATAGGTCGTTAAGTTTAAGTAGAATATCCTTAAAGTGTTGGGGTAAGATTTTACCTTACGATAAGAGTTCTTTTAGCATGAGGTTAAGAATGATGACTAAGGCTTGGATGCCCCTCGTGATGTTGGTCCTGTTAGGGGCTTGTGCAACATCTACAAATAAATCAAAAAAAGTGGCTGGAGGTTATAAACCCTCGGTTGCAGAAGAAGCAGAGTACTACAGAGTCCAAGAAAACATTATCGAGATGGATCTCCCAAATTGTAAGGGATGTATCATCGGTTCTGCTCATGATGGAACATTTACAGCTCCACTCAAAATTTATGAACTCGAAGGTGCAGAACACTTAGATCTTCGTAATAAAAAATTCGATATCCCTGTGGTTTGGAATAAACAAGTCGCTGGTTGGGTAAAGTTTTTCACCGGTCGCGGTCGTCAGCATTTTCAAAACTACACTCAACGATCTGGACGATATGCTCCAGTTCTTTCAAAAATCCTAGCAGATCGTGGT
>JACCDH010197012.1_pt1 | contig 15236 bp, 17 predicted proteins | sample 7442481 | NCBI WGS metagenome assembly JACCDH01 (sample SAMN15323433, study PRJNA562643) | freshwater metagenome | isolation source: river surface water | place: USA:Blue River Watershed | collected 2017-08-15
AGAAACTTTAGTGTCTAAAGATACTTCAGCAGCTGTGTGATGAGAATGCTCAGCAGCAATAGCTAAATCAACTGAAACGAAATCAGCGTTAGTAGCAGAAATTTCTGCAGCTAAAGCAACTTCTAATGAATCTACAGAAGAAACTAAATCACCAGATACAGAACCTAATCTTGTGTCGATAGATGATACGTTACCTTCTAATGAATCGATTGAACCATTGATTACACCTTCAGCAGCGAATGCTCTGTCGTATTCAGCAACGATTTCAGCAGATAAGTCACCTTCTACACCAGATGCTCTAGTGTATTCAGCGTCAATGTTTGATTGTAAAGTCTCTTCAGCACCTGTAGCTCTGAAATACTCATCGCTAATTTGTAAAGATAATGCAGATTCTACACCTTCAGCTCTTTCTTGCTCAGATAAAATGTCAGCAGCTAAACCGTTTTCATTAAATCTAGCTAAAGAAATTTCAGCAGATAAATCAGCAGATAATGCAGCATCAACAGATTCAACTCTTGACTTTTCAGTAGAGAATTTACCTTCGATTGAAGTTACATCACCGTTAGTAGCTTCGATTTCAGCAGTTAAAGCAACTTCTAATGAATCAATTGAAGCAATAACTTCAGAATGATCCATTGCTTGCATGTTTTCTAATGAATCGATAGAACTTTCAGCTAAATCAAATCTAGCGTCAACGTCGAATGCGTTTACAATTTGTTTGTTTGTTACAGAATTCCAGTTAACCGTAGTTAAGAAATCCTGAATTTGTTTTGAACGAATTTGTGCCATTTGATATGTTTTTTTTTATGGCAGATAAACTTTAGTGTCTATCAGTTATGTATATATTGAGGAAGGCTATCGAAATTGATAGCCTTTTATATATTTTCTGAATAAAAATACAATATTATATTAGTAATAAATTATAAGTCTAGATTAGATGCTTCATATTCGAAATCTATATCGTCTAATGGATCCAATTCATATCCTGCATTAGCTCCATTCCAATATAAAATATCTCCAGCTTCAATATCTTTTGTTAACTTAGGCGTAATTCCGCCGTCATTTGAAAAGTAACAATCTTTAGTTAAAACACCATTACCTAAATTGACGCCAATTCCATTAATTTTAACTTCAACATTTGAATCTGCAAACGGTGTATATTCGATAGTAATTCCAGTAGATGATCCATTTCCATTAGTTCCTTCTGCAAAGATTTCAGCATCTAGATTTTGATCAAAATCAATATCTGTTTCGATACCTTCTTCATCAACTGAATAATATTCAAATCTAGCTTTTATATCTTCGACCCAATAAGTTAATCCTGGAAATTGAGCTGATTGATTCGTGATACCTGCTAAGATAGGATTTCCGTCTTCGTCTAATTCAAAAATAGCACCGGGTTGTTCTTCATCTGGATAATTGTTACCACTTTGAGAAGGATCTGATTTTAAATTATATAAATTTTCATCTTTTAATTTTAAAATAATATTACCATCATCAATAATTGCAACTATTTCCTCTATTAAAAAAGTTTTACCAGTTGGTTGAGCAAGCCAGTCGCCTACTTTAATATCATTAGCACTATATATGAATGGCTCTCTTGTGTTTGCGCCAGAGTGCGTTTGTATTTCTATAACAGCTTCTACTTGAAATGAAGTTGGATAACCAAAAAACACGTCAGTTTCATCGGTGATTGTATCTAATACTATTGATGTACCTGAAACTATTCTGGTTACTAAAAATCTAGTAGGTACTCTTGTTAAATGATTCATTGTGTAATTATTTTTTTATGACTCTGATTGAAACGTAATATCTAATGTTCCTGTTCCGCTCGTTACACCGCCAGTATTAATACCAGTTACTGCGTTAAAAGTAACTGTTGCAAAACTAGCAGGCTGAACACATGAAAATGTAGATGCTGTTTTACCTGTAAAAGGTATTGAAAATGTGTTTGCTCCATTTGTAGCATGTGTTTGTGCATTTAAAATTCTTTTACCTAATGGATGCGTGATAGTGATATTATTTCCAGAAATACTTGATCCCCAACCTGAAGTCCATGCTGATCCATTATATAAAACTCCAGTTGGTCCTGAAGCCGAAGCAATCCCAACAACGCTACCCGCGTTCATATTAATTGTCATTTTATAAGATACTAAAGTCCCGAGTGGTGCGGCTCCAGATATACCCGAAGATCCTGAAGTTCCATCTACTCCAGATGTACCATCTTGACCTGCAGCGCCTTGTGCTCCGTCAATACCAGATGTTCCATTTATACCACTTGATCCAGAAGTTCCACTTAAACCAGAAGTTCCTGCAGCGCCTTGAGCTCCATTAATACCAGATGTTCCATTAGCACCCGCAGCACCTTGAGCGCCGTTAATACCGGATGTTCCATTTATACCACTTGATCCAGAAGTTCCACTTAAACCAGAAGTTCCTGCAGCACCTTGAGCTCCATTAATACCCGATGTTCCATTTTGACCACTTGATCCAGAAGTTCCTGCAGCGCCTTGAGCACCCGCAACACCTTGAGCTCCATTAATACCTGAAGTTCCGTTAGCACCTTGAGCACCTACAGCACCTTGAGCTCCATTAATACCAGAAGTTCCATTTTGACCAGATGCACCTTGAGCGCCTATAGCACCTTGAGCGCCATTAACACCCGATGTTCCGTTTTGGCCAGATGCGCCCTGTGCACCTACAGCGCCTTGAGCACCGTTAATACCAGAAGTTCCGTCGATACCAGAAATACCGCTTGTTCCATTTTCACCTGCAGCACCTTGAGCACCGTCTTGCCCATTAATACCAGAAGTTCCATCAGCACCTGAAGTTCCATTAGCGCCTTGAGCACCGTCTTGTCCGTTAATACCAGAAGTTCCATTTTCACCTGCAGCACCTTGTGCTCCATCAATACCAGAAGTTCCACTAATACCAGAAGTTCCGTCGATACCCGATGTTCCATTTTCACCTGAAGTACCGCTAATTCCGGATGTTCCATCAATACCTGAAGTTCCATCAATACCTGAAGTACCGCTAATTCCAGATGTTCCATTTTCACCTGCAGCACCTTGAGCACCGTCTTGTCCATTAATACCAGAAGTTCCATTTTCACCTGAAGCACCTTGCGCACCATCTAAACCAGATGTTCCACTAATTCCAGATGTTCCATCGATACCTGAAGTTCCGTTTAAACCATCGATACCTGAAGTACCATTTATACCATCAATTCCAGATGTTCCATTTTCACCTGAAGCACCTTGAGCACCGTCTTGTCCATTAATACCAGATGTTCCATTTTCACCTGCAACACCTTGAGCACCGTCTTGTCCATTAATACCGGAAGTTCCATCAATACCAGAAGTTCCATTTTCACCTATAGCACCTTGTGCACCATTAATTCCAGAAGTTCCATTTTCACCTACAGCACCTTGTGCACCATTAATTCCAGAAGTTCCATCGATACCTGATGTTCCATTTTCACCTGCAGCACCTCGTGCACCGTCTAAACCAGAAGTTCCATTAATTCCAGAAGTTCCGTCGATACCTGATGTTCCATTTTCACCTGCAGCACCTTGAGCACCGTCTTGTCCATTAATTCCAGAAGTTCCATTAATACCAGAAGTTCCGTTTTCACCTGAAGCTCCTTGTGCTCCATTGATACCTGAAGTTCCATCTTGACCATTAATTCCAGAAGTACCATTTAAACCATCAATTCCAGATGTTCCATTTTGACCATCAATTCCAGATGTTCCATTTAAACCGTCAATACCTGAAGTACCACTAACTCCAGAAGTTCCATCTAAACCATCAATGCCAGAAGTTCCTGTTAAACCAGAAGAACCTGAAGTTCCACTAGTTCCATTTATATTTCCAGTATTTGCAGATCCGTATGCATCTAAATTATAACTTATAGTTTGACCTACAGTCCAATTTGGAAATGTTAAAACTGGACTTTGAGATTTTGTTTCATATATTACATTAACTGCAATACCATCGCTATCATTGTCTATACCACCGCCTGAAGTAATATCTAATCTTTCCCAACTGTCTATTTTATAAACAGCATAATGATATGGTGTATTTACATTTACTAACGTGATTGTTCCAACAGCTCCGTCAGTATCAATTCTATTAATTAAGAAGTTTTCTAAGATGCCGTCTCTAACTTTATCAATATCTAAATTTCTAAATTTGATTGTAGTTACTAATTCTGGTTGTGCATTATCAAATGACATTTTACCAAAATTAGTTGGATTTACACCATTTATATTTTCTACAGAATATCTAGAAACTGGTTGATCTTGTTTGCCGTATGTTGTTGTAGGTGTTCCACTTGTTCCACCAGTACCGCCTGTTCCACCAGTACCGCCTGTTCCATTTCCAGCACTTAAAGATGCAATTGCAAGTCTAGGTAAAATATAAGTTTTAGCTGTAGGATAATAATTGGTAAAAGTTAAAGCTACTTCAACAAATAAATCACCCGTTAAAATAGTAGATGATTGACTTTCAGTGATTGTAAAATTTAAATATCCGTGTGTTCCTTCGGCTGTAGTTCCAATAACTAATGGACTTGTAGTTCCAATAGATTGTGGATGTGAATACTGATATGTTTTTCTACCGACTGAATCGAATAGTGTGACTGTGATTGAGTCTGCTGTTGATAGATTTAATTGATTATTGATATAATCTTTAAAAACTACCAATTGAACGTCTTGCGCAGTGCCCTGTGAAAAATCTAACGGAGCGTCTATATACAATAAAACGTCATCTTTTGATACGTATGGCATTATGTGGATTTATTTTTTATTTGTTTTATATATCACCCTTTCTGATAGCATTAAAAACAACGTACTTTAAAATAGGTAAAAGACAATTTTCAAGAGGCATTTCTCTTTTAACGTCGGCTCTAATACATTGAGTACCCGGATTTAAAACTGTAACCAGGCTTACGTTTTCGCTTAAAGTATGAAGATCATAATTTTCATTTAAATCATCAAATTCAAATTTTAAATTTTTCCAGTCTTCTTCTATTTTTGAAGGTCGGTTAAAATGGTATGTTAATACTTTTTTATCGTGAGTTATTACATATAAAATAGCGTCTGACCAGATTATTTTTTTAGTAGGAATTGCAGTTAAACTTATAGCGTTTGAGTTAATACGCCATTTATCTCTTAAAAATCGATATAATTTTTCTAAGAGTTCAACACTTTCGTCTGAAAGATTTTCTATGATTTGTAGATATTCTGAATTTTCTGGATATTCATATAACAATGACATGTTATCCAAGTCTAGACCCTTCAAAACTTTCATTCTGTCGTCTAGTATGTTTTTTTCGTATTTGTATTTATATAGATCCTCTAATCTATTTTCTATTTCTATCAAAACATCATATAGCTCGTCGGATTTTATCAAAGCACTATATTTCTTAAGCGCTGATAAAAGCTTATACTTTTTGTGTTCGTAATCTATAGGTTCTGAGAATAACCAATTTGAGTCTAATACATCCATGTGGTATTTATCCACTCACGATCCATTAAATAACTCTACTATAGCCTATTTGTTGTTTTTCATAGTTATAATTTGACATAATTTTATCCCAGTATTTTTGATATTTTGAATTTTCTGGTTTTAAAATATGTTTAGGTATTTCTACAAAGTATCTGCGAATAGCATCTACTTTTTCAAAGCTAAATTCTTCGCCTTTGTTTTTGAATGCGAAATAAAAATATAATTGTCTTGTGGTACCTTCGAAAGAATCCATAACATTATTAACCTCGTCTAATTCTATTTCGAATTCTTCAGACAAAGCTTTAGCTAGTTCAGATAAACAACTTAATTCTTCACTTAGATGGTGTGATAAAATCTTTTCTCTACGTTTATTATATTTTTTACGAACATAATTCAGCATATCTTGTTGTGTTTCTTCAGAACACCTATTAAAATTAGGAGTAGCTTTAACTTCTTCCAATTCTGCTTCGTATACAACTTCTTCTAATTTACATTCTAAATGTAAATGGTTGAATTCAAAATCTCCAGCTTCTATACGCTGAAGTAATGGACTTAAACCCTTAAAATAGTATTGTTTCGGTAATTTGATAGGTGCATAAAAGCGTCTCCACCATGTAAAAGCTCTACTCATATTATTATATTATAATGTTATATTATTATGTTATTACAAATATACACAAAAAAGCCCAAACTAAAAAATCTGGGCTTACTTTTATTTTCGTACTGTAACTTTTTCTTTACTGGGTTCAAATAGTTTTAATTCGTTTCCTGTGTATTCTGATGGATCTACTGTTAGACCCCATTGTAAAATAAACCAGCTTACTTCATTTTCTGCATTTTTAGAACTTAGTTTTAATTCTTGCATAATTCTGCGTTTAGCATATTCCGCAAACTCTGATTCAGTTGCTTTAGATGTTTTAAATTTAGTAAACCATTTAGGATCATCTATCACATCTTCGTATTTTTTACCGAATGGTTCTAATTGTTTATTGATGAGCTCTACGAAAAGCTCTTTTTGTTTATCTCTTCTCATTTTAGTTATTTAATAATTCAACTGGTTTAAGAATATCTGAATCTGTGAGATGGATAAATTTATTAATTTCTAAACTTACCATAACAGTATTGTGTTCTTGATTATTATAATATAATAATACAGTGTCTGGCTTAATTTCACTGTACCATTCTAATTTTAGAATGTTGTGATACTTTACAACATCTTCTGTATTAATATAAATATAAATCATTATTTTCTAGATTTTGGTTTAACTACTTTATCAATAATACCATATTTAACTGCATCTTCTGCGCTTAACCAAAAATCTCTAGTAGCGTCTTTCATTACAGTATCGGCTGTCTTACCGCAATAAGATCCTAAAAGTTCAAATAGAATTTTGTTAACTTTTTGCCATTCTTTCCAGTCGATTTCTGCGTCTTGAATATTTCCGCTAAATCCACCTGAAGATTGGTGTAACATTGTTGTTGAAAATCTTAATGAACTTCTTTTACCTTTTGTTCCAGCACCCAATAAAACTGATCCCATTGAAGCTGCCATGCCTGTATTTACAGTTGCAATATCTGCATTGATATAATCCATAACATCAACCATTGATAGACCTGACTTAACAGAACCACCGGGGGAGTCAATGTGCATCGTAATATCTTCTTTACCTACAGAATCCAAAAACATCAATTGAGCTTGAACTACAGTTGACATATTGTCATTTACTGGACCAGCAACCCATAAAACTCTTTCCATCATTAATCTAGAAAAAATATCCATTTGCACTGCGCGCAGTTCACGTTCTTCTAAAATATATGGAGTCATCGATGCATTAACACCTTTTTGGAATGAATCTAAGTTTGATGAAGATAATCCAAATTCTGATTTAGCGTATCTTTGAAATTCTTGTTCTTTTGGAATGTATATCATATTAAATATTTTGTTTAATTTGTTTAATCATATCGCAAGTTTCATATTCTTCTAATCCTTCGAAATATTCCATTGCTTTGCCTAGAGATTTTGACCAATTGTCACCTATATTCTCTAGTATTAAAGTACTTTTGTTATTATAATCATCTATAATATAACACAATACACTTTCTGTTTCAATCAACTCAATACGATTTAAAATATATTGAACTATTCTTCTATAAAACAGATCTACATCGTGCATAGCGTCGTGTACGTCTTCTATAGAATCATTAGATTGCTTGACCCTGAGAGTTGGTATGTTTGCCATATACTTTTATATTAAGATATTCTGATAATAACTCTCTGTATTGTTCTTGCGTAGCATCTGATTCAACTAGAGTATTTACATTTTTAATAAAATCTAAACCTTTAACACATGTTACTTGTTCTAATTTATTATTAACATGTTGGTGATAGTAGAATAATGGTTTTTTCAAGATCATTTCATACTGAATAGGCGCAGATCCATTAGATTTAATTTTGTCTGCTAATTCAAAATGATGTTGGTAGAAATGAATATTATCGGCGAAATGTGTGTATGTACCTAATTCTAAATTTGTGTATGCTTCTTCTTTTAACCAAAGATACATGTGTTGGTGCACGAATGCAAAGAATGGTGCATCGAATGTAAGACCATAGAAAATATCGTTTGATCTCATTTGAACTTTCATATTCAATTTGTTATCTCTAATAAAGAAATTTAAGTACATTGTACAAACAAAATCTTTATTACCTTCAAATTGATATTTAGGTTGATTTAAGAATGCAATAGCTTGTCTTGTATTTTTATCTTTCTTTAAAGAATCCAAACACCATGCTAATTGATCATTGAATAATAGGGCACCGTAATTTGAATTGATCTCATTAGTACCTGGATTTGTAATGTTTTTCCAAAAATTAGAAAATTTATTGATGTAATCAATGTTGGTATCTTTTTGTAAGTACCAAGCTAATTCGCCAGCAAAATATTTAAAGTTAAATTTACGATCTTCGAAATTTGCAATAGGTCTAGTCGAATCTACGTCTATTTGGCCATAAATTAATTCTTTGACTTTGAGATCTCTAGGTTGTGATACCGAACCTTTGCGTTCGATATCACGTATTAAAGATATAAATGTTTCTGAGAAGTTATTCATATAATATTGTATTAATAATGTATTTTAATCTTATACTACTATTTTAGAGAAAGTTTATCAGATCCTTTAATATGATTGATTGTATAAACTTTATCTCCAACTTTCATTGTATTATCTAAAATATTATCTGACAATAAATCTTCTACATAATTTTGAATTGCTCTTTTAATTGGTCTAGCACCAAATTGTTGATCGTAACCAGCTTGAGCTAAAAACACCTTTGATTGCTTTGTAAATTTGATGTTATATCCTTGATCGTACATTCTTTCGATAACATCCATCAATTCTAAATCTACGATTGCAATAACGTCCTCTTCTTTTAAATGATCGAATAGAATAATATCATCCATTCTATTTAAAAATTCAGGTGCAAATTTATTCTTAAGTTCTTTTCTAACGATAGCTTCAACTTTGGCTTTGTTTGTACCGATATTCGTATCGCTGTCAAATCCAATGCCTGTTCCAAATTCTGCCACTTTACGTGCACCGATATTAGACGTCATGATTATAATTGTATTAGTAAAATCTACAGTACGTCCTAAAGAATCTGTTAATCTACCATCGTCTAATACTTGCAATAAAGTATTAAATGTATCTGGATGCGCTTTTTCAATTTCATCAAATAAAACAACAGAATATGGTTTACGTCTTACTGCTTCAGTTAATTGTCCACCTTCTTCATAACCAACATAACCCGGGGGTGGTCCGACTAAACGAGATACGTTGAATTTTTCTTGGTATTCACTCATATCTAATCTAATCATAGCATCTTCAGAGCCATAATAATATCTTGCAAGAGCTTTAACTGTTTCAGTTTTACCAACACCGGTAGGTCCTAAAAACATGAATGACCCGATTGGTTTTCTAGAGCTAGAAACTCCAGTTCTAGATCTTCTAACAACTCTACATAAAGCATCTACAGCTTCGTCTTGTCCAATAATAAGTTTCTTTAATTCGTCTGCCATTTTCATGATGATTTTCTTTTCATCACCATTTAATCTTGTTACAGGAATTCCAGTTATATCTGCTATAACTCCTGCTACATCTTCTTCAGTTACTTTTGTTTTTTTGTCTCTGATGTTTTGTTCCCATTCTTTGATTTTTGCATCAATTTCATTTTTCTTATTGATTTCAGCGTCTCTATAGAATGCAGCTTGTTCATAATCTTGTTTGGTCACAGCTTCTACTTTAGCTAATCTAGCATCATCAACTTCTTTTTCTAATTTCTTAACGAATTCAGGAACTTTGATTTCTTGCATGTGAATTTTTGCACCAGCTTCATCCATAACATCGATAGCTTTGTCTGGTAATTCTCTTTGAGTAATATAACGTTCACTTAAATTAACGCATGCATATAAAGCATCTTCTGTATAAACTACAGCATGATGATCTTCATATTTGTCTTTGATTCTTTTTAAGATCTCAACAGTATCTTCGCATGACGGTGGATCGATGAAAACTTCTTGGAAACGACGCGTTAATGCTCCATCGCTTTCAATATTTTCTCTATATTCGTCTAGTGTAGTTGCACCGATACATTGTACTTGTCCACGTGCCAATGCTGGCTTAAGAATATTAGAAGCATCTAAAGATCCTCCAGCTCCGCCTGCACCAACTAAAGTATGAATCTCATCGATGAATAAAATAATATCGGTGTTGTCTTTTAATTCCTCAACAATATTTTTCATTCTCTCTTCAAATTCACCTCTGTATTTTGTACCTGCTACGATATTATTGATATTAAGTGAAATGATTCTTTTATTAAAAAGAGTTCTAGCTACTTTTTTATCTACAATTCTCTGAGCGATAGCTTCTACTAATGCGGTTTTACCAACACCCGGGTCCCCTAAAATAATAGGATTGTTTTTCTTTCTACGAGAAAGAATTTGACATATACGGTGTACTTCTTTTTCACGACCAATAATAGCATCTAATTTACCTTCTGATGCCATTTGTGTTAAGTCTTCGCCAAATTGATCCAACAACGTAGTTGACTTTGGTTTCTTTTTATTGCCGCCTCTACCGAAACTTTCTTCAATGTTATCCATTCTTATTTGTTTATTATTTTGATAAATTATCTGCCGCATTCACAGCAGGCAAAAGGTCTGGTTTAATTCTTGGTTTTATTCCCATAGATTGTACATATCCAGTAGCTGCGGCAACTAATTTATTAGAAGCATGCTTTTCATTGCTATTTAGATCAAGATCTATGTTATGTATATTTATACCATTTTCGCGGAGATACATTGCTAGAGAAACTGATTTTTCAACTTCATTCCACAATTTTGTCCACATATCATTAATTCTGTCAATCTTTTCTCTTTGAAACAAGACATGACATCCAGCTTCTCCGATATGGATCACTACTGTTGTAACATAAGTTGTATATACGCCTTTATTATGAGAATCACATCCGATATAAATTCTTAAATTTGAATTTTTATTGTTCTTGATGTATTCTTTTAAATATGATGCGATTTCAACTTTTTCATACCCTGTTAATTTTTGAAATAGCATCTTAGAAATTTGTTGATTGATCTGTTTTATATTTTTCCGTGAATTCACGAATTTTGTCTCTAGCTTCTTCTGCTGTATCAACGATTCTAAAAAGGTTTAAATCTTTATCGCTAATCATTCCATTTTCAACAGCAACTTCTTTTAACCATTCGATTAGGCCTGTCCAATATTCTTTACCAACTAAAACGATTGGATATTTTATATTGTGACCGCATTGAGCAAGAGTAACTGCTTCAAAGAATTCGTCTAAAGTTCCAAGACCACCTGGAAATACTGCAAATCCTTGTGAATATTTAAGGAACATTACCTTTCTTGTAAAGAAATATCTACATTCAACGCCAAGATCTACATATTGGTTCATACCAGCTTCAAATGGTAATTCAATACCGATTCCGATAGATTTACCACCAACTTCTTTAGCACCTTGATTTGCAGCTTGCATGATACCTGGACCACCGCCAGTAATTACGCCAAATCCTTCTCTACTTATAAGAGCTCCGAATTTTCTGGCTTCTTCATACCATTTACTACCGACTTTAGTTCTAGCACTACCGAAAACCGAAACACAAGATCCTAATTCATTAAATGTATCAAATCCTTTTGTGAATTCCCCTTGAATCCTCAAGATTTGCCATGCATCTTCTGCTTTTTGTTCGTTTTTACTTATCATTATTCTTGTGTTACTTTACCTAAGTTAGTAAGAGACCTTTGCACGCATGCATTACATAAAACTCTTACAGAATTTTCACTACATTTTACATAAACATCGCAAGCCCCATTTTCTGGCGCAAAAGCTGCATATTTACTAGTAGCTGGATTTGAATTTTGACAAAGCATCGCATGTTGTCCATCGATTTTCTTAGTCTTATAATTGTATGTTAACTCTGCCATTTTATTTTTCTATTTTAGTAGTTTCGAATTTGTTTTTAATTAATTTGTTTAGAGCAGATCCGTGTGATTTTGATAAAACAAATTCGCTGTATGTTTCACTATCCACATCTTTATATGAATAGCTAGTACCATTCTTAAAGGTAACGATCAATGTTTTTGAATCTACAAGATACATTGTCGTATCTAATGTAGAACTATCATACTCATTTAATTTAACTAGACCCATGATAGGATCGTGATTTACATTTGCATTTTTAATCATAGTACATTTATTTTAAGGTTATATTTAAAGATTCGCATTTTGTTTCTTGTTTTTAATCTGGGTGCTAATATAAAACAAATCTTTGACACTAAAAAATCTTTTAGCAATTATTTTACTATTTATGGGGAAAAATCTTAGCTGGGGGATTTAATTCGCAGGGTTTCAAGCCCTTAGGAAAATTACAGTACTTTCTTTTTTATACCATTATAATATATTAGGTCTCTGTCTACTCAGGACGTCCTTGCAAACCCACATACTTTATTAAATAACGGTGATTTCGCGGCCTACTCAAATGAGTCTAAGGACACATATACTTTTTAAAATTGAATGAGAATGAGATTTGGCGTAATGCAACCCCCTTAATAGACCTTACCTTTGGAAGAAACCCATACTTATACAATCTGGGCCCAGAAAGGTTTCAAAAAGTTTCAATTATTTTATACTCTTTTTTCTAACGCTTAAAATTTGGTAGAGTAAATTTAGGTATCTGAATACTTGGAGTAGCCTTAAAGGCCGGCGCGCTTTGCTTTGGCATGTCTGAGACGTTCATGTTGGGCTTAGTCATTTTGGTTTCCGGTCTTTCAGGTCCTTTGGTCCCATCAGCCACCTTTGGGTTTAAACTACTCTGTTTATCTGTAGGGCTTGGCGTTTCTCCTGCGGGTGTTTGACTACTCGAACCCTTTACTTTGTCCGACATATAACTCTGAGCCTTTTTTGATAAAATATCAGAGAAGCCGGTGGTTTCCCGGTTGCCTTCTGGCATACTAACAGGCTCAGGCCCTTTGGCTCCTTTGAGTCCTTCGGCGCCTTTAGTAACCTGTGGCGTTTTGATCGAGTCAGTTTGAGTACTAATAGGTTTGGCCGCACCTTTAAGCTCAGAGGACTGTTTACCTACATTGGCGTTAAAACCTTTAGACGTACCAGATTGGGTTAGTCCTGACGCATCGATTGCGTTGGCGTTCTGATTGGTACCTTTGGCGGCGTTTTGAGCTAAATCTTCCATGGTCTATATATTAGGGCCTGGAGGCGCGTATTTCCCGGGCCCCAGTTTTTTGGGCCCGGGTTAGTTCGTGTTTTTAGATTTATTTCGGTGGTCTTTTTCAGGGTACTGAGAGGACCTCGGAGTGACTCTAAGGGCCCTGTCAGGCCCAAAAAGCCGCTTTGACCCAGCTGTGGCACTCAATGCGCTTTGGCTAAAGTCGAAATTCACTATTACTAATTATTAATTAAGCTATGACCTTTACATATCATCATATAAAAAAGTGGTCTTAATCGCGAATTCTCATTAAACTCGCAATGTCCCCGGGCGCATGCGTACCCAGAGCACTTTAAGTCCCAAAGCGCTAATTCGCGTTTTGCACTAGGCTTCATATTACACTTATGAGCCTCAGAGCCCGTGTCTACTCTAGCTCGGGTGTGCATGCACTTGCAGTTGTTTACTGTAGCTCTAGACAGTAAATTGCGAAATAGGCTTGCAGGTACGCCGGCTGCGCTGCTGGTAAGCCTAGAGCATGTTTAGCGCCGGAGCTACTGGTAGTACTGTTAGATGGCTAGTAGCGCTGGTTAGCTAGTTTAACCCGGTAAGCTTTATGCTAATTAGCTCCACAGAGCTGTTTGGCGCCTATAGCTCCCAAGAGCTTGCCAGTAAGCTCTCCAGAAGCTTGCCAGGAGTTAGTCCCCAGAGCTTACCTGGAGAAGCTTCCTGGAGCTAAAAGTAGTTTTAAAATAAAGGCTTAAATATTTTTTATTGTCAACTATTTGTGGTATATTTACATATAACATTAAAACAAACATCCATTATGAAAAACTCATTTTTTAACTCAGAGAGAATTAGCGCGGTTGACTTTATCCAAGGTCGTCAAGGTCAGTATAGAGCTATTGTTAAAGTGCAAGCTGGATTTATGTCTACTGTAGATGATTTAGGTATCGCTAGTAATTGGGAGTCAGGTGCTCGTTGGAAGAATGCACTATCTGTCTTTAAGTCATTTAAAAAAGGTGCCTTACAGACTATTGAATTTAAAGCTGATGGGACTAATACTTGGTTAACTGTCTTTGCTAGAGTTGGTAATAAAGTTAAATTAATGGATGAGTCTATGTTTATGACTATGTGTGTTGGCGATATTAACCAAGATTGGTCTAATACTAATTTATATAGTCAAACTAATTATTCTTTGGCTGGCGCGAAAACTTGGGCTGATCTTGCCTTTGTAGCAAATGAAACAAAGGAGCTTGAGTTGGTATAATACCTACAACAAAACACAAATATATGAACAAAAGTTCAAATCGTGGTAGCTATAATAAATTAAGCTACATCCAAAAGGTCTCTATTATAAATCGCAAATTGCGTATTGGAGATATCGCTAATGTATCAGTAGCCACTGGTTACTCCGCCACTCACGTCTCAGACGTTGTTGCTGGTAAATACTTTAACGACCGCATCATTAACGAAGCTTATGATGTTACCAGAGGTCGTATTAGCAATGCAGTCAAATTAGGCTAGACCTAGACTGTTCTTAGATTTCTTATAGGGGTACTCTTTTAGAGTGCTCCTATTTTTTTTGAAAATAAGTGCTTAAAAGTTTTTTATTGTCAAAAGATTGTCGTATATTAGCTTATGAAACAAAAAACAACAGGTATGACTTAGATGACTGACATTCAAAACAGAGGTAAGACCTCAACAGGGGCGGTCCTTTCAAAAGAAGGAGGAAGAGTAGACTCTCACCTGCTTTTTATTTTTTTAAAAAGGAATTGTTCGTAACTTTATGAAAATAATTACTTAAATATTTTTTATTGTTAACTATTATACGTATATTTACATATACAAATTAAAACAAACATCCATTATGAAAATTACATCTTTTGACCGCAACACAGTAAAAAATCTTCGTTCAGATATCGATTCAGCTTTGGCTATCCTATCTAAAAAATACGGTATTGAAATCTCTGCAGG
>JACCDH011391441.1_pt1 | contig 15236 bp, 12 predicted proteins | sample 7442481 | NCBI WGS metagenome assembly JACCDH01 (sample SAMN15323433, study PRJNA562643) | freshwater metagenome | isolation source: river surface water | place: USA:Blue River Watershed | collected 2017-08-15
AAATAGTAAAATAACTGAATCTAAAATCACAATTGATGTTTTAGAACAATGGAAAGAAAATTATGCAAAACGTATTTCATTAACAAGAACTACAGGTAGAAAAAATGTTAATTCAACTATTAACACAATGTTTCATACTAAAAGAGACGAGTGTTTCATATTGGTTGATGAATTCTTGAGTACTAATCCTTTAAAAAATAACGATTATGTTAAGTATATGTCTTGTTATATAAGTGAGGGAAAGAAATTGGATCCAAAGTTTTTTAGAAATGATTTGTTTAAACTTGAAGAATATTATTCGAAGTACGATGAAGCAAAAAAGAATGGGATAATATTCAATCCATTCAATTGGCTCAACTATAAAAATTATGTTGTATTCATGGTATTGAAATTGAAAGGAGAATATAATGAAACAGACGATTTACTTTTTAATGTTCAAACTATTGACCATAGAGAATACAATCCTTTAACAAAAATTCCAAGTGTCTTAAGGGGAGAACTACCTTTTGAAGTGAAGGAATATGACATTGTTAGAGCCTTTCCTTCTTTTATAGATATTGAACTAGGTAAGGAATTTAAGGATCACATTTACGAATCAATAGATAAGAAAACCTTTGCGGTTTTATTGAATTCTAATAAGACTAATTCATTGAATGATCTTAATACTCTAAGAGCAAAACTAAATGTAGTTTATGGAGATTATGCTGATAAGGTTTTAACTGATAAGAGATTTAATAACAAAGGACAAGCCTTTTTAGATTTTTCGAAGTATGAGAAGGATTATGTAGAGCGTTTTGTAAAAGAAAATAATATTGATAATTATGTAAGGTTACATGACGGCGTTTATGTTTTATCTGATTATGATTGTGATAAACTCAAATTTGAGAACATTGAATTTTCAATCAAAGAATGTATAAAACCAACTGTTGAAAATGATATTTGTAATTTTTATGATATCGATGACTCTGGAAAAGTAATTACTTCTAGGCATAAATATGCTGATTTTTTTATTCAAGAAAAATTCTTAAGAATATCAACAGCTGAAGATAAATTTCAAATATTACATGATAGCAATAATGTGGTTAATTTTTTCAATCATAAAACTGATATTGTTTCCTTTTTAGATAGAAATATAAATGAGCCAACCAAATATAGAAATTTGATTAGAGAAACAATAGCTAAAGAATGTAATACGGCAATTAATAATTCATTTAACTTGTTTCCGTCCACTAAACTAGTTTATTATTCTGATAGTAAAACAACTTTTGGACTTCCTTTTATCAATGGATTCTTCCATTTTGATAAAAATGTAGGTTTAGGAAAATTGGAATCAAAAAATTATTCTGAAGTAGTTGGTTTTTTTGCACCTCATAAAATACAATCAAGACAATTCACTTATACGGATGAAATTGGAATGTTTGAAAAATTTATGACTAGAGTATCAATTGGTAGAGAAATCGCGGATAGTCCTGATACAATAAATATTGTCAAAGAGTTCCAAAAGATGTTTGGCTATTTGTGTCATAGTTTCAAGGATCAGACGATGTCTCCTTGTATAATTTTTACAGATGAAGGTGCTAATGATGAAAATAGAAACGGAGGAAGAGGTAAAACGATAATCACTAAAGCACTAGCTGAGGTTCAAACGGTTATGTTAAAAGGAGGAAAGGAGTTTGATGCGAATTACACACACGTTTTTGCAGACCTTGAGAGAAAACATAATGTTTACATTATTGATGATGTGCCAGCAGCTTTTAATTATGATGATTTATATACAAATATACTTGGAAGTATTAATTGTCAAAGAAAAGGATCAAAAGCCGAATTGATAGAATTTGAACAAACACCAAAATTTGTAATTACAACTAATTGGGTGGTCCGTTATGATGAGAAAAATAGCTCAACAAATAGAAGGTTCTTAGAGTATAAATTTTCTGATTATTACAATCAATCGAAAACACCCTTAGATGATTTTGGATGTACTTTCTTTCAGGATTGGGATCAAATGGAGTGGAATAGATTCTATTCATTTGTATTTAGATGTGTTACTTTATTTTTTAAGGAAGGATTAAAGCAAATACAGTACAATAAAAATAGGGATAATTATTTAGCCCATTTTAACAATGTTGTAACGCTTCAAGAATTTGAAAGAATAATTGGTATTTTAATTAATGAATACGAAGAATTTACTGTGAGTGATTTTTTAAAAATATATTATCATTTTGAAAATACTTTAAAATTCCTGAACCTCTTTAATAAAAATAATGTTAAGAAATTAATTGACGTTTGGCTTAAAAGTAATCATCTTAAAAATTACGAAATAACTATCCATTATAAACAATCTGGAAGAAAGTGGATAATCAATAAAGTTTAGTAATCTAGAAAATTACGCTAATTACACTAAAAATCAAGTATTTTTAAAATTGTCTTTAAAATATAATTATTGATAAAATTAAATTTACTTAAAAATTAGTGTAATTAGTGTAATTTATTATTCAAAGGTTCAATAGACATACTACACCTTTGACTAAAAATCTAATATAAATATATTCTAAAAAATAATTTTTTATAAAAATCTATAAATAAGTGACTTATAAACAATAAACAATGTTTTGTTGTATAAAGTGTTAATTAGCCATTTTTTTTAGGTATATCAATTCCTTCAAAAAATTCTTCAAGTGTTACATCTAAAAGTCGACATATTTTTATTAATGTTTTCAATTCAAAGTTAACTCCAGTTTCAAGTCTCCAATACGCAGATCTACTCATCTCAAGTGCAAATGCAATATGCTCATAATTAGAAAATCCTTTTGCTTTTCTTAAATCTTTAAGTCTTTGAGCAATAGCTTGATATTCTTCTTTATTTAATTTCTCGATTGATTTTTCCATTAATCAAATCTCAAATAAATTCATAAAGTGTGGTACTCTATAATATAGTGTACTACATATTAGAAATATTGATATATTTGAATTAATTTAATATTAATGTTATTAACTAAAAACTAAATTCAACTCATGAAAGGACTTGAAAAATTCGTCATCAAGTTATCCTTGATATTAATTTCTGCAATTTTATTACTGTTTTTTAACGATTATATAAAAGGTAATAATGAAAATGGTCGTTATGTTCCATTCTCATACGGAAGGGTGTTAGACACTAAAACAGGAGCTGTATATCGCCCAAATGGAGCGGGGAAAGAAATGAAACTTCTAGGGAAACCAGTATCAAATAAATAAAATAAATTATGGAAGGAGTAGAACAAAGAAAAATTGTATTTGAAAAGTGGGATGAGTTAATATATGAACTTTCTAAATTATTAGTTCATGGAAAAACAGCAGGTGGAACTATGGGACATAAAATTGGAAGTATGATGAACCAGCAAAAAAAACTGAAAGATTCTTTTGAAAAATATGTTTGAGTTACTTTTTTGAAATTTTAAATAATTAGCAAAAAGTTAAAAAAATCAATTAAGTAAAAAAATCAATATTTAAAAATTTATGAAACCAACATTTGACGAATTAATTTTAAATCTTACAAAAAATGGTAAGTTGAATATACATAAAACCCATTGCGTTGAAGATTTTTATAAAAACTATGATGCTTTTGTAAAGTCAATTTGTTCAAATGAAATTATATTTATAGTATCAACTCAAATGTTATCAAAAAAACTTAAAAAACTAGAATATAGTAGATATAGAATTTATTCTAGTCAATCTATATTTTATGGAATAATAGGAATGTTTGTGCTTTTTTTTAATATAAAAGGTGGTTCCCTTATTTTATTGCTTTCTTTTATTTCTCTAATGTTTTCTTTATATTTAAAAAAGAAAACCGGTCTAAATTTTGCTATGGAATTAAAACTAAAATTTGCATTAAATCCTGACGAAGGAATGTTAAAAGTTTGCAAATATTATCTTGCTGGAATTTTGCAATTACATAGTGTGAAAGGTAAGGCAATAGCACCAATGCACCCATCATATTGTTTGACTGGATTCTACCATCATTGTAAGAGAACATAAAACATAAAAATTTGGTGTTTATATTAAATTATCGGCACTGTTTTTTATTTCCTAAATGCGATATACTTATTATAATATTGAAATTTTGGATTCAAGAAGTTCCAATGAAATGTACGGTCATGTAAACAAAACTAATTAACAATGAATTTCTTAAAAATTATAATAAATATCAAAATACTATTAAATAAAAATACATGAAATATTTACTTACCCCGTTTACATTACTTATTTGGTTCGCAATTACCTGTTACTCTATTTACTATTCAGCAGTTTTGATGATCTGGATGTTTACTTTGGGTTGGTTTTGGTTAATTTTTGGTTATACTTTTTTAATTGGTTTGATATCATTTTTGATTAACTCCTTACCTAGTGTTATCAATTATTTTATTTTGAAATTATATAAATTAAATCGGTTCAGCATTATTACTCATTCAATAGTAGGTTTCATAGGGATTATATATTCTTACGTTTTTATAATCGAGAATCCGCCTGAAATTGTAAATGGCTCTCAGGAATCAAATATTTTGTATTATTTATGGAATGAGTCTTGGATAAAAACAATACTTCTTTTATTTCCGTTTTTAGGTTTTCAGTTTAGTATTTTACATCAGTTTGTGATAGCGCCTATTTTATTAAAAATCGAAAGTTCTAGAAATTAGTTAACTTTTAACATATACATTATACAAGCATGGGGATTTTTGATAAATTATTCAAAAAAAAGACAAGTATTGACATTGAAAATCTAGATGTAGGTGAATATTTTTATTTGATTTCATACAATGAACATTACACTGAATTTTTAAGCGGAATTGAAAATAAAAACAAAGTCATTGCGGAGTTATTTGTTTTTCGGGCCTGGACTACTCAATTTGGTTTTCGAATATTCTCATCGCAACCAGATGTCTCAGAAGAAATAATTGGAAAGGTGTTTAATCACGGTAAATTAGGTAAAGGAATGCTTAGGATATTGGAGCATGTCGATATTGAAATTGAAACTAATTTAGAATATGTTGACCTTATGAACAATCGTTGGAAGGAATATGATAGTATATTTAATAAACACAAAAATTCAGAAATTCCTGTTCCAACTCGTCAGATTTGCAGTAGATTCTTAGAATTGTGTGATGTTAACAGTCCTATAAAATTCATTTGGATTTGCACTGATTTTATGAAACAATTGGAAATTATCAAGCATAAAGCTTTAAAAATCGGATTACTCAATTAGACAGTTTGATATAAATTGGAGGGTAAATTCAACATATATAATAAATTTGATATTATAATACTGTCATTAAAATCTAGCTAAATTATTACTCCAAATGTGGATTAGTTGAAAAAAATATGAAAAAAATAGTCTTACATATTCCTCATTCATCAGCCGTGATTCCTGATTTTGAAGGCTACGTTTCAACTGAAGATGAGATTCAACAAGAAATCATAAAACTTACAGATTGGTATACAGACGATTTATTTGACTCTAAATCGGATGATAAAATTATTGCCTCATTCTCAAGAATTTTCTGTGATGTTGAACGATTTGCAGATGATGAACATGAAGTAATGGCTAAGTTTGGAATGGGAGTACTTTATGAAAAATGTGACAATGGAAATCAACTAAGGACAGTAAATCAAAAATTAAAATTAGACGTTTTAAACAACTATTATTGGGTACACCACAAATCGCTTAATGATGCGGTAAAAGATCATCTAAAACAAACACAATCGTGTATAATTTTAGATTGTCATTCGTTCCCATCATCTCCTTTAACTCGCGCATTAATTCAAAATCGCAATACACCTGATTTTAATATCGGAACGGATCCATATCACACTCCATCAAACTTGATTGAAGCTTCACAAGATTTTTTTAAATCGAGAGGTTTAAGCCTGGGTGTTGACACTCCTTATTCAGGTTCAATAGTTCCTATGGAATATTATCAAAAAGAACCCAGGGTTAGTTCAATAATGTTGGAAGTAAATAGGAGACTTTATTTAAAGGAACCTACCAATAAAAAATCTGAGGGATATTGTACAACTAAAGATATTGTTCAAGATTATATCAAATTATTAAAGTCGCTTTAGATAATCTAATGTTGATTACTCGATATAATTTAAGTTTAGCTCATAACTGGATGTAGACATTTTTTAAATAATAATTTCCATATCTTTAATTTTTAAAAAAAGATAAAATTTCTTTTATATCTGACTAATTACTATTTATTGAATTTGACTTTATGAATGAAAGTTGGGAAATTGATAATGTTGTTCACTTTAAATCGTTTTTCAGATTACATATCGTAAATACTGAATATTTTAATAACGAATATGAGTTAATAAATAATTTAAGTTACAACTTCCAATACCTTCAATTTTTAACAAATGTATTAAAGAAAGAAGAATTGCACGAGGTGATAAGAAGGTTGAATATTAAAACATACCTGATTGTATCAACATCAATAATTGAGTCAATTTTAGATTATTATTTGATTCAAATCGGGGAATATAAAACATCCGAATGGGTTAATCATTGTACAGTTCCATCTGACATCTATATAGAGAGAGGAAAAACACTAAAAAATATAATTATAACACAAATAAAAACTGATCCTTTTTTAGTTAAAATGAGATTTGATGATGTATTAAAAAAAATAAAAGATAAAAAATTATTAGGGGATAATAATGAACTTTATATATCACTAAATAAAATTAAAAAACTAAGAAACAAAGTTCATTTGAATAATATTGAAGCAGATAGAGACCACGATTGGAATAATTTTAAGAAAACTGAATATTATGAATGTTCAAAATGTTTGAGAAAAATATTAATAAGTAATATTTTTAGCGTCGCTAAAGAAGACCTCATATCGACTTTCGGTTTTTTAACTACAAAAATTTAATTTAGTAGAACTAATAAACCTTTTCACTATTTAAAATTATACTACTATCAATTTAATAATATAATGATTTCACTAATTTCATCATAATCTAAATCAAACCATTCACCTCGAATTCTTTTATTGGAATAGGTTGTGTGAAGTGTCTTTTCAAGAACTTCAGCAATTCTTCTATTTGGAAATGACTTTTTGTGTAATAGTTCAATAGTTGGTTTGTCGCTTTGCAGGGTTTTTTCTCTGTATTTTGGATTATTAGAAATTCCAATTTTGTGGAAATTATTTGTAGTATCAATCATCAAATAAACATAACACTCTTCATTATTATCTTTAGTGACACTTTTTGACTCAACCCTTTCAATCAAAGGTGAATAATTAATATCGTTTTCAAGTACTAAGTTTGAGTATTCAGATGCTAAATTTTTTATTACAGCCTGTAATAAATCTTTTGTGTACCAATAGTGATTTTTAGCTTCACAAATAAATGATGTATTATTGACAGGGTCTTCAATTTTCCATTTTAAAAGATTTTTAATTGAAAAAATTTTCAATTCATCACTTGTAATCTGAACTTTAGTTTCATATAGTTTAGAACCAATTATTTTACAACGAATAGGTTTCTCAATTACATTAAATGTGTGTTTAATGTTATCTTCGAATAAGAAACTAATCTTATTACCAATAGAAATTTTAAAATCTTTAATCGAGTAGTAAAACACAAGATAGTCCTTACCTTCATGGAATTCAAATGAGAAAATAAAACTTCTTCCATCATCAGTATTTAAAATCACACCACCAATAGTTGTATCGGACGGAATCTCATATTGGTCTTCGTTTCCTCCAACAACCTTCCAATTTATTTTTACAGAGTCATTAAATTCATCAATTTGAATTAAGGGCTGGTTTTGAAATTTTTGATTATATAATTGATTATAATCAGAATGTAACTTATAAGTAAAACAATTAATATTATTTAATCCAAATTGTTTATTTTTATTAATATCTAAGTATCCATTTTTTCTCGTAAAATGTTGTTTTATTCCTTTTTCAATAGGTTTTTGATATTCATTTATTTCATACTCAAATGAAAAAATCAAATCCCCTTCTTTTACAAATTGTAAATCAGTTTTATGCCATTTAATATTATAAATTGTTATAAAATGATTAATTATAAAACCATTTAAATCGTATAAAAATTCACTATTAAATTCGAAATGATTAATGTTGAAATAATAAACATACGGATTGTCAGACATTATATCTTCTTCATCTTCAATGGTATTATTTATATAACCCACCAAGTCACCATTGCAAATCTCATCATCAGTTATTTTAATATATTTTACGAATCCACTTTTTGGTGCATTTATACGTGCGGTATAGTTTAAGTCTTTGTAATTTCCTCCTTCAATATATCTATAGTTACCATTCCAACATATTTCACATAATGGCTTTCCTTCTTCAACCCATTCTCCTTCTTTGACTTGCCATGAGTACAGTTTCAAATTTTCTTCTTGATACCTGCCTAATTCTTCACTGTATATATTTGTACTTCTTCTCCATGAGTTAAATTTCTGAGTCAATATATTTTCGTTAAATATTATCGGTATAGAATTAGAATTCTCAAGAATATTATTATCCGAAGTTTCACAACTATCATCATCCGAACCCAATAAATCAATTTGAAATTCTGGCAGGTTATTATCTAAAATAATTTCTTCAACAATGTTATCTTCATCTTGATTTTGGTTTTCTCGAGTAGCAAATATTTTCTTTAAAAAATTTGTCATATTTTATTTACGGATTAATAATATCGTGCAATTTAAGTAAAAATATAGTTAAGTATGTGGCTATGTGGCGCAATTATTAAGACTTGGCTTATTCATTTTCTAATAAATTAATTCATTATCAAAACACTCTCGTATTTGTTTTGTAAATGACTCTATTTCTTCAAAATATTATAAGACAACTTTATAGAACGAAATATTAATTATTTGGTTAATGTTGTTTTTGAAAAAAAACTCCTAATGTAATTCTACAGTAGATGAGGCATAGCTCTACATTTTTGTTTGTCAACAATCTTTTTACGCATATTGTTTTTATCAGAAAAATGACGGTATAATTCATAAGTCTTTTCAGTGTAATCATCTATACCATCCTCTTTTTGATGATAAAATAATTTTACAGACAAACAATTTTCATGTTCAAAAATTTCTTTGAACATAGTTCTGTCGGATAAGCCACAAGAATGACCATAAATTTGCACTTGAAATGGTTCAGCTTCTAGATAGCGAGTTAAATCAGAATAATTATTTGTTTTTAAGTAGCCAAACGATTTTATATGTTTGAAAAGTTCATTATTTCCTTCATCTTCAAACTCTTTATATCGTTTGTCAAATTCATCCCCAAAACCAAAAATAGGTGGGTTATTTTCATCATTTACTGAACCGTGAATGTAATTGATTTCAGAATGGATGCGTTTATGACATTCTTCAATATAGGGCTCTAAAGTATTGGTATAATTAAAATTTAAAAATAGTAATCTTTTAGGGGTTTGGCTGGCAATTTTTACAAAATCTACATCAATATCTAAAATATCTTCACAGAAACAATCACAAAGTAATTTTCTATCGAACGTGGTTTTAAGCAAACCTTGCTGTTCCTTTAAATAGCTTTCTAATAATGCTTTAAAATTATCAAAATGAATATTTAATTCTCTAATATGTTTATCTACTTTAACTCCTTTTGTCTTAATCTCAGTTAGCTCTTTAAAATATTCTATTTCAAAATCGACCCAATTATATTCTGTAAGTTTATTTACTCCTATTTCAAGAATCTTAAAAAAATAATTAAATGCTATGCCTGTTTTTCTTACTAACTCAACAAAATCTATAATTTTAGAAGTGTTAGTAATATCTCGAGCTAATTGAAATTTATCGAAACGAATATCAATTGTAACCTCTAATAATTCATCTTTATAATGATAAAATTCTTTATGTGGTTGAGTTCGTGAATTTTTTATACCTTCTGAGATTGCTTTGATACAATTATCTTTCAAATAATTTAAAATAAAATCATGGTAACTCGTTTTCAAATCATGAGCCAAATCAAATCCATTGCCAATAATAATTACACGATTGATATTATCATATTTGTCATTAATCTTAGGGTTTATCTCAGGAGCTTTAATCTCTGGTAATTTAATAGTCGGGAATGTCATTTTTGTTTATTTTTAAATTTTATTGTTACTATCAAAACCCTCTCGTATTTGTTTTGTAAATTATGCTAAACTATCCGAAAATAAGAAATATACATCAGAGACTTATAATAATTGTAAGAAATTATTACATTTAAAGACGAAAGCCTTTGAATTTGTATATTCCTTAGGGATACCGACAAAGTTGCTATATCCTATAATTTGCATTAATTTAGCCTGTTGTTGTTCTGAAACAGATTAACGGAACTATAAAATTTAAACCCTCATATGAGTCAATCACAAAAAACAGTAGAGTTCCTTCAAAAACTTAAAGACATTGGTCATTGGAATGAGGATTATGATTATTCTGAGGTTAGTTATATGAATGCAAAAACACACATAATTATTTTTAATAAATTAACAGAAACTTATCATGAAGTTAATCCCCATACTCTGTTAAAAAGAGGCACAAAATGTGTAATTCAAAATGCAATTGATAAATCAGACTTTTTTATTAAATCTGCAAAATTAATTCATGGCGATCTTTATGATTATTCATTAGTTAGATATATACCCGGTGAAAAACTAAAAATAGTATGCTCCAAACATGGTGTTTTTCAACAGTCCCCGAGCAAGCATCTTAATGGTAGTGGTTGTAATTTATGTGGAAATGCCTCAATCGGAAATAAATTGAGAACTCCATTAAACGAATTAATAGAGAAATTCAAACAAATTCATGGAGATAAATATGAATATTCGTTAGTTGATTATGAAACCTCAAAACTAAATATCAATATAATTTGTAAAATTCACGGGGTTTTTGAACAGTCTCCTGGAAGTCATTTAAGTGGCTCAGGATGTCCAAGCTGTGCTGGAAAAAAAATCAATATTGAAGATGTTTTAGAGGCATTTAGAGAAATACATGGAGATAAATATGACTATCAATTAGTAGAATATAAAAACACAACTGAACCTATAAAAATTATTTGTCCAATACATGGTGTTTTTACTCAAAAACCAATAGCTCATAAACAAGGACGAGGTTGCCATAGTTGTGCAAATAATATTCAGTTTACAACAGAAGAGGTTATTCAACAATTTAGAGAAATACATTCCTCAAAATATGATTATTCTCAAGTTAATTACGTCAACTCCAAAACTAAGTTAAAAATAATATGCCCTGAACATGGACTTTTTATGCAATCAGCATCAGTGCATAAAAGACCTGCAGGTTGTCCAACTTGTGGAATTGGATGGAATGCTCAAAGGGTAATTAACTTTATAAATGATATTAGAAATGAAGATGTTCTAAATATGGACCCGGTTGAGCTAAACATGCTTATTGCTCAAGGAAAACTCCCAAAAGAATTTGAAGAACTTGTATTTACACTTGAAGGAACGAAAGAAAATTCATTAAAAACACTAAAAGAGAAATTAGGAATTGAAGATTCTCATGAACTTAGTGACTTAGAATTAGAAAATTTAAGTGATCAATTAGAATCAATTACAGCATCATATTATGACGACGAAATTGAGGACGCTCTGATTGCAATTGAAACACTTTCAGATGAAGATTCTGAATTTTTAAAACAGGAAGAGAAAATAAGAAAAGGACTACCAAGTATTTCTAACGAGGATATACTTGTTTTAGATAAAGAACTTATTAATACTTGTGATGATGAGGCTGTTGAGTTTTTTATTCAATACAAACTTAAAAGAGTCTGGAATGAAGTTATTAATGACAAAAGAGATGTAAAGGATATTAAAGACCTGAATGGTGGTAAAAACTCATCAAGACTTCGAGATTTATTTCTGTCAGAATATAAAAAAGTGGTTGACTATATTCCACCATCAGGTTACAATTTCAAAAGAAATGGAGAAATTGCTCTTCCTAACATGATGCAAAAATTAACTGTTCAAAGGGTAATTGACTATAAACGCTATGGAAATTGGAGTGGTACAGGTGCAGGTAAAACTATTTCGTTTATTATAGCGAGTAGAGAAGTAAATTCAAGACTCACTATTGTAATTTGTATAAATTCCACCGTATCACAGTTGGAAGAGGACATACTTGATGTTTACCCTGATAGTAAAATATTCACTCATTTCAGAAAAGGTCAAAAGTTCAATAGAGACAATTATAATTACCTTCTATTGAATTACGAAAAATTCCAACAGGGTTATACTGAAGAGATTTTTCAAGATTTAAACGAAAACAACTTGATTGATTTCATAGTTCTTGATGAGGTTCACAATGCTAAACAAAGGGACAAAGACGAAAGTATTAGAAGAGGTGCTTTAATGCGCTTAATAGGACGTTCTGCTGAAATGAATCCTAATTTCCACTTGCTTGGAATGAGTGCAACGCCAGTAATAAATAATTTAATTGAGGCTAAATCCTTACTACAACTTATAACTGGAAAAGATTATGATGATATTAGTACTAGAGGAACAATTACTAATGCTCTAAAAATCTTCAATCAATTACTGTTAAATGGAATTCGTTATATTCCGAAATACGATATTGTATTAAAAGAACTCACCGCTGAAAACACCCCTGTATTAAACATAGACGGTACAAAGCTAACAGAGAAGCTTAAGGATAATGATAATAAAGATTACCTAGGCTTGGAAAAAATCCTTTTAGAGAGTAAACTAGAGGTGTTAGAGGGGTTCTTAAAACCAAAAACCATCATTTATACTTATTTCACAGATAATGATAAAATCCCTAAGAGAATTGCAAAATATGTTAAGTCTAAAGGGTATTCATGTGGGATATATATTGGAGAGCAAAGCACAGAAGATCGTGAAAATAGTAAAACAAGTTTTGTTAAAGGAGATGTAGATATTCTAATTGCTTCAAGAATAATCGGAACTGGGGTTGATGGTTTACAAAATGTTTGTAATCGAATGATTTTGCTAACTCTCCCTTGGACTGATTCCGAATACACTCAGTTAAAAGGACGTATTTATAGACAAGGAAGTAAGTTTGGAGATGTTGAAATAGTTATTCCTCAAGTATTTGTTGACTTAGAGGATAAACGTTGGTCTTGGGATAAACAACGACTTCAACTTATTAGAGAAAAGCGAACACTTGCTGATGCGGCTGTAGACGGTATTATACCATCAAAACATATCCCATCAAGAGAAAAGCTTTGTTCAGATTCATTACAAGCATTAAACAAATGGAAGAAAAGAGTTAGTGAGGGTAAGATAACTACTATAGAAAGAAAAGATTTAGTTTTACCTCTTAGGCCTGAAATACTTGAATATCTTAAGCCAAGTCTCGGGGACTTTTCTGAAATGAATAAATCTTGGAGCGTATCGCGTTCAGAGAACACCCAAAGCCGTTTAAAAGCCGATCCTAGCGAATGGTATTACTACCATAGCCTTTATGCCGAAAAAAGAAAAGAATGGTCTGAAATTCCATATATTGAGATAGCAAAAAAAATTAAAGAAAGACCTGAATGGGTAGTTGCTGATATGGGATGTGGGGAAAATCTTCTTTCAAAAGAATTAATAAATAAAGTTCATGCATTTGACTATGTTGCAATTGATAAAGATGTAATTGCATGTGATATGAGTTCTGTTCCATTAAATTCTAATGAGGTTGATGCAGTAATTTTTTGTTTATCACTAATGGGATCAAATTATCTTGATTATCTAAAAGAAGCATTTAGAATAATTAAGCCATATGGAAATCTATTCATATCTGAACCTAAAAAGAAAATTGATAACCGTATAGAGGAATTCAAAAAAGATATTGAATCTGTAGGTTTTAAAATAATTGAAGTAAATTCACAATCATCTAAGTTTATATATTTTCAAGGGATAAAATTATGAAGTACAATAGAATAATGCCAGGGGCAAAAAGCGTATACATTGAAGAATGTATTAAAGGTGGGTTTATTGGTGTAGACTTTGATTTGAAAGAAGACATAAGTAATCATCTAAATGATGATTTTAAATTATTTAGTAAAAAATACAGTCCCGTTTTTATAAAAAACAATCCAGACAAATCTAAAGTTGCCTCTGGATTAGCTTGTGGAAGCATATGGACAGTATGTTATGATTTAAAACGCGGAGATATTGTTTTATCACCAGATGGGAACGGAGAATATTTGGTAGGGGAGATTGATTCAAACTATTATTATGCTCCTGGGGAAATTTTACCTCACAGAAGAAAAGTAAACTGGTTTAAATCTGGTATCAGAAAAAATGAAATGTCTCAGCCATTACAAAACTCTCTTGGTTCAGTACTAACTACTTGTAATGTTACGAAGTATTCTGAAGAATTAGAACAATTAATCAAAGGAGAAAAAAAGGATGATATTATTTCAAATGATACAACAATTGAAGATGTTATCGAGTTTGCACTAGAAAAGCATTTAGAAGAGTTTTTAGTTAAAAATTGGAAAAATACTATCCTTGGTAAAGAATATGATATTTACGAAATTAATGGCGAGGTGATTGGTCAACAGTTTCAATCTGATACAGGTCCATTGGATATTTTAGCAATTAGTAAGGACAAAAAAACACTGCTTGTTGTTGAATTAAAGAAAGGAAGAGTTAGTGACAATGTTGTTGGTCAAATTCAAAGATATATGGGTTATGTTAAAGAAGAACTGGCAGAACCTCATCAATCAGTTAAAGGTATAATTATTGGCTTAGATGATGATATTAGAATTAAGAGAGCACTTGCTGTAACAACAAATATTGAGTTCTTTAAGTACAAAGTTAATTTTCAATTATTTAAGTGATTTGTTTAAATGGATATTTTGGTCTATTCAAATACACACAACTCCAAGGCTATATACCCATTTTACAATGGCCTATGTAAAAAGAAAATGAATTATTTTTTGATACCGGGGGTATGAAAAGATAAAAATAGTTTCAATTTTTTTAGGTTTTTTTTAATAAAAAAAAGCACTCTTGTGTTAGAGTGCTTTAATTTGGTTATCTAAATGTTAACTAAATAGTTCTAAATACCCAGTAAATATTAATTATTCGTGACCATGGAGGGATTTGAACCCTCACGCCCTTGCGAGCACCACCCCCTCAAGATGGCGAGTCTACCGTTTCTCCACATGGCCTTAAAAAAGAAAAGGTCATTCGAAAAACGAACAACC
>JACCDH011603513.1_pt1 | contig 15233 bp, 13 predicted proteins | sample 7442481 | NCBI WGS metagenome assembly JACCDH01 (sample SAMN15323433, study PRJNA562643) | freshwater metagenome | isolation source: river surface water | place: USA:Blue River Watershed | collected 2017-08-15
CGAGGCGAGCCGGGAAGTCGATGAAAACCTGGCGATCAGCCAGGCCAGGACCGATTTGCAGTATTTCGACGCCGAAGACCTCAAAGAACTGGTCAGCTTGCTGGCGAATGATAGCGAAGCGATGTCGGTCAGCCAGCCGCGCCGCGCACAGCCGCTCGACGACAGCGGAGAACTGCCCGTGTCCGCCGAGCCTACGGTCACTGCCACGGTTCTGCCGGGCAGCAGCGCTACCTTGGCCACCACGGCCACCACCTTCAATACCTTCAACACGACCATTAACAGCACGGTCACGACTGGCACGAGCACGGGCCGCCAGCCGACCGGCACCGCAGCTGCCAGTGTCTCATCGGGGCAAGCACCGCAGCAAGCAGCACCGCAAGCTCCGGAAAAGAAGGCCTGACCGTCGCCAGTAAAGCAAGGTCCCGGCACGGTGCGTACCGTGCCGGGAACGCTGGCATGAACCTCCGCGAGTCTTTCGAGTCTTTCAATAGCAGGCGCTGATATTGGTAATACAAGCGCAGGCATGCGGCCGAGACGCGTCACAGTTCCCGCACGGGAAATTTCTCGGACATCGACGCGATTCCAGAAGTTTGACTGGAATCGCGTACGTTTTTCATAAACATGCGCTAGCTCAAGGAAAGCGATGTTATTGAAGACTTACGATTTACGCTCAACAGATCGTCGATCATCACCCGATGGACAACCGATGGGCAACCATAAGGACACGGAGGAAGTGCAGCATGACCGAGCCGGCAATTCGCAACCGAGACAATACGACCTTTACCCTGAATATCGACGACCAGATCTATCACTGCCCCGTGTCTGCTGCGGCGCTCTATATGCTATGCCGTGACCAGGATAATTCCATGGACCAGATCGATGCCTATCTGCAGCTGAAGATGAAAGTGCAGAAGACCGTCGAAAAACTGCTGGTGGACGGCGACGAGCACGTGCCGGCTTTGCTGGAGCCGACACATTTCATCAGCTAAACCCGCCAACGTAAAAATAGCGGCCGGCTTACCGCAAGGGAAAGCCGGCCGCTATGTGTTATGCGATGCCGCAGCCGCCTGCAAGGGCAGGGGCGGGCACTACGACGCTCAGGTCGCCATCGCGATGTCTTCCTGAGGTGCCGCCTGCTGGCTTGCTTGCCGGCGTGCCGGCTGAGGTGCCGATGCATCTGCCAGTGAGTTTCTCGATGTGTGTGCCAGTGAGACTGTCGATGATTCTGCCGACGTTATCGCCATCGGGTCGGACACCTGCAATTCGCCGATCAACTCAAAGACTTCATCCTTCGACAGCACATAGCGCTCCATCAGCGTGTCCTTGAGCTTGGTCATCCACGGGCGATAGTCTGCGACGGTATCCAGCGTGCGTGAGTACAGCTCATCGGATTTGTGCTCGACCTCGCGCACCGCATCCTCGCGCGCGCCGTCGTGCTTGAACTGTCGGTAGTCCAGTTTCGAACGCGAGTACATCGACAACTGGTTCACCATCAGGTCAAGCCGCGCGGTCGCCTTCTGGATATCGTTCTGGCTGCCGACCGAAATGCCACGCGCGCCGTAGAACAATTCCTCGGCCGCGACGCCGCCATACAGCTGCATCACATCCTGCTCCAGCTCTTCCAGCGTCTGCAGGCCGGCGTCGGGCGAGGCCGACAGCACATAGCCGAGCGCACCCAGTTTCGATACCGACTCGGTGCTGATCTTCAGCAGCGAAGACTGCGATTTCACCTCATCCAGCGGCAGGCCTTGCCTGAGCAAGGGATCGACCTGCACGAAGAAATGTCCCAGCTCATGCAGTGCGACACGTTCGCGCTGCCGATCCTTCTCGGCGCTGGCGGCGCGGTCGGTCAGGCCGATGGCGCTGCGCTCGAAGGCGCGGAACAGCAAATCAGTATCGATGGTGCTGCCTTCTTCAATGGCGATCATACTGGCGCGGTCGACCACGGTCTCCAGCAGCGCCGGCGACAGGTTGGCAGTGATCTCGGCCACGTAATCGAGGTTAAGCTTGTCCCAGGCCACCACTTGCTCATCCTTGTGCTTGAGGAAAACGCGCAGCAGTTCGCGCCGCTCGGCCTTGTTCGGCAGGCGGAAGTTGATCTTCACCGCGAAGCGGCGCAGCATCGCCTCATCCATCTCGCTGTTGGCATCGTCGAAGTTGGACGCCACCACCCAGATCACGCCATTGCCTTCATCGCTCTTGATGCCATCCAGCAGGCCGAGCAGGGTGTTGGCGGTATCGTCATCCCATTTGCGTTCGCCACGGCCGCGCGGCATGAACAGCGATTGCGCCTCGTCGAGGAAGATCAGGCAACGGCCCTGATCGCAGGCCTTCTTGTAAATTGCATTCAGCGTCTTCGATCCGCCGCCGACCAGCCCTGACTCCAGGCCCGAGCCCGATGCCTGGATCAGTGGAATTCCCAGCTGCTTGGCCAGATAGCCGGCGAGCTTGGTCTTGCCGGTGCCGGCCGGGCCGGTCAGCATCACGTTGAAGGGCTTGTCGATGTTGTGCGACTTGTACAGCTCGCGATTACGGATCATCGATTCAAGGTGAGCCACTTCGCGCTTGATGTCTTCCATGCCGATCAGGTCATCCATACTGCCCTTGAGTTTTTCAGGGCGCGTCACCGATACCGACGAGCCCAGCCCCGGCATGCTCTTCTTCAGCGCCACCACCATCAGCACCAGCAACAGCAGGCCGACCGCATTGCGCGCCATGAAGCCGCCGGCCGATTCGAAGAAGCCGGCTTGCGCTTCCTCGTCCTGCAGCACGGTCTGGTTGGCGGCCAGCCACTCGGGCTGCGCAATTGCATACGGGATGCCATTCTTGAGCAGCACCTCGCGCTCGAGGTTCACATGGGTGCTGTTGGGCACCTTCACTGACACGATCTTGGGCTGGCCCTTGAACTTGATCAGGTAGCGCGGCGACTCGGACGAGGGCTGTGCAATCAGCAGGTATTCGAGTTTGTCGCGCTGGGCGGGCAGGGCAGTGACCAGCGACACGTCCTGGCTGTAGACCACGGGCGAGCTGTGCAGCAGCTTCGGTGCGCTTTCGAAGGAAATGATGATCGCCGACAGCAACAGCAGCGAGAACAAGGCATTGCGCAGCCGGGTGTTGCGCAGGCTCTGGACGAGCGAATTGAATGAGAACTTGGGCATGGCAAATGTCAGAAAATGCCGCGACCTGCGGCTGGGCGCGCCGGAGTTGACGCAAGGATTGCTTGAAGCTCGTTTAGGACAGGGTGGCGCGGCGAAAGTTGCCGGCGACAGGAGAAAACGCAGGAAGATAGCGCGGGGATGAAGCGCGGGAATTTGCGACGCGAAACAAGGGCGAGGGCGTGCCTCTGTATTAGCGGCAAGGCTTCAGCGCGCGCCCTCGTGATGACGGGCCGGTGTCAGGCGATTCGGTCATGATGCTGCCGCTTTCGGGCCGATACGCTTTCGGGCCGATACGCTTTCGGGCCGATACGCTTTCGGGCCGATACGCTGTCAGACCGACACAAGCTCACGACACAAGCTCACGACACAAGGCCAGAGGTAGCTCAGACCAGGCCGAGTATGCGTCCCAGCTCGGCGAGGTAACGCGTATCCCGCAAGACTTCGCCTTCGACACTGGCGACCAGATCATTGAGGTTACGATGGGTGCCTTGCAACTGGGAAGCCAGTTCGGGCTTGGCCTGATCGGAACTGGCCAGCGTCTGCTTCAAGGCATCGATCTCGGCGCGCAGCGCGGCGACCTTGGGCGAGTCGGCGGGGGCGCCCGACAGCTCTTGTTCGAGATCAGAGACCAATTGTGCGATCCGTTCCAGACTGAATTCTTGGGACATCCCTGCCTCCATGAAAGCACCCGTCGCCGGATGGCAACCGGCATGCAAATTGATCTTGGTTCAATCGACAGGCAGTGTCAATGCCGGAAAGGCCGCTCATGCTGGTTCGCGATTACTGCAACATGAATGTCATCTGCTGCGAACCGGATGCGCCGATTGCCGAAGTGGCAGGTTTGATGCGCCGCCATCATGTGGGCGACATCATCGTGGTTGACAACCAGCAGGAAGGCCTGCGGGTACCGCTGGGCATCGTCACGGACCGCGACATTCTGGTCGAGACGATTGCGCTGGATATCGACGCCAAGCTGTTCACGGCCGCCGATCTGATGACGACCCCGGTGACGACGGTGCTGGAAGATGCGGGCTTCAACGAGGCGCTGGCCATCATGCGCGGCAAACGCGTGCGGCGGCTGCCGGTGGTCAATCGGGCAGGCAACCTGTTCGGCATCTTGACGGCCGATGATGTGCTCAACCTGATTGCATCCGAGCTGTCGATGATTGCCGGGCTGGTCGTGGAGCAAACGGTCACGGAAGGACGCTTGAGGAAGTGAGCCGGGCCTCGCCAGCGGTGTCGGTCATGGGGGGATTGGTGGACATCGCCCGACATCGCCGGGCATTGATTCGCAGTGGGTGGCAGCGCTTGGCATTGTTTGGGCAAAGGCGGTCATGACCGGGCCTTACTGGATGCCTGCCTTCCGAAACCCTCAATGACGTTTTACATAATACAAATTATGCGCGGCAAAGATGGGCAGGAACGCGCAGGCGATCTTTTTATCCAGTTGTTTTATTGAAATTTATTCCAGATCAAACAGCAAGCATCAAAAGCTGAAAAACTGAGTTGCATCGGCTGTCCTACAAGGATCAGCGTGATTCAGACTGCCGACTGACGGCAGAAAATTTATGAGGACGAAGATGAGAAAAATTCGCCAATTCCTTGTTTATACATTGATTTTCAGTCTCAACTGGATGGCCCTGACCGGCCCGGCCAGTGCGGCAATGATTGGGTCTGAAGCCTTGGTTCAGGCCTCCCGGCGCGATGTGACCGAAGCCAAAGTCCTGGAAGCCCTGAGCCGACCGGCCCTGGTTCAGCAGATGGAAAAGCTCGGTGTCGATCCGGTGCTTGCCCGTGACCGCGTGGCCGCACTGACCGATGATGAGCTGGCCGCACTCGACCAGCGCCTCGACAGCCTGCCGGCCGGCGGCGATGTCGTTGGCGCGCTGGTGTTCGTCTTCGTGCTGCTGCTGGTGACCGACATCCTGGGCCTGACCAAGGTGTTCCCGTTCACCCGCGCACGACGCTGACCGGGGCTGGCAAGCGCCGGCAACGGCGCTTGCCCCGCTTTGCCTCTGCATTGACGATGCATCTGACGCTTTGCCTGCCATCGCCCGCGCATTGGGGCCGGCAGATGATCCGACTCGCCCGCACACTCGCGCTGGCCGCCGCCGCGCTGCCGCTGCTTTTCATGGCCGGTTGCGCGAGCGTCGGCCCGTCAACCGAGACGGCAGCTTCCGCAGCCTTGCCTGCGCATGTCGAACTGAAAAGCATCCCGTTTTTCGCGCAGGAACAGCATCAATGCGGCCCGGCCTCGCTGGCCATGGCACTGGGCGCTGCCGGCTATCCGGCCAGCCCGAAAGATCTGGAGCAAATGGTTTTCCTGCCGGACCGCGAAGGCTCGCTGCAAACCGAAATGCTGGTGGCGGCGCGTCGCCGCGGCGCACTGGCCTACGTGATCCGTCCGAATTTCGATGCGGTGCTGGCTGAACTCGCCGCCGGCCGCCCGGTGGTCGTGCTGCAGAACCTGGGACTGTCCTTCGCGACACGCTGGCACTATGCGGTGGCCATCGGCTACGACCGGCCATCACAGCAGATGATCCTGCACTCGGGCACGACGGAGCGGGAATTGATGAACTACCGGACCTTCGGCCACACCTGGGCGCGCTCGAAGCACTGGGCCATGGTCGTGCTGGCGCCGGGCCAATTGCCGCTGCAGGCCGATGTGCCGGAACTGGAAAAGGCGCTGGCGGCGCTGGAAAAATATGCCGATCCGGTGCACATGGTGCGCCATTACGAAGCCGCCAGCCAGCGCTGGCCGGACAACTATCTGTTCCGCATGGGACTGGGCATCAATGCCTACAATGCCGGCAAGCTGGACATCGCCGAGGCGGCTTTCCGGGCCGTGACCGCAATGAAACCCGATAGCACGGCCGCGCTGAACAACCTGGCGACCGTCTTGCAAGACCTCGGACGGCTCGATGAAGCGCTGGTCATTGCCGACAAGGCGGTCGCGCATGGCGACCAGTGGCAGGCACAGGCACTGGCGACGCGCGATGGCATCAGGCAGGCCATGCAGAAGCGTCGTCAGTAATCATTACCCGTTGTCGGCTCCGGCTACTGTTCAACAGCAGCGGATAGCCACCGCTGGTCACCCGTCGTACCGGTGATCACCATCGTGGCGGAGCTGCCTGTGTCAGCCGCCGCCGATGCCTTCGATGATTTTTCCACTGCCCGCGCAATCCGGACAGTCCTGTTGATTGTCGAGTTTTCCCTTGCCCTTGCAACGCGGGCACATGTCTTCGCCGGTACCGGGCGTGCCGGCCGGCGCCTCGTCACCGGGATTCATCGGGGGCGGCGTTTGCTGCATGGCGAACCTCCTCGGTCAGTGCGACACACTGGCCGATGCAAGCAGCGCGCCGACCCGGGCGCCCGCAAGACCGTGTCAGCGCGGCACCCAGCCGCCGCAGACCGGGAACACCTGACCCACGAAACAATCGGCATGCGAGCTGCACAGGTAGGCGGCAAACATCGCATCCTCGCGCGCGCCCACCAGCCGGCCCAGCGGCACTTCCCATTTCAGCCTTTCCTTGAAGGCCGGATCGGCCTGCACTTCGGGTGGGAAATACGTCGGGTTTTCAACGAAATTCTGTGCGATCGCGTTGACCTGCACCTTGTGCGGAGCGACCTCGACGCCGACCGACTGTATGTAGGCCAGTTGCGCACCGCGAGCCGCACTGTATGTCGATGCGCGCTTCATGCCGCGCAACGGCGATGCGCTGCCCATCAGCAGCACCTTGCCGTGGCCGCGCTCGGTCATCTGCGGCAGCACCGCGCGCACCAGTCGCGGCAAAGGATCGACCATGTGCCGGAATGCATGTGCCCAGTCGTCGTCACTGGTCTCGACGGCTTGCTTGCGCGCCGCCGGCACCGCAAGATGCACGAGCAGGATATCGATGTGGCCCGCCTCGGCCACCAGTTGCGCCGGCCGCGCCGGATCGTCGATCGGTCCGTGATCGGCGATCACCTCGGCGCCAAGGCTGGTGAACACCTCGGTCAGTACCGGCCCCATGAAGTCGGAAGCCTGCGTCAGCAGCACACGCTTGCCGGACAGATCGAAAGCAGCCATCCATATCTCCTCTGATTGTCGTTATCGGCCCATCATAGCCGATGCGCTTGAGCGCCCTCACCGCTGCCCCGCCCCGCACCATTAGCATGATCCTCGATGCGCATCCTCGTGGCCCATAACCAGTATCACTACCGCGGCGGCGAAGACACGGTCGTCGATGCCGAGGTCGCGCTGCTGCGCCGCCATGGTCACGAGGTCGAGGTCTACCGCCGTGACAATGCGGAGCTCGCGCGCATGAGCGCGCACGATGCCGCGCTGTCCACGCTGTGGTCGCGCCGCACAATGGACGACCTGAGGGCCATCGTCCAGCGCTTTGCTCCCGACCTGGTCCATGCGCACAACATTTTCCCGTTGATTTCACCATCGCTGTATGTCGGCGCGCGGCGCCAGCGCCTGCCGGTGGTGCAGACCCTGCACAACTTCCGGCTGGTCTGCCCGCAAGCGATGCTGGTGCGGCGCGGCCGCAGCTGCACCGATTGCGTCGGGCACCTGCCCTGGCGCGGCATCGTGCGCCGCTGCTACCGGCAATCCTTCCTGCAGACCTCGGCCGTGGCTGCGATGCTGGTGATGCACCGGCTGCGCCGCACCTGGCAGCACGACGTCACGCGCTACATCGCGCTCAACCAGATGTGCCGCGACATCTTTTCCGAAGGCGGTCTGCCGCTGGAGAAGCTGGTGATCAAGCCGAACTTCGTGGTCGCGCAGGGCAAGCCGGACTGGGAGCATCGGTCCGGTGGCCTCTTCATTGGCCGGCTGTCCGACGAAAAGGGTTTGCATGTACTGATGCAGGCGATGCAGCAGTTGCCCGGCCAGTGTATCGCCGTCTATGGCAAGGGACCGTTGCAGTCGTTCGTGATGAATGCACCCGGCCTCGACTATCGCGGCTTCCAGACGCCCGACGTGCTCGCGAAACGCATGCATGCTGCAGCCTACCTCGTCATGCCCAGCACCGGCGTGGAGAGCTTCGGCCTTGTCGCGGTCGAAGCCTTTGCCTGCGGCACGCCCGTGATCGCCAGCCGTCAGGGCGGCTTGCTGGAGCTGGTCGTGCATGGCAAGACCGGTTTGCTGGTGGCGCCCGGTGACGCAAACGAACTGGCGCAAGCCATCGCCTACGCCGAAGCCAATCCGGAGCGCATGCGCGAGATGGGCCGCGCCGCGTGGGAGACCTACCTCGAACATTACACGCCCGAACGCAATTACGAACAGCTGTTGGGCATCTACCAGCAGGCGATGGCCGCCTCTCCCCAGCCCGACCCGCCTCCCCTCGCCTATGACTATCCAGGCCCATGACGACGCTGGCACTGGTCGTCAATGAACCCCCGCCGTACCGGATACCGGTATTCAACCGGGTCGCGGCGCATCCGGGGATGCGCCTGCACGTGATCTTCTGCTGCCGGCGCGAACCGAACCGCGAATGGGATTTGCCGGCGATCGACTTTGACCACCAGTTCCTGCGAGAGCGCATCACGACCGTCAATGGTCGCTACATTCACAACAATCCGGACGTGCTGGTGGCACTGTCGCGCATCAGGCCGGATGCCGTGATCGGCAATGGCTTCAATCCCACGCACCTGTACACGATGGCCTGGTGCCTCGCCAGCCGTCGCCCCTATATACCGATGACCGATGGCACGCTGCGCTCGGAACAGGTGCTGAGCCCCTTGCATCGCCGCTTGCGCCGCTGGACCTATGGCCGTGCGCGCGCCGCTATCGCGGCCAGCCAGGGCGGTCTGGCGCTGCTGCAAAGTTATGGCGTGCCGCACGCTGCCTGCTTCCAGTCCTGCCTGTGCGTGGCCAATGAGCGCTTCCGTCCGCATGCGACACCCGAGGCGGCGTATTGGGACTTGCTGTTCTGCGGACGACTGGAAGCAGCCAAGCGGCCATCGTTCGCACTCGATGTAGCGCTGCAGGTGGCACGACGATTACGGCGCAAGATACGGCTGCTGTTCGTCGGCTCCGGCAGCCTGTCGGCCAGCTTGCAGGCACAAGCTGCAGCTTGTGCGAGCGAAGTCGAGACCGCGTTCCACGGCTTTGCATCGCAGGCCGACTTGCCGCGCCTGTACCGCTCCGCGAAGCTGTTCCTGTTCCCGACCGAGGCCGATGTCTGGGGCGTGGTCGCCAACGAGGCCTGTGCCGCCGGGCTACCCGTGATCGTGTCGCCGCATGCCGGCGTGGCTGGCGAGCTGATTGTCGATGGCAGCAATGGGTATGTGCGCGAACTCGACATTGCCGCGTGGACCGACGCCGCCACGCAGTTGCTGTCGGACGAGCGCCGTCGGCGCGCCTATGCGGAGCGTTCGCTGCTGATGGTGGAACCGTATCGTTTCGAAGCGGCTGCCGCAGGCATCGTCGATGCGTGCCAAGCCGCGACCGCCGGCACGGTCACGGGCAAAGTCATGGACAAAGCCGCGGACAAATTCATCAGCAAAGAAACGGGCGAAAGCGCGGCAAAACGTCCCGTTACGCTGCCGTCAGACGGCCGGTCTGGTAATCGATGATGGCCTGTTCGATCTCGGCGACCGTATTCATCACAAAGGGGCCGTACTGCACGATCGGTTCATTGATGGGCTTGCCCGCCAACAGCAGGAAGCGCGCGCCATCCGGTCCTGCGACAAAGCGCACATGGTCGCCATCGGACAAGATGGCGGCGCTATGCGTGGCCAGCAGGCGCTCATCCCCCGCCAGTCCGACCTGCCCTTCGAAAAGGTAAGCCATCGCCTGATGGCCGAGCGTCAGTTGCTGCGTGAACGATGCGCCGGCCGGCAGTGAGACATCGAGATACAGCGGCTCGGTCGACAGGCCTGCGATGGGGCCGGCCACCACCGTGCCGTCGCTGCGCAGCTGGCCGGCGATCACCTTCACCTGGCCGCCACCGGCGAGCGCATGGACGGGAATTTCGTCGGGCTGGATATCGCGGTAGCCGGCCGGCTTCATCTTTTCTGCCGCCGGGAGATTGATCCACAACTGGAAACCGCGCATGCGGCCTTCGAGTTGTTGCGGCATTTCGGAATGGATGATGCCGCGCCCGGCCGTCATCCACTGCACGCCGCCGCTCTTGAGGTCGCCCTGGTTGCCGAGATGGTCTTCGTGGCGCATATGCCCGTCGAGGATATAGGTCACCGTCTCGAAGCCGCGATGTGGATGCGAAGGGAAACCGGCAATGTAATCGCCCGGGTTCATCGACGAAAATTCGTCCAGCATCAGGAAGGGGTCGAGGCGCGTGCCTTCGCCGCTGCCGAGGCTGCGCCGCAGACGCACGCCGGCACCGTCGGACGTGTTCATCGCGGGAATGATGCGTGCAACTTTGCGCGGCGTAGTTGGGGTATTCATGGAATCACGTGCGGGATAAAAGCCTGTAACAGGCAATGATCCGATTTTACCTGCGCACTCGCGGGTGTGCGCAGCAGCGATCGAACAAGCCGGTCAGGCTCGCGTCACGGCTGTGGCTTCAGTTCATGCTGCCCACGCTGCCCAGGCTCACGCGCTGATATGGGCCAGCAAGGGCAAATGATCGGAAGCAAGCTGCGCCATTGCACTCGCATGCACGCGCACCCGCACCAGCCGGTGCCGCGGGCGTATCCAGATGCGGTCCAGTGCGAACACGGGTCGGCAAGCCGGAAAGGTGGCGGGCGCCGGCACCGACTGGAAATGCGACACCAGCGTGCGCAAGGTGCGGCCCCAGACGAACCATTCATTCACGTCGCCCATCAGGAGCACCGGCATCTCGGCCGTATCGAAGGCCTGCAGCAGCCGTGCCACCTGCGCCCGGCGTTCGGCCGCCCGCAGCCCGAGATGGGTCGCGATCACGCGCAAGGGACTGCCATGGCAATGGATGTCGGCATCGACCGCGCCGCGCGGTTCGCGCGCGCCGAAAGAAATGTCGATGCACTGCGTACGCAGCACCGGAAAGCGCGACAACACCGCATTGCCGAAGTGTCGGCCTCCAACGCTGAAAGTGGGCCCCGGCACCCCCACCCGTCCCAGCCTCTGGCTCAGCAGGGCCAGCACATCGGGCCAGTGCGTCCCCCCCAGCGGCACTTCCTGCAGCGCGACGATGTCGGCATCGGTCTCGCGCAGCACATCGGCGATCCGTTGTGGCGAGAAATGACCGTCGCTGCCGACTGCAGCATGAATGTTCCAGGTCGCCACTGTCACCGGCCATGGATCGGCCGGCGTCATTGCCGCTCTACCCCGGTGCCGAGCAAACGTCGCATTACGATGCCCAGCCCGACCAGGAACCAGGTGAAGAGCCCGGGCGCAGGTGTGCTCGCCGGGCCGGGATCGAAAGGCGGCTGCTGCGGTATCAGCGCATCCATCTCCGGTTGCGCCAGCGGCTCGAAGCTTTTCAGGTAGCGAGGTGGCCGGGACAGCGTATCGATAGCGTCAAACAACGTGGCTGGCGCACGGCACGCAGCCAGCACGCGCTCCGGCGCTGCGGCGAGGTGTTCGCCCAGCAGCCGCGCACGCAGCGTAGCAATGCCTCGCCGCAGGCACTCACGCTGCGCGGGCGGCCCGTCGGCAACGATACAGAGATTGCACTCGGTATCGCAGCCCAGTGAACGATTGGACAGGTTGGCTGAGCCCACGGTCAGCGCATCATCATCGGCAAAGCACAACTTGCTATGGACATTCAGGTAGCCCCCGCCATGGTCGGGCAAGGCCGGGCACACCAGCCGGTAGCGGCCATGGCCGTCGGCCTGCTGCAAACGGCGGTGCACGCGCGAGCGCAGCACACCCATGGTCGCCTCTTCGAGCCAGCCGCTCTGCCGCTGCGGCGACACCACCAGCACTTGCGGGCCTTGTGGCGCGGCCAGCCGCCGCACCAGTGCATCGGCGACCAGCGTCGACGTGAAGTACTGGTTCTCGAACACCAGATTGTGGCGCGCGCGTGCAATCACGTCCGTGTACCACTGCGCGATCTCACGCACGGCCGGACGGCCGTTGAATTCAGGTTCGGTGCGCGCAATGCCGATCGTGAGGTCGCGCAAGTCCGGCGCAATATTCGCCGGCCAGTGATCTTCTACAACGCAAGAAGGCGCTGTCACCGGCACGACTTGCCCGGTGGCGCGCCGCCAGCGTTCGCGGCATAGATCGCCGAGCGCGCGGGCAGCATCGCCATCGACCATCGCCTGCACGTCATGGAAAGGTTCGCAGGGTTGGCCATCGCTGCCTTTCCTGCGCTCATCGCGCCACCGATGTTCAGACGTATCCCAGCGCGCACTGGTCAGGTCGAGTCCGCCAACAAAGGCCAGCGCGTCATCGACCACGATGACCTTCTGGTGATGCGCGGCACCGACAGGATGTCGGCCGTCGAGCCGGAAATGCAGACGCTTGTGCGTACGCCAACCGAGACGATAGGCTGGCAGCCATTCGCGCTCCATTGCGTACAGCATCGTGTAATCCCAGTTCAGCAGCCTCGCCTGCAGGTTCGGCCTGGCGGATACCAGTTCATGCAGGAAATCGCCCAGCGGCTCGGGCCAGCCATCGTGCGCGCCTTCGGGTACGAGGCGCACGCGGCTGTCGATGTCCCACGACAGGATGAAGATGCTGTGACGCGCGGATCGCAGCCCGGCGCGCACGGCCGCAAAGCAGGCCGCAGCATCGACCAGCAAGGCAAAGCGCGCAGCATGCGCGGTGCGCCAGCAATTACGCCCGGGCGTGAGCAGGTGTTCGGAATCCACACCGCATTGGACGCGGCGGCTCAGTGAAAAATCTGGCCCTTTTCGCTGCGGTTGAGCAGCAATTGCTCGAATTTTTCCGGGCGCACGGCCTCGCTGAACAGAAAGCCCTGTACATAGTGGCAGGTGGTGGTACGCAGGTAGTTCAGCTGGTCAAAGGTCTCGACGCCTTCGGCAATGACCTTGATCTGCAGGTCGCGCGTCAGTTTGATGATGGCCGACACGATCGCCTTGTCCTCGTGGTCGCGCGGCAGGTTGCGGATCAGCGCCGGATCGAGTTTCAGGATGTCGACCGGGTAATCCTTCAGGTAAGACAGGGTCGAGATGCCGGTGCCGAAATCATCGACGCTAATGGACACACCCATCATCTTGAGCTTGTCCATCACATCGCTGCCGCGCTCGCGCGCCATCACCAGCGCGCTTTCGGTGATCTCGATTTCGATGCGCCGCGGCGACAATTCAAACTGCAACAGCAGGGATGCCAGCGTGTCGGTGAAGCCCGGCGACAGCAAGTGGGCCGGCGCCATGTTCATCGCCAGCCGGAATTCCGGCAGGCCGGCAGCGCGCCATTTTGCTAACTGCTCGAGCGCCGAGTGCATGACCCATTCGCCGAGCGCGATGATCAGGCCGGTCTCTTCGGCCAGCGCAATCACCTTGCGGGTCGGCATGGCCTGCAGCACCGGGTTCGCGCAGCGCAGCAAAGCTTCGACGCCCACTACTTCCAGCGTGTGCAACTCGATCTGCGGCTGGAAGGCCAGTTCGAACTCGCCATGAGCGACCGAACTGCGCAGCGCCTCCTCTTGCTGCTGGCGCAATTGCACCTCGGTCAGCATGCCAGGTGAGAACACGCGGTAACGGTTGCGGCCACTGGACTTGGCGCGGTACATTGCGAGGTCGGCCTTTTGCAGCAAGTCGCCGGCCTCGGCGCCATCTTGCGGATACATCGCAATGCCGACGCTGGCGCCGCTGTTGATGGCATGCCCTTCCACGTCGAACGGCCGCCCCAGCTCGCGGATGACGTTCTCGGCGATCACTTCGGCTGCCTGTAGCGACTTCAGGCGTGTCAGGATCACGACGAATTCATCACCGCCCAGGCGAGCGACGGTATCGGTCTCGCGCACGCAGTTCAACAGGCGCGCAGCAACGTCTTTGAGCAAATGGTCGCCCGTGTGATGGCCGAGCGTGTCATTGACGGCCTTGAAACGATCGAGGTCCAGCAACAGCAGCGCGCAATAGGTGTTATCGCGATCGGCATTCAGCAGCGCCTCGTGCAAGCGCTCCAGGAAGCGCGCGCGATTGGCCAGCCCGGTCAGGGGATCGTGATTGGCCAGGAAGAACGCATTCTGCTCGGCCAGACGGCGCTCGGTGTGGTCGCGCATGATTTCGACAAAGCCCTTCACCTTGCCTTCGTCGTCATGCAGCGCACCGATCACACCGGTGCACCAGAAGCGCTGACCATCCTTGCGCACGCGCCAGCTGTCTTCCTCGGAGCGCCCTTCGGCGACCGCCTGCCGCAGTTTGCGCATGGGCTCGCTGCGCAGCTGGTCATCCTGAGTGAAGAAGGTAGCGAAATCCTTGCCGATGATTTCATCCTTGCGATAACCGAGGATGCGCTCGGCGCCCGGATTCCAGCTGACCACTATGCCATCGACGTCGAGCATGAAGATCGCGTAATCGGTGGTACCTTCGACCAGCAGCCGGAAGTGCTCTTCGGCGCGCTGCAAGTCATGCCGTGCGCGGTGGCTGTCGGTGACGTCGCGGAATACGTCGACCGCGCCAACGATCTGGCCATCAGGCGCCTTCAGCGGCGCCGACGCATGGTTGAGCGTGACGCAAAGCCCTCGCCGGCGGTCATACAGCGACAGTTCATAGTCGGCGACTGTCTCGCCCTTGAGCGCGCGCGCCAGTGGATGCTGGTGCCAGACGCGCAAGCCGGCCTGCACGCCCTGCTCGTGCGTGTGCGCGGCCTTCACCTGGGCCAGGTTGGTCAGCGGTTCGCCGAGCTTGAGCATGGACTCGGCCGAGCGGTTGACCAGCAGCAGTTCGCCATTCTCGTCACAGACGATCACGCCTTCATGCATGCTGTTGAGGATCAGTTCGAGGATGCTGGTCTGCCGCCGCAGCGCTTCCTGCATCATCATCTGCGCGGTGATGTCGGTGGCCGTGCCGATCAGGCGGCGCACCTGATGGTCGACGCGCTGGTAAGGCGCGACGCGCACCCGCATCCAGCGCCAGCTTGTGTCGGCGTGCAGGATACGATGCTCGTTTTCAAAGACGTCATCGCCATGCGCTGCCTGCGCCTTGCCCAGCCAGGCCGCAAAGCCGGCA
>JACCDH010876006.1_pt1 | contig 15232 bp, 7 predicted proteins | sample 7442481 | NCBI WGS metagenome assembly JACCDH01 (sample SAMN15323433, study PRJNA562643) | freshwater metagenome | isolation source: river surface water | place: USA:Blue River Watershed | collected 2017-08-15
AAAATAATGAGTGGAAATGCTACAGTGCGTGGTATTTTAGGCATGCTAACCTCCATAAATACCAACGGATATGAATTAACACTAGGCACTAGCACAAGTGTGAGAGGTACGTTGAACAGATCTGCGGGAACAGTTATCGGTAAATTTTCTCGTTGGTTTACCAATGCCACAAATACCGGAACAACTGGTTTATTCCCAATTGGAACAGCTACACTTTATGCTCCATACACCATCGAATATACTACAGCTCCGTTTGCAGGAGGAAAGATAACCTGTGAGTTTGTAGCAGGTGCTCCCGGAAACAACGGATTACCTCAGTTTGATTTTACAGTGGGATTGGTGTTTATTGATAAAGTTGCTGTAGAGGGTTTAGTACGTGTTACTAACTCAGGCGTATCAGGGGGAAGTTATACCAGTACATTCACTGCTAATAACTATACCGGAGTAACTAACTATAGTAACTTACGTACAGTATATCGTTCAGTTGGCGGAAACTGGACAGTGGTTGGAACGGCAGGAACAAATACCGGAACAAACACTTCGGCTAATGTAATAAGAACAGGCCTTAGCACTTTAACGGGCGAAATTGGTGTTGGTGGTGACCAATCACAAAACCCGCTTCCTGTAAAATTACTCTCTTTCTCCGCACGCATGAAATCAGAGCAAGATGCTTTGTTAGAATGGAAGACTGCTTTTGAAGTAAATGCGGCTCGCTTCGTTATCGAGCGTTCAACTGATTTACAAACTTGGGAACCTCAAGGAACAGTTGCTGCTCGTGGTTTTTCATCGTCTACAGTTACGTATCAATACACTAATAATATAGTTGGGTTAACCGGAACAATATACTATCGCTTGGTTGAGGTAACTAACGATGGTCAACGCATGAATAGCGATGTGGTAAGTGTTTACGTAAAAGCTTTACCAAAAGCAACCATGGCTGTTTATCCAAATCCTGCTAACGAACAAATTCAAGTAAGTGGATTAAACGGTACTGCAACTATGTATGATATTACAGGCAAACCAATGGGTGAATTGAAGAAAGATGGTTCTTACAGCATCGCTCATTTGCCTTCAGGAATTTACTTTTTAAGAACCTCTACACAGACTATCAAGTTTGTTAAACAATAATTCATGAATTCGGAATTGAGTAGTGTTGCTTATACTATAAGACCTGCTGTTGAAGATGACGCGCAGGTTCTATCAGATTTAGGTGGCACTACTTTTTACCATACTTTTCGTCCTTATAACACCGAGGAGGATATTACTCAATACATCGCAAAAGCATACGCTTCTCGGGTTATTTTAGATAACCTACGTAATAAAAGTATTGCTTATTATATCGCATTTCACCAAGGTAAACCTGTTGGATACATTAAACTCATTCATGATGCCGTTTATGGATCTGTTACCAAGGGTGCAATTGAGTTAGAGAAGATTTATATTCTAAGTGATTACTTTGGTTCAGGTTTGGCACAACAACTCATGAATCAAGCGATAGCACATAGTCAAACGGAAGGATTTTCTACCCTGTTTTTAGGTGTTTGGCAAGAAAACGAGCGCGCGGTTGGCTTCTACAAGAAGAATGGATTTGAGGTATTTGATACACGCCAATTCCAGTTGGGAAATCGCTTGTGCGATGACTTTATGATGAAGCGCAGTTTATAGCGCACCTTCCAATTGCATGAGTTTAACTTTTAGTACAGCAGCAACACTCAAACTGTCTGTAATTTCACCAAGCTTTACTAATTGATATAATTTTTCAAAAGGAATCTTTTTTAGTTGTAATACTTCCCCTTCGTCAGGTTGAGCTTGTTGAAATGATAAGTCGGTAGCTAGATACAAAAAGGCTATTTCATCTGTTGCTGAATTACTGAGTTGAAGTTGTTGAATGAGTTTCCACTCCTTGGCTGTTGCACCAACCTCTTCCAATAACTCTCTTTTAGCCGACTCGAGCGGGTCTTTACCAATTGGTCCACCACCTTCCGGAATTTCCCAAGTGTAGGTTTGCAACGGAAATCGGTATTGGCCAACTAACCAAGTGTTCATTTCCTCATCTAATGCAAGTATACCAATGGCATAATTCTTGAAATGCACTGTGCCATACACTCCGGGATTACCGGCAGCGTTTAATACCTCATGATGATCCACCCTTATCCAAGGTGTTTCATAAACAAGTTGTTGCTGTTGAATAGTCCATGGATTTTTTTCTAACTCACTCATAAAGTTTTTTATCTTGCACAAATAAACTTGGAAAAGATGATTTCTAAAAAGCAATTCCTGTTCATGATTAGCGGCTTTATAGCTTTAGCATCAATTGCCTCTTGCACAAAGGGGTCAACAACTAATGATACTACTCCTCAAACCCAAATTATTTCTTCTGATAGTTCTGAGTTTAACGGACGATTAAAGGCTCAGGTATACGGACAAAGCGGTAGTTTAGAGCAAGGCGCGTTAGTGTATTTGTATCCAACATATACAGATTTAACCAGGAATCTTTCACTAAACTATGTGTATACCGATCAAAACGGAATAGCAGATTTCGGATATTTGTTACAGGGGAATTATTATCTGATGTCTGTTAGCACGTCAAATAATGCACTACGAGATACCACTGTTGCTCAAGTAAACAGTAAGCGCGAAACAATTCGCCAAATGCGATTGACTTATTAGTCTATTTCATTGGAATTTGATAACGCTCGCTGTATTTTTTGTACAGCTCTGTTTGAGAATTATTCATAGTGGCTTCTACACCATCAATAAAAATTTGTACCACCTGAGAAGAGCGCATATCTAAAATATCGCCTTCACTAATAACCAAGGTAGCACTTTTGCCGGCTTCTAAAGTTCCTAGCTGAGTTGCTCCACATAATTGAGCAGCATTTTGTGTGATTAACTGTAATGCTTGTTCAGGTGTGATTCCATATGCTGCACAAGTTCCTGCAGTGAACATCACGTTTCTACTTTCCCAACTTCCACTAAAACCAATACTTGTTACAATACCTTTATTCACGAGTTGTGCTACAGTTTTGTAAGGTTGATCCACATCGGTTTGGTTATGCGCAGGTAGACTATGAATCAAGTTCACAATTACGGGATATCCGCTCTGCTTGATTTCTTCTGCCACTAAATAAGACTCTGATCCGGTAACGATAACCACATTGGAAAGTTGATGAGATTTTCCGAAAGTAATTACTTCTAAAATTCCTTTTGGGGTGTTAGCGTGTATGTATAGTTTTTTACTACCATTTAAAACACCTTGCATGGCTTGCAAGCGCAGGTTAACCTCGGCTTGTGCCGACTTATTTGCATATTGTTTGGCTGCAATGAGCAATTCGTGCAATTTTTCTTGTTGTTCGCTTATGCGTTTTTGTTGCTCGCTTTTATTGTTGGTGTAATGATTAATCTCCGGCCAATTCATATGAACACCATCCTCTGCCACAACTGCTGCATCTTCCCAATTGTTGGCTTCTGTTTTTACCACACACGAAGTACCTGAAACCAGTCCACCTTGCGGAACAACTTGCATATGAGTAATGCCATTAAACTTGGCTGTTGGTACTACTTTCGAGTCGGTATTGTAGGCAATTAATGAACGAACATTAGGGTTAATTTCTCCTGTTTCGTTGTAATCGCGTGTAGCACGAACAGCATCAATTTCATTCAACCCTAAATACGTATTCAATAAAATCAAACCCGGATAAATATGTTTTCCGGTTGCATTAATAACACGTGCGTTTTTATAAGAGCTACGCATGATACTATCTACCAAAACCAACTTCCCACTATCAAAAGCAATGATGCCATTAGAAATCACTCTGCCATTTCCAACATGAATGGTTGCACCTTGTATGATAACCGGAACTTGCTGTGCGAATCCCGATAAGCACAACAAAAAGAATATACTGTATGAAAGAAAATGTTTAGTCATTGCAATGATAATTTACTTCAGGTTCAGAAATAAAAGATTGAGTTTCGGCTCCATTTTGTTGAGCCTCTAACAATAGTTTTATAATGCGCTCGCGCGTTTGCGCAACTTGTTTACGTAAGTATTCGTCTTGTTGTAAACTGAAATAGCAAACTCCATCAACGAAAGTCATTTCCGGTTTTGCATAAATACTTAGCGGGCTGTTGTTCCAGAGCACCAAGTCTGCATCTTTACCCACTTTAATACTTCCGGTACGATAATCTATGCGTAACATTTTAGCAGGGTTAAGTGTAACCATTTTCCAAGCATCCTCTTCACTGATGTTGGTATACTTAATAATTTTAGCTGCTTCGTGATTTAATCTTCTTCCCATTTCCGCATCATCACTATTGATGGCCACCGTAACTCCCATGCGATGTAGGATACCCGCATTTTGAGGTATAGCATCCATTACTTCATATTTATACGCCCACCAATCGGCAAAGGTACTTGCGTTTACCCCATGACGTTTCATTTTATCAGCTACTTTATAGCCCTCTAAAATATGGGTGAATGTATTTACTTTAAACCCAAAAGTATCTGCCACGTGCATTAGCATATTAATTTCACTTTGCACGTAACTATGGCAGGTTATAAATCGTTTACCATTCATGATTTCCAAGAGAGCATCCAATTCCAGATCTCTTCGGGTATTCTTATCAGTTTTTAAACGTTGTTCATAAAAGCGTGCGCGAGTAAAAGCATCAACAAAAACTTGTTCAACTCCCATACGTGTTTGCGGATAACGTGTAGTGGCTTGGTCGCCCCAATTGGCTTGCTTCACATTTTCGCCTAAAGCAAATTTGATATAGCCAGGAGCACCTGCAATTTTTAATTGCTCTGGAGCTAAGCCCCAACGTAATTTAATTAAAGCACTTTGTCCGCCAACAGGATTTGCACTACCATGCAATAATTGCGCAGCTATAACACCTCCTGCCAATTGACGATAAATATTTATATCATCAGCGTTTACGGCATCACCAATTCTTACTTCACTAGTCACAGCTTGTGTACCCTCGTTAACACCTTGAGAGATGGCGATGTGTGAGTGCTCATCAATGATTCCATTGGTTAAATGTTTTCCGGTTGCATCAATAACACGACAATCAGCGCAGGTTAAGGTTTTACCCACTGCAGTAATTTTTCCATCTTTAATTACTACATCTGTTTGGGTTGAAATACCTTGTTGTTCATTGGTCCAAACGGTGGCGTTCTTAAATAGCATTTTTTCAGTTTTAGGAACAGTTACATTTCCGAAATCGGTGAATGGAAACCAAATCAAAGAGTCGGGTAAAATGGTTGTGCTATGTTCTTCTTTTGATTTTGAAGGTGCAGTGCGTTCTTCACTCTTCATCACCCATGCCTCATTTCCTGAATTATGGTGTGCAAATCCGGAAATAGAAGTGATGGTGAATGGATATTTACTGCTATCAACCGTTAACGCATTTCCACTGAAAGTAATGAGTTGTTTTCCTTTAATTGATAGTGTAATAACTTGATTTGATAGCGATGCATAAACCTCCACGGTATCTTTATCGAGAATAGCTTTATTCTTATTCAATAGTAAACGAATCTGTTTACCTTCTACCGAATATGTGTTAGCTAATTTCACATCACCCCTTGCATTCATGTCATATTGTTCACCATGCACTACCGTTGATAGTATGCGGGTTGATGCGTCAAATAAATCGCCTGAAGTAATGATAAAGTTTGCTACACTGTTTGGGATTAATGTTCCAACTTTAGTCGGCTGGTTAATGAAAGTGGCAGGAGTGCTTGTAAGCGCTTTCAATGCCTCCTCTTTTGGTAATCCATAAGAAACAGCTTTTCGTAAGTTGCTCAAAAACTCTCCGGGTTTACATCCACTAGAAGTGATACAAAACTTAACTCCATTTTTCCAAAGCCAATACAAATTAGCCGGAGCTAATTCCCAATGTTTTAAATCGGTGGTGGAAATGTAAGCTGCATCGAATGTGTTTTGAATTTGGTATGCTTTAGGAAAATTGATTGGAACAATCAGCGGCATGTTTAACGCCTTAATATCTTGTATACGTTGGTATTCATCTCCGTTAGTTTTGATGAGGTAAGTTACTCCAAACTCTTTCGCAATGGCTGCTGCGCGTAATACATTTTGTTTGTTACCTGCATCAAAAATAGTTGGTAAATTTTTTAAGCGAACAAATGCTTCTAACGAGAGGTTTTTTTCATTTTGTTGTTGCGTATACCAATTTGCATCGTAGTAAGTTTGTCTGATTAGTGCCACACTTCCCATAAGTGAAGAAGGATAGGGTTGAGGCGAAGAACCTTTATTGAAGCTTAATGCGGCAGTAACTGTTGGTGTTAAAATAACTTGGTGTGCAGGTTTTTGAGCTAAGCTAACTAAGGTGGTTGTACCACGACAAATACCATCTTTGTTGCCACTTAGCACCGCACCAAAGCCCATTTCCATTAAACCTTTTGCATGAGCAGCATCGGGTTGAAAAAATTGAACAGCATTGATTTCCGGCTTTAGTGCTTCATTCCAAGCATATGCACCGGGCTTGTTGCTATTAAACTGTTCTCCGTAATTTTTTTTGCGTTCTTGATTTGGGATAGAAATTCCATAATCGCTAAACAAATCAACAAAAGCAGGATAAATAGTTCTGCCGGTGAGGTTTACCTCAACTGCATTTTTAGGCACTGCTCCATTAGCGGTAACCGATACAATTTTTCCTTTTTGCGTAACAACCGTTGCATTTGTTACTAGCGTTGTAGCATTAATGTATACATTGGCATGTGTGTATGCATACACCTCCTCGCGCTCATCTGCCGGTCCGTTGGTAATAAATGTAGTTTGTGCATTACTATGTAGTATTGCGGCAACCATACCTATTATGAACACAAATTTTTTCATAGGTAGCAAGATAGAAAAAGCTAACACAAACCCAACAACCTCTAAACAAAAACGGAGCCTCTTTACAGAAGCTCCGTTTTAGGAAAGTTATCTTAATAGTGTTATTGAACCTGAGTAGGTATATTTCTTACCATTATAACTAGTAGCATTCACTTGGTAGATGTATACATCTTGCGGACACTCCGTTCCTGTATTATTCACTTGGCCATTCCAACCAATTTCTGATCGGAAGGTAGAGAACACTTGTTGTCCCCAACGGTTAAATACATAAATCTCAATCGTTGCAAAACCATCTGCATACACACGGAACACATCGTTACATCCATCTTGGTAGCTTGGATCAGCGCATGGGTTAGAGTTGTTCGATACTCCTGCTGTTTTTGGTCTAAATGCCGAAGGAATAAACACCGTAATATCCGGGTCAATTCTAATGAAACGAAGTGCTGTATCAACACAACCTCCCGGTTCTGTAATTACTTTTAAGTACACCGGTATCTTGTCTGCTATCGAATCACCAAAGGCTACATTCGATGGGTTAGCATCTTTCAAAATACGATCAGGTGAACCTTTTGGTAATTGAGGGTCAGGCCCCATGTTCCACTCATACTTCAAGCCTTGTCCATCAGCTACCGTTGTAGTATTGATAAAGTTGAAGAATGGTTTAGCAATGGTAGTCTTCTCCGGATCAGAGTAGAAGCTCGCTTCCGGAACGGCATACACCGTTACCGTATCATACGATTCAGCAGTACAACCCGCAGGTGTGGTTACGCGTAACTTCACCACATTCACTCCATGATTAGCCAAACTGCGAACAATAGCCGAGTCGTTTGGTGCAAATGGTGTTTCATTACTGTTTTGTACCAAGAACCATTCGTATGTACTGCCTCCCACTTTAGCACCATTGGCTGATAAGTGTGCGTTTAATGGAGCACAACCCTCACAGGTATCACACGAGTATGTGGCATCAGGACGTGGATTGATATCCAATCGTTTGCTATCGCTCGCTGCTGCACACACCCCATTGTTGGTAGTAGTTGCCGTTACATTCAAGAACTGACGAGCTGCATCCTGTGTGTTAAATGTATATTTCGGTGTCATGCTTGTGGCATTATCAAACGTTCCAAAACCATCATGTGTCCACTGTGTGGTATAGAAACTTGGTGTTACCGTTGCCGATAAGTTAAATGCAGTAGTGTCATACGCACACTTCGGTGCTACACTTGCCACACTTATCGTTGGTGGTGCTTGCACAAACGTGAGGATAGAGTCGTATCCGGTACAAGTGGTACCCTTGCTGGTAATTTGATAGTTGTAAAATGCCGTGTACCAATTTTGTGGTGCTATTGCTGCATCTTGCACGTTAAACAATCCTGCTGTTGATACCGCTGTTCCAGAGAATGAACCTGTACCTCCAAGTGGCAATGCACTTCCGGCAAATTGTACCGATGGTATGGTCTTACATACCGAATCATTAGCTCCTGCTAAAGCATAGGTAATATCTACCTCAGGTAGTTTAATGACTTCAATATTCACACTGTCGTATACTTTACATCCACTCGAAGTATCGCTGTAATATAACTTCCATGTTCCACCATTTGCAGGCACCTTATCACTTGGTGCATTAAAGCTTTGGCTTGCCAATATTGCCTCACTAATGTTTGGTGTTTGGTTAGGTGCTACACTCCAATAGGTTGAACCCGGTACGGTTGATGTAGTTGTAGCATTGGCTTTGGTAGCAATAGCAAAAATGGGTTCATTCTTACATACTGCAAAGTCAGTTCCTGCATCCACTACCGGAGTTGGTACAATACTAAAGTTAGCACTATCAGTATTCACACAACCCAAGGTTCCTCCACCTAATGGTAAGGTGTAAGTAATGGTGTATTTGTAGCGAAGTACATTGGCTAATGGTGCAATCAATGCACCCGGTTTAGCCGGATTGAACGAGTATTTGGTTGTACTTGTGGTTACCACAGAGTCTAATCCCGAACCTTGACTTACCGACCAAATACCTGTTTTACCATTGATATCCGGAGGGAAGTGGTCGTGACCATCCATTGGGTATGGAGCACCACGATTAATACACAACGCACGATCGGAACCTGCAGTTACTTTAGGTAATGCCATTACACGAATCAAGGTAGAGTCTTCGCGTAAACAGGCTCCTGCAGATACCGGACCTCGGTAAGAGTATTTAATATAGTACGTATTCGATGCTCCCGTTAAGTTAGTTTGCATCGATGCATAGAACGTATCTTTAGGTAAGTTTGGTAAACTATCCATCACTAACGTGGTGGATGCGCCATTCACTACCAATGCTCCAGGTGCGCGGTTGTACGACCATACACCGGTACCTCCTTGTTGGTTAGCAGGTGTTACCAAACGGAATGGCATAATGATGCTTCCTCCCGGGGTTCGACACACGTTTTGGGTGGTGGTTGGTGATAAGTTTGGAAGTGGGCGAGCTACCACACGAATCGTATCCATGTTTGAGCACTCTAACCAACTTCTGGTGGTATCAGGGTATGAATAATAGGTGGTAACCACATAATCGGTAGTGGTGGTTGGTGATACACGAATAGAGTCGCTGTAGCCTTTAGCTACCACATTAACCAAGGCCGGGCCTTGTATTCTATCCCACTTGTATTTTAAACCTCCAATAGCTCCAATCTTCACAGTATCGCGTGGACAAACAGAGGTATCTACTCCGGCAAAGGCCAATACTTTTTCGTTTACACGCAAACGTAAAGTTGCACTTTGTTTGCATCCAAATGTGTCGGTAATCTGCACCGTAAAGTTGCCTGAGTCTTGACGACTGATGGTTTGTGTACTATCGCTTAATACGCTAGCTCCTCTGGTCCAACGGTAACTGGCCACGTTGCCTCCATTATTGCCCGCATTGAGGGTAAACGATTGACCGAAACATATTCGGGCACTATCGGGTGCAAAGACGGGTGTAGGTAGTGCTTTAACTACCAGCATCATACTATCGGTATGCGAACAACCTCCCAAGTCAAACACCCGAACATAATACTTGGTTGTTACCGTATCGCTAGCGGTATACACGTTGGCAGTTTGGCTCGGACCAAATACTGGGCTACCCACGGTACTGTTGCGGAACCAACGATAGGTGTATGGATTATTACCCCACTTGGCTTTAGCTGTAAGTGGAATAGAGCTGCCTTTACAAACGAAGGTGTCGTTTACAAATGCTTGCACAGCGGTATCAACGGTAATGGTATCGGTATATACTTTAGTACAGAATTGACCAGGCTCGTAACCCGGAGTAACTAAGGTGAAACGCACCAAGTATTTACCACCCCTGCTGTAGGTGAAGGTATCAACCACCACCGGACGAGCAGCGGTTAAAGGACCGGTAGCCGGAGGATTTGGATTAGGTGAACCTAGTAAACGTTTACCATACATAAAGGTCCAATCGTAAGGTGCTGCTGCTATTTCTAATGTGGCTGAAACGAAGGTTTGTTTCGGTTCTGTTTTCATTACCCGATACAACCATTTACCGCATTTTAAGTCCGTCTTCTCGCCTGCTCCTTTTGGTATGGGTAGTACGCGGATACTGAAGGCTCGCGTAACACGACCCACACGTGGACAGAAGTTATCGAGAGCAGTTACTGTAAAATAATAAGGAAGAGATCTTCCATCTGACTCAACAGTTTGCCAGCAAAATTGCCAAGAGTCTTCTCGAGGACGGGGGAATCCTGGTGCTACTGTATATGTAGGACTAAAAGTTAACTTACCGGGGCGCACAATACCTTGATTCCAAGAAATACGAGTAGTATCAAAGCGAGGTATTGCCGGAAAGACATCCGTATCTTTTGCAGTTACTGTAAAACAGACTTGTTGGCCTGCGCAAATCGAATAATCGTATCGTGGTCGATTACCGGGTTGTAATGCCGGATTAGTAGCAAAACGCGGTGGGTTGTTAGCTGGGCAGTTGATAAGATAAATCTGCATATCACGCATGGTAATACCTGCTAAAACGGGATTACCATTAGCATCATATGTCCATTGTTTAATGAACACACACATATCACCGAAAATGTAAGTAGGCGAGTTGTTTAGGGCGTTAAAGCTTATATCTCCACTAAAGGTATCACAAATAATGTATGGGCCGTTCGGTTGAGGGTAATTAGTATGTGGAGCAGCAGTAGAATTTAAGGGAAAGGGATATTTTGCACTGAAGGGGGAAAGATACGTTGCTTGGGAACTTGGATAGTTTTTTAGTGCAGGGCCCAATTCATAAGTTAGTGAGTCGTTATCCGGATCAACAGCACCCATGTTTAGTACATTTTCTTGTCCGGAACAAACAATAGCCACCGGTTCATTTCTAATTTCAGGTCCGTTATTTTGACAAGGGGAACTAGAACGATTGAAAATATTGATAGTGGCACCGATTGAGAAACTTTCTGAAGGAACATTTTGCATACCAATGTTCCTGCAACAAGAGCTGTAAGAGATATCCCAAAATGTACAATTACTCGAGTTAAGTGATGGAATATTTAAGTTTAGTGTTCCTTCAAAAATCCATTTCTCAATAGACGGAGTATATGGTCCGGGAGTAACCGTGTTGAGGTTATTACAACCGTTTTTACCTAAGTTACCACAAACAGCTACTAAATCTTTACCAATGTCTTCAACCTTTTGCAAGGTCATAGTAACTGAAACTTGATTGGGTGTGGCTGAACACCCGGGAGGGTTGAGTGTAGTATTTGGTGTAGCTACCATACCAGGTTGTAATGAAGATCCGAGATTGGGTTGAGCATAGCAACTCAAGCAGCCTAAACAATCTCTATATAGAGTGAGTTTAATCTTCCATTGTCTTGGTCCTATACAGGTATACTCAATATCTCCACCTACGTGGTGATCAGCTTTAGCTTGAAATGCAACGACAAGTGAAAACAAAAGCATTGCAAGTCTAAAGTATCTTGAAAATTTGGGAAGCGAGAACATTTGGTTTTTATTATTTACAGTCAAAGTTACCAATGAATGTAATAATAAAAACTTAATCTATCCTAAGAACTAAAAGAATAAGAGTTCGTTAAGAAAGTCTAATCTGTTTGTAATGCGTTGTAAATGGCATCTTGAAGATCAGTACGTACGTTCATTTCAATTAATTTTTTGTTTTCAGATGAAGGATAAACGCGGTTTGACAAGAACACAAAAACTAGTTTTGATTTAGGATCAACCCAAGCACATGTTCCGGTAAATCCGGTATGTCCAAACGTAAATGCGGAACACTGCCTACTAGTTGGAGATGCTTTTTTGATATCAGTTTCCGGTTTATCAAATCCATATCCTCTTCTGTTTTTCCCATGTTTCTTAGTAAACAACTCAACAGTACTCGCTTTAAAAATTTGTTTGCCTCCATACTCTCCTTCATTTAACAACATTTGCATAATGATGGCTACATCGTTTGCACTTGCGAACAAACCGGCATGTCCGCTCACTCCTCCAAGCATAGCTGCTGTTTGGTCGTGCACGGTTCCTTGGCAAAGTTGCCAGCGGAAGAAGGTATCCAACTCAGTTGGTACTAACCAATCTTGGTTAATTTTTCCAAGTGGATTGAACGTAAGATTCGCCAAATTAAGTGGCTTATAAATGTTCTCTTGTAAATAGGTTTCAAAAGGTTGTTGAGTAATATGCTCGATAGCTTTGCGTAAAAGAATAAAGCCTAAATCAGAATATACATAGTTGCCTTTAGGCTTCACATCACTGCTTAAAATAGCATCCCAAACAAACTGCTGATAATCGTTATGCATAAACAAGTTAGGTGCAACTTGCACGCTATAAAAGCTATCTCTTATCGGTTGATAGATTATAGGATTGGGTTTACCATTCACCAATGTGTTTTTATAAATGGGAATAAAAGCTTGTAAGCCTGCTTGGTGTAATAAAATATCTTGTATCAGTAACTCTTCTTTATTCGTGCCTTGAACCATTGGTAAATAATTACCTAATGGGTCTTCTAATTTTATTTTGTGCTCCTCATAAAGCTTCATTACAGCCAAGGTTGTTGCCAAAACTTTGGTGAGCGAGGCCACATCATATAAGTTATAATTTTTTACCGCAGTGATGTTGTCATACGTTTGATAACCAAATGATTTTTGGTAAAACACTTTACCTTCCTTTGCTACCAAAACTTGACAACCGGGTGTTGCTCCTTTTTCAATTGCACGGTTTACAATACTATCTATTGAGCTTAGCGTTTCATGGCTAATATGTAAATCTTCAGGTAAGGTGTATGAAAATCGTTCTAATGGATTAGTTGTTAAACCACTTCCCAAAGGAAATGCCCCCCCCACGCTAACCGGCATTCGGCCTTTGGCACCAATGCCTCCATATAAAACTTGTGCAGCAAGTTGCGCATACACATCTTGATCCTCGTATGATACAACTACATTTTTAGCTTGTTGAAACTGATTGAGTATGTATGGATTTCCATTACATACTAAGATTACTTTTCGAGGTGATTGAAGAAGTCTGTTTACGAAGTCTATTTGTGCAGGTGTTAATCCTAATTTTCTACTCACAAACCTACTGGTAGCATGTAAACTTACTACGAGTAAATTGTATTTTTCAAGTGCCAAATAAAGGCTATCAAAATTGGTTGTTTTATCTCCTTTATCAATGCTGAAGTAGTCGCTTTTAACATAGTTCATACTCATTTCTTGGAATGAAGTGAGTTGTTGAACACCAACAGAAACGGTAGCGGTTTTATAGAGTTCAGGATTTTTTATCGGAATGATATCATCTTCATTTTTTGCAACAATAATGCTGTTTTTAATAGCCTTCGTAATCATCTCAGGTGCATCACCACTGTTTAAATCAGCGGTTAAATTGGTAAGCTCAATTGGCTCATATTTATTCAATCCCGACCAATATTTTGCTAAAAGTACACGTTTGCAACTGCGTTCAATTTGTTGCATGGTAATAGTACTATCTAGTATGTGTTCTTTAATTTTAGCCATGCTGGCGGGCACATTCTCCACAAATAACAAAATATCATTTCCGGCCATTAGTGCACGTGCTGCAACTTCACCGGGAGGAAATAAATCGGCAACACCTTTCATGTTCAGCGCGTCTGTAATGATGATACCTTCAAAGCCTAGCTCATTACGGAGCAAATCAGTGATAATTGCTTTTGAAATTGATGCGGGAAGATTACTGGTATCTAAAGCAGGTACGTTTAGATGAGCTACCATCACACTCATCACATCCTCATCTATCAATTTTTTAAATGGGAATAATTCTAATGAATCGAGGCGTTTTCTGTCTGCTTTAATAACCGGAAGACCATAATGTGAATCGGTTTCGGTATCTCCATGTCCGGGAAAGTGTTTAGCAGATGCGATGATATGCATGTCTTGCAAACCTTTTGCATAAGCTGTCCCTAGTTTAGCAACCGTGTATTTGTTCTCACCAAAGGAGCGGTCGTTAATAACCGGATTATTAGCATTGTTGTTTACATCTACATCCGGAGCAAAGTTGAAATGTATGCCCATACGCTTGCATTGCGCACCAATACTTAATCCCATTTCATACATTAAATCGGCATTGGCACTTGCTCCTAATGTCATTTGTCTGGGATAAACCGGAGTACTATCTAAACGCATACTCAATCCCCATTCTCCATCTATACCAATAAGTAATGGCACTTTACTTTTACTTTGGTAGTAGTTGGTTAAGGTTGCTTGTCGGTATGGAAACCCTTTGAAAAAAATTAAACCGCCTACTTTGTAATCACGCACCAAAGTTTCTACATCACGATAATGTGCACTATCACGCATAGGCCATACATCAATCATAAACAATTGACCTATACGCTCATCGTCTGTAAGAGTATTATAAACCGAATCAACCCATTGATTACTTTTATTCCAATTGATGCTGCCTTGTGCCAGCAACCCCACTGGAGCTAAACATAACCATATCCAAATCAAATGCTTACTCATGCCTAATTATCGTGTCTTTCAGGCAAAAAACGACAAAATAGTTGTGCTTTGTATGCTTTTGAAAAGTTAGTTTTATACGTACATATCAACACTGCATTTTGTTTCGTACTTTGCAGGTGTTTTTGTATGAGTGACGTAATTAAACTGCTGCCCGAACATGTGGCCAACCAAATTGCTGCCGGTGAGGTTATTCAAAGACCCGCCTCGGTGGTGAAGGAATTGTTGGATAACGCTATTGATGCCGGATCAACCTCGATTCAATTAATTATCCGTGAGGGTGGTAAGTTGTGGATTCAGGTAATTGATAATGGGAAAGGAATGGCATCAATCGTTTCGAAGACTCTGTTCATGTCTTCCAAGGGTTCGCGGGACATAAGAGCCCCAACGAATAGGTTGCTGCCT
>JACCDH011502103.1_pt1 | contig 15230 bp, 16 predicted proteins | sample 7442481 | NCBI WGS metagenome assembly JACCDH01 (sample SAMN15323433, study PRJNA562643) | freshwater metagenome | isolation source: river surface water | place: USA:Blue River Watershed | collected 2017-08-15
CGCATTGGATACAAAAGAAAATCCACTACTTCATGTTACTCCAAATGTTGAAATGAATGTAAATTTGATGGAACAAAGCTGGAGAAACAAAGTTGGTAAATTCTTATTCATTTCTTCTAACACATCTTATCCTGATATGGGTAGTGATTGGTGTACAGAAGATATAAATGTTCATGCAACACCTACATTTCCAATTTATGGAGCAGTTGGTAATATGAAAAGATATGGTGAATTACTTTGTCACTTCTTCTCAAATCAAATTCATAATCCAATGCAATGTTTGATTGTTAGACCTTCAAATGCATTCGGCCCTAATGATAAATTTGACTATGAAAAATGTCATGTTACTCCTGCAAACATTCGTAAAGTAGCAGATGGTTTAAATCCAATTCCAGTTTGGGGTGATGGAACGGAAGTGAGAGATTTATTACACGTTGAAGATATGGCTGATGGTTTTATCTTTGTAGCAGAAAATAACGAAACATACAATATCTTTAATGTTTGTTATGGTGAAGGATTTAGTGTAAATGAAGTATTAGAATGGATTAAAGAAGCAGATGGAAATACAAATCCAGTTGAATATGTAAACAATAAAGCACCAATGATACCTGTTAGATTGATGTCATCTAAAAAGATTAACGACATGGGTTGGAAACCAAAGAGAAACTTAAAAGAAGCTTTGAAAGAAACTATTGAGTGGTATAAAGAAAATAAACACTTATACAACCCAAATTCTAGACCATAATGTCAGAAAATAAAGACATACTAAAAAAATATGTTTGTGAAATGCCATTCATGTATAGTGATGTGCAATGGTTATCACAATTTGTATGTTGTCCTTCTTGGGCTCCACAAACAATTAGAGTTCATGAAGATGGTAGAGAGAAATGGTCACCGATAGATGAAACTGATGATGTGATGAGAAATTGGACATCACCACAAGCACAAGATATTCGTAAATCGGTATTGGATGGTAGTTACAAATATTGTAATCATAAAGTATGTCCTAGATTAAATGAATTAATAAACACAGGTAGAAAACCATACCTATTTAGAGAAATAGATGAGTTTAGAGAGGTTTATAATATTCATACTGAAGAAGATATAATAAATTATAAAACACCTCCTGAAGAGATTCTATTTGGATTTGATAGGAGTTGCAATTTAAAATGTCCATCATGTAGAATTAATTTAATTCCAAACGATGATTTAGAATCTCCACAACATAAAGCTAAATTACATTTATTAAAATCTATTGAAGATAATTTTGGAAGTGGCCTGAAACGAATTATGGTAACCGGCAGTGGTGACCCTTTCTATTCTAAAATTTATAGAGATTATCTTATAAACTTTGACATATCAAAATATCCAAAATTAGAACAATTACAAATAATTACAAATGGTAATTTATTGGATGAAAAGTTATGGAAACAAATGAAAGCTACACCATATATTAAAGTAATAGAGATTAGTATAGATGCAGCTACAAAAGATACATACGAAAATAAGACTAGATTAAATGGTAATTGGGATAGACTAATAAATAATTTAACATTTTTGGCAACACAAGGACACATAATCGAAGAATTTGTTTGTTCAATGGTTGTTAGTAAACACAATTATAAAGAAATGTATATGTTCTATGAATTGATAACAAATATATTTAAAAATTCTAATTTTAAATGGGGGTTATCAATCAATTACAGACAAATTGTAGATTGGGGAACATATTCACAGGAAGATTTAAAAGAATTACAGGTTTTCAACGAAGAACATATTTTATTTAAAGAATTTTTAGAAGAATTAAAAAAAATACATAATTTAAAATATGTAAATCACAATTTTCACCACTTAATAAATTAACAATGAGTGCACCACAATTTTCACCATATAAGGATGAATTAACAAAAGCAATGACATTTCTTGCTGAAAAAGAAGATACAATTTTTATAGGACAACAAATTGTATATGCAGGAAATCCTATGTCAACAACTTTGGGAAATGTTCCAAAAGAAAAAATGATTGAAGTTCCTGTTATGGAAGAAACACAAATGGGAATGAGTTTAGGACTTGCAATGACCGGTAAATCCGTCATTACATTCTACCCTCGTTGGGACTTTTTAGTATCAGCTACAAATCAATTGGTAAATCATTTGGATAAATTTGAACATATGACCGATAAAAGGGTTAATGTTATTATTAGAGTTGGAGTTGGTAGTAAAGACCCGTTAGACCCAGGCATTCAACATAGAAACGATTATACACAAGAATTTAAATCTATTTTACAATTTACAAAAGTACATGAATTAAAAAATTCTGAAGATATTTATTCAATATATACAAATGCATATAATGAGGGTGGTGTTCATATTATTGTTGAATGGCCTGAATTATATTATAAAAACTAATATTATGTTAAAAAAATTACCAATTATTTCTTTTTTTGTAAAATATTACGAAAATTACAAAATGAAAAAGAAACTTAAAAAGAAATTAGAAGAACTTAAAAAAAGAGACCCGTTTATTTATAAAAGTTTTTAAATGACCGAAAGTATAGTACTTGGATATGATGTGATGACTTATAATGGTGAACAGCCAAATTGTCTTAATCCAAAATTTTTAAATACGATTTTTAGTGCATCAGATTTTTACTTTTCCGATTCTTTGGAATTTTTTGTAAAAAGATGGAATAATGGTTGGGTGTTATACAATAGTAATATGTATAACAACTTTGCTCAGAAAAAGTCACTTTATCAAATCAAAGAAGATAGAAAAAAAAATATAAATTATGAATGGTTTTATATTGTAGAACCATTTGCAAATTTAGAAAACTTTTTTGGAAATCACGATTTTTATAAAGAATTTTGTTTAAAAAATATTTCAAAAGTTGCATTAGATGAAATAATAAATGGTAATGGAAAATTACTTATCAATTATGTAATCGATGGTGGAACTGCATTTAGAGTTGAAAATTTTACAAAACTTATAGAATTTTTAAAAGAAAGTAATGTACCCGATGAAAAAGTCTATTTTGTATTTTCAGACTTTAAATTGAAAGAAAATTTAGAGAAATTAGGTGCAAATTATAAAGTAATGGATTATAGTTACAATATGATTAGTAAATCACAAGAATTTTATAATACAATAACTATTCCAAATTATTCATATTGGGGAAATGGCTCATTTGAACCACAATCTGGTGTAATCAAAAGAAATGCATCATCGGTAGTAACTTCACAAGAATTTTTAGAAAGTATAGGAAAGGAAAGAAAAGACTTTTTATTGTTAAACAGGCATTGGAAATTACACAGATTGCTTTTATTGAGTCAATTACATAAAATGGGATTTGATAAGAGTTTGGCATCTTGGGATAATAGTTTTTCTTATCAATTACAGAGAGATGAATTTTTAAAATATGACAATAACGAAGAATTTTTAAAGTTAATTACGGAAACTTCTTCTAAATTAGACATAGATGATTTGACAAAAATTGCAGGATTTGGATTCGAAAATAAAGACATATATTTAAATACATATCTTAGTATAGTTACCGAATCTGTTTATTTTCAAGAAGATGTAAACTTTCCAAGTGGATATCTTTCTGAAAAAATATGGAAGCCTATCGGGCATTGTCAACCATTCATATTGGCAGGGCCATCAAAATCATTAGAACATATTAGAGAAAGATTTGGTTATAAAACATTCCATCCTTATATTGACGAAAGTTATGATATGGAATTGGATGATATGAAAAGATTGGAAATGATTAAAATTGAAATTGATAAATTTTCAAAAAAATCAAAAGAAGAAAAAGACCAATTCTTAAATGATGTAAAAGACATATGTGTATACAATCAAAATCTATTTTTAGAATACGGAGTAAATAGTTGGAAGAACGGAATTGAAAATAAAGAGATGTTAAACATCTTAAATTTTCTATGGGATGGTAAAAAGTCTTTAATTTAAGATATTTATAGGTATGAATTCAGAAAATACTATGATGGGATTGCCTGCAGGTTATCCATCCAAAGCACAAGTTGATAAAATAGAAAAGAAAAACAAAGAAATTCGTAAAAAATTAAATACGGATTCTGATTATGTCTATGATATAGTAGATGAAATTTCAGATGATGTTAATAAATTCATATCCGAATATTTTGGTGAATCATTAAATGAATCATTGATATTAGAAGGTGGGGCAGCCGGTCACTTAGCACATCCGTTTGAAGATGAAGCTTTGAAATTTTCCGATATGAAGGAAATGATTAAAAGAGGATTGATTGGTGGATTGGATAAAGAAGCACCTGTTAGTGAGAAATTAGATGGTCAAAATATTGCATTTACTGTAAAAGATGGTAATATAAGATTTGGTAGAAATAAAGGGCATGTTAAAAATAGTGGTGAAAATGCATTAGATGTTCAGGGTATTGCTAAACAATTTGCCGGAAGAGGTGGAATTGAAAAGGCATTCACCGGTGCTGCAGAAGATTTATATGCAGCAGTTTCTAAATTAAAACCAGAACAAGTTAAACAAATGTTTGGTAATGGTTCTAAATTTATGAGTTTAGAAATTATTTTACCTGATACTACGAATGTAATTCCATATGGTAAGAGTGTGTTGGTAATGCACGGAACTATTGAGTATGATACAGAGGGAAATGAAATAGGTCGTTCTACCGAAGATGCACAATCATTTGCAAATGCAGTTCAAAAAGTAGGTGCTGACAAACAAAAAACATTTGGTATTGAAGGCCCTAAAACAATTGCATTTAGTGATGCAGATGAAAAAGAATATGCACAAAAGGTAAAGCAATATTCAGATACATTAACTGCAGTTCAAAAAGAATATGGTTTAAACGATAAATCTAAATTAGAAGATTATAGAAGAAAATGGTGGGAGAATGAAATAAACAAACAAGAAAAAGAATTGGGTATTAAATTTTCTCCTGCACAAAAGAAAGGATTAATTAAAAGATGGGCAGATGGTGATAAAACATTTGGTGTGAAGAATTTTGAGCAACCAGAACAACAACAATGGTTTAGAGATTTTGAAACAAATAAATTACAGGCTGCACAAAAACAAATGATTAAACCAATCGAAACTGTATTCTTAAATGCCGGTGCACAGGCCTTAAAAAGAGTAACAAACTTTTTGGCAGCAAATAATCCTGGTGCAGCCAATGATTTGAGAAAAGAAACTTTACAATCTATAAAAGGAATTAAAGATAGTAAAGATGTTGATAAGATTGCAAAACTACAAATCGAATTAGATAGATTGAATAATATTGGAATGGATAATATCGTTCCATCGGAAGGTGTTGTATTTCAGTATAATGGAAAACCTTATAAGTTTACAGGAGCATTTGCACCTATAAATCAAATACAAGGAACTTTCAAATTTGACAAACCTAAAAAGAAAGAAGAAACCACAAAAGAAGATAGTAAAAAAACAATTGCAATATTTTCTGGTAGATTCCAACCATTTCATGCAGGACATTATAGTATCTATAAATCATTGGTTGAAAAGTTTGGAAAGGATAATGTATATGTTGCATCTTCAAACAACATAGACCCTGCCAAATCTCCATTCCCATTCAAAGATAAGAAACAAATTATGACTACTATGTTTGATATTCCAAAGAACAAAGTAGTTCAAGTTAAAAATCCATATGCACCTGTTGAGATATTGGAAAAATTCCCACCAGAAACATCATATGTGACTGCAGTTTCAGAAAAAGATGCGGAAAGATTGGAAAAAGGCGGTAAATATTTTAAGAATATAAATGATGTTCCAAAAGAAAAGAGAAAAGGATATGGTGATGAAGGATACTATGTAATTGCACCTGAAATGCAATTAAAGGTAAATGGTAAAAATATTAGTGGAACACAATTAAGAGCAACTTTTGGAAATGACTTATTAACTGCAAAAGAAAAGAAAGATATATTCAATCAAGTTTATCCTAAATTTGATAAGGAAATATTTGCAAACATTGTAAATACTACTAAGAAGGCTGAGGTTGCAAGAAAATCAAAAGAAACTGCCAAAAAGGGAGATATAAAATCGAAAATAAAAACATTAGACCCTAAAACTAAAAAAAGAGTAGAAAAGGTTTTACAAACTAAAATTAAAAATCCAGAAACAGGAAATACAATTTTGGTTAAATCTGCATTAAAATATGATGATACTCAAAAGGTGAAAAAAATGGCAGTTAGTTTGGTAAAACAAGCTATGAAAAAATAATTGACTTTATTTTTGGATTATAATTTTGATATATATTATATAAACAATTAGTTACAAAAAGGATATTAATATGACAAAAAGAAAGAGTTGGGATGAAAAAGCAAAGGGAATGCATAAATCCCGAAAAGTTATTATAGACACGGTTTTTGGTAGAGAAGATAATACTCAAAGAGTATTTGGTTACGAAAAAGAGGGAGAGAAAAAAAGAAAAGTAGGAGAGGTTTGGACAGATAGTGAAGGCAAAAAATGGAAACAAGAAAATGGTTTCAAAGTTGCTGTAACTGAAATGGATGATGTTAGGAGATTTTTAGAAAAATTAACTACATGTCATAATGAACAATGTGAAACAAAACAATATTCAAATCCTGATAAAAAATTAATTAGAAAAACTGGATATTGTTTGGATTGTTTACAAAAAGTAGAAAGAGAATTAAAAAACGATGGAACATTTCCGTTTTATGAAGATTATAAGATAACCAGAAATAAATTGGATTATGTTAGAGATTTAAAGGCACAAATGGAAGAAGCCTTAAGAGGTGTAAAACAACAATTAGAAATGGTTTCGGAAGATGGTAGAATAGAAAAGTGGACATGGGATGTTGATGTTGAACAGGTAAAAAAAGATTTACAAAGAGATATTGATGGTGCTTACGATGCAATTGAAGCTCTATTGGAACGAAAAGCAGCATTAGAAGATAAATTTAGAGAATTAAATCACCCAGAGCTTATTAGAAATTAAAACTATGAAAATTATAAAAAACATTGTATTAGTTATTCTTATTATTTTGGTTGGATACAATATCTTTACTAATAATAGTATACGAACCGATGTAGAGGCATATAATCGTAAAATTGATTCTCTACAACACGAAATAGATTCAGTTGAAAATGCAAATGTGGTGTTAGATGGCCATATTGAAAAAGTAGATAACGAATTAACTCAAGTAGAAACGAGAGTAATAACAATAAACAAAAATATAAACGAAATTAAAAATCAAACAAATGAAAAAGTTGATGCTGTTAATGATTACACTATTCACGACTTACTTAAGTTTTTCACAGACCGTTACGAAAACGGATACGATAGTACCGTTAAAAGTGCCGACAGCAAAGTTGGTCATTAAGGATATCCTTAGTGGTGATGGTGCAAAAACTGAGTTGAAAGAGGTGTATAAAATGTTAGATGAAAAGAATCTACAAATTGGACTATACAAACAAAAGGATAGTTTAAAAGACGAAAAGATTACTAACTTAAATGTTATTATAGATAAGAAAGACCAACAATTTTCTTTAGAGAGAGAAAAGTCAAATAGTCTATTAAAAGAACTTAAAGCTCAAAAGTTTAAGACGGCTATTTACAAAGCAGGTTCCGGTATTGCTTTAATAATGACCGTATTATTTTTAGTTAAGTAATGAAAAAGATATTTGATATAAGACATATAGTAATTGCACTACTTTTAATATTGGTAGTTGTAGAGTTTATAAATCCAAAAGGTATAATGCCAAATAGAACATTTATTGTACATGATACGATTGGTGTTCCTGTTCATGATACCATTCCACAAGAAGTAGAAGTTGAAGTTGAAGTACCGGTTATGGTTGAAAAGCCAGTTCCTTATGCAGTACATGACACTATTCAAACGATTGTGGATACTAATCTTATTGTAAATCAATATTTGAATAGTAAGAACATATTTACAAACACATATAAGTTTGATAAAAAGCAAGGTTCAATTACAATAACTGATACTATAAGTAATAATAAAATAATCGGTAGAAAATATACAACTAAAATAACACCAATAATAGATACTCTTAGAATACCAGAACCTTTCAAAAGAAAAGTTTATGCAGGTATACAAACCACTTTTAATAAACCAGATGTGGTAGGTTCGGTAGGATTAGGATTTTTAATCAATAGTAAATCTAATAAAATATACCAATTCGGTTTAGGAGTTACCAATAGAGTAGTTGATGGAACTAATGGTGGGTTAACCCCTTACATAAATGGTGGTGTTTATTGGAAAATTAAATTAAAAAAATAATGGGAGTTCAAGGGCAACCTAAGAAAACATTAAAAGAAATAATTGCTGAAGAATATCGTAAATGTGCATTAGACCCCATTTACTTTATGAAAAAGTATTGTGTTATTCAGCATCCGGTGAGAGGAAAAATACCCTTTCACCTTTATCCTTTCCAGGAAGATTGTTTAACAGACTTTAAAGAAAATCGTTTTAACATTATTCTAAAATCTCGTCAGTTGGGTTTATCGACTTTATCTGCAGGGTTTATTTTGTGGAAGATGTTATTCAATCAGGACTTTAATGCCTTAGTAATTGCAACGAAAGTGACTGTTGCAAAGAATCTGGTAGAGAAAGTAAGAGTTATGCACGATTTACTTCCTATTTGGTTGAGAGATGGTGGAACTGCAGCAGCAGAAGATAACAAACTTTCTCTTAAATTAAAAAATGGTTCACAAGTAAAAGCAATCGCAAGTTCTCCGGACGCAGGTCGTTCAGAAGCCCTATCCCTACTAGTTGTGGATGAGGCCGCATTCATTAGAGATATTGATGAGATTTGGTTATCGGCACAATCAACTCTATCAACGGGTGGTTCTGCAATCGTATTGTCTACTCCAAATGGTATCGGTAACTGGTTCCATAAAATGTGGGTAGATGGTGAGAGTGGAACAAATGGTTTTAATTGTATCAATCTACATTGGACAGTTCACCCCGAAAGAAATCAAGCATGGAGAGATGAACAAACTCGTATTTTGGGAGTTAAAGGTGCAGCACAAGAATGTGATTGTGACTTCGTTGGTTCTGGTGATACGGTATTTGAACCTGCATTATTGACTTGGTATAAAGACACATATGTAATGGACCCGGTTGAAAAAAGAGGATTTGATGGTAATTTGTGGGTATGGGAGCATCCAAACTATAATAGAGCTTATATGATATCTGCCGACGTGGCGAGAGGTGACGGAGCTGACTATTCCACTGCACAAGTTATAGATATTGAAGATAGTTCACAGGTTGCAGAATATAGAGGTAAAATTGAAACAAAAGATTTCGGTAATTTCTTAACAGCACTTGCAACTGAATATAACAATGCACTTTTGGTAATTGAAAACTCAAATGTAGGTTGGGCATGTATTCAACAGGTAATCAATAGAGGATATCCAAACTTATTTTATATGTCAAACGACTTAAAATATATTGATACCGAAAGACAAATGTCAAACAAATATTATAGAGATGAAAGACAAATGGTTGCTGGATTCTCAACAACAACTAAAACAAGACCTCTTATAATATCAGCATTGGACACTTATATGAATGATAAAGATATTCTAATTCGTTCTAATAGATTGATAGATGAAATGTTTACATTTATTTGGCAGGGTGGTAGAGCAGAAGCTATGAAAGGATATAATGATGACCTTATTATGGCGTTGGGTATTGGATTGTGGGTTCGTAATACTGCATTGAGATTAAAACAAGAAGGGATTGATTTGACAAAGAATATGTTAAACGCAACTACTATTAACACCAATTCGGGAGTTTATACATCAAATTGGCAACAAAATGGCAATCCATATGAAATGCAAGTGGGAAAAGGAGATGTAGAAAACTTAACTTGGTTGCTAAAGTAATTTTTTTATATTTATATGTTGAAACTCATATAGATGAATGAAGATTTAAATAAATGGTTTAAAGAAAAGTGGGTAAACATCGGCAAAAAAGTTGATGGTAAACATCCACCATGTGGAACTTCCGGAAAAAAGAAGGGATACGCTAAATGTGTTCCAGCTGCAAAAGCTGCCGGAATGACTAAAAAAGAAAAAGAAAGTGCAACTAGAAGAAAAAGGGCTGCACAAAATAAAGCAGGTAGAGGTGGTAAGGATAGTGCAGGACAAGGTAAAAAACCAATATATGTTTCTACAAAACCAAAAAATGAAACTATGAATATAGAAGAAAAAGTAAATTTATTTTTAGAGAAAAATTGCCCAACTGATCCAGGTAAATGGGCAGCATCTAAAGCAGCAGCAAAAAGAAAATTTGATGTATATCCGTCTGCATATGCAAATGGATGGGCTGCAAAAAACTACAAAGGAAAAGGTGGTGGATGGAGAAAGTGTAACGAAAGTGCAGGTGATAAGAACGGATTGTGTGAATGTTGGGATGGTTACAAAGAAGTTGGTGGTAAAATGAAAGATGGTAAGATGGTTCCTAATTGTGTTCCTATTAAAGAAATCGGAGACAATTATACAACTGCAGTAGTTTTAACGAAAGAAGAATTCTACGAAGATATAAATAGTGATAATGATGTAAACTATGGTAGAGTTGAACCAGAAGAATATGATGTAGATAATCATGATGATTATATAGACTTTATATCATACATAAGAGAGTATAATAAAGAATTATCAGAGGCAACATGTGATTGTATGACCGAAGCCGAATATCAAGGTAGAAATGTTCCGTTAGGTAAACCAATGAGAGGTGATGTTAAGAAATTTAAAGTATATGTAAAAAATCCTGCAGGTAATGTTGTTAAGGTAAACTTTGGTGACCCTAATATGAGAATTAAAAAATCTAATCCTGCAAGAAGAAAATCTTTTAGAGCAAGACATAGATGTGATAATCCAGGACCAAGACATAAGGCAAGATACTGGAGTTGTAGGAAATGGTAATATTTGGTAAAACCAAAAATTTTCCATATATTTAAAAATTAGAATTATATAAAATGGCAGATAAATCAATATTTAGTAGGTTACAGAAATTATTTTCAACAAATACAATTGTTCGTAAAACTGAACAGGGTGTAAAAGTCATAGATACGGATGAGTATCAAAATATGACAACTAACCTTGTTGACCGTTTTATGAAATTAAAGGTAACCAATTATGGCACTGGTCATATAGAATCTTCTTTGGCATATCAACAAGTTAGAATTGATTTATTTAGAGATTACGACTCAATGGATACAGACCCAATTATTTCTGCTGCATTGAATGTTTATGCTGATGAGTGTACTGCTAGAAATGAATTTGGAAATGTTTTGAAAATACATCATGAAGATGAACATATCAAACAAGTATTAGAAAATTTATTTTACGATATTATTAATGTTGAATTCAATTTGTGGCCATGGGTAAGAAATTTAGTAAAATATGGTGATTTTTATTTACAATTAGAAATGGCTGAAGAATTGGGTATCGTTAATGTAAACCCACTTTCAGTATACGAAATGAGTAGAGTTGAAGGTTTCGACCCAAACAATCCACAAAGAGTTAAATTTGTATACGCTCCTTATCAAAATCCAAATAGTGGTTATTCTGCAAATAATAAAAAAGAATACGAAAACTACGAAATTGCACACTTTAGATTAAATGGTGATGCAAACTTTTTACCTTACGGAAAGGCAATGATTGAAGGTGGTAGAAGAGTTTGGAAACAATTACAATTGATGGAAGACGCAATGTTAATCCACAGAGTAATGAGAGCTCCTGAAAAGAGAATCTTCAAAGTGGATGTGGGTAATATTCCACCAAATGAAGTAGATAACTACATGCAAAAAATTATCAACGCATCGAAGAAAGTTCCATTCGTTGATGAAAGAACAGGAGAATATAATTTAAAATACAATATTCAAAACTTAATTGAAGACTATTATATGCCGGTTCGTGGTAGTGATAACGGAACTTCAATTGACACATTGAAAGGATTGGAATATAATATGATTGATGACATTAACTATTTAAAAAATAAGTTGATGGCAGCTTTACAAATTCCAAAAGCATATTTAGGATACGAAGAAGATACAAATGGTAAAGCAACTTTAGCTGGAATGGATGTTAGATTTGCAAAAACAATCGAAAGAATTCAAAGAGTAATTGTATCAGAATTAACAAAAATTGCAATTGTTCACTTATATGCACAAGGTATAGATGATGATAGATTAACTTCTTTCTCATTAGAATTGACAATTCCATCCAAAATATACGAACAAGAAAAAGTTGAATTATATACTTCAAAAATTGGATTGATTCAACAAATGCAATCAACTAAAATGGTTTCAAAAGAATGGATGTATGAAACAATACTTAATATGGCCAAAGACGAACAAGAAAAAATGGCATTACAAGTATTGGAAGATACAAAACAAATGTTCCGTCTACAATCAATTGAAACACAAGGTATGGACCCGGCAAAACCATCCGGTGTTGATGATACTACTAATGTTGAAAATGAGATTGAAAGTATAAATTCTCAATTATCAAATGAAGTAGATTTAGGAGGCAGACCAAAAGATGCAATCAGATATGGTAAAGATGACCATCCAGAAGGAAGAGACCCGTTGGGTATCAAAACTCTAAAATCAAAAGAAGGTTCAGTTAAAAAATATAAACCCAGAGATTCATATTTTGAAATTTTTAAAGATATGAAAGGTAATAAAAAAACAATTTTAACTGAAGATTTAACAAAAGAGTAATAAACTAACGGAAAAGTATATTTATATCTGATTAATAATATCAATTGATGAAAAAAATTAAACATTCTAAATTTAAAAATACAGGTTTTATATTTGAATTACTTGTAAGACAAATTACATCTGAAATTATGTCTTCAAATAAATCTGTGGCAGAAAAGATTTTAAAAGAACACTTTAATTCTAAAAAAGAATTATCGAAAGAATTAAAATTATATCAGTATTTGATTAACGAAAAATACAATTCGGAAGCAAAAGCCGGACAATTTATCAATACAATCTTAGAAGCAAGAAAAAGATTAGACGAGAAAAAACTTACAAAAGAAAAGTATAATCTTATCAAAGAGATTAAAGAAACTTATGGATTGGATGAGTTTATCAAGTCCCCAATTTCAAATTATAAAACATTAGCATCTATTTATAAGATATTTGAAGTTGCAACAACCGATGAACAATACGACCCAACGGATATAGTATCTTCTAGATTTACAATTGCAGAAAATATTATTAATACTTCTATTCAAAATAAAGATTCTAAAATCAAAGATGCAGTTTTAGAAGAATATAGAAAACAAGATGAAGATTTAAGAGCAGTTTCTTATAAATTATTGGTAGAATCATTTAACAACAAATATAAAAATTTATCTGCAGAACAAAAAACATTATTGAGAGAGTATATCAATAATATCAATAATACTGGTAAATTAAATGAATTTGTTAGTAAAGAAATTTCTACATTAGTTGAAACACTAAAAGAAGTTAACACTAAAATTACTGATAAGGTTACAAAGATTAAATTAACGGAAACAATTTCAAATATAAGGAAAATTAAATCTGTTAAAAAAATTAAAGAACAACATTTGTCTGCAATGATGATGACTTATGAATTGGTAAATGAATTGAAAAATAACATAAATAAATAAAAATGACAAATTATAGAATTTCTAAAATAGATTCTTTTACATCTGGTAGCACTTTCACAAAATTAGGAAATTGGGATACTACTGGAAATTATAGTAGAGCTTGGGGTGTAATGACTCCTGTTGGAATTGTAACATCAGGAAGTGTAACTATCGAAGGTGGTGGTGATTTGTTATTACAACAATTGATACCAGGACAAATTTATCCATGTTATCCGGCAGCAATTAGAGTATCTGCAGGAACGGGTTCAGTATTATCATAAAAAATTAAACGGAGAATAAAATGCCAGCAAAAAGTAAAGCACAACAACGATTTATGGGTATGGTTCATGCCGTTCAAAAAGGTGATATGGAAGCTCCATCTCCTGAAGTTGCAAAAGTTGCAGATGATATGGATGATAAATCTGCAAAAGACTTTGCATCTACAAAACATAAAGGATTACCAAATAAAGTAAAATCAGAATCAATTCAAAAACTTAAAGAAATTATTAAGGGTATGATTGATGAGATGAATGTTACTGGAAATATTCAAGGATACGAAACTCCTAATGCATTTGCAAAAAAAGGAAGTGAAAAGAAAACTGCAAAAAGAGCAGCAAAATTAACAGGATATAGTGTAGTTAATGAAAATCGTTGGATTGAATTAAAGAAAGAAGGTTCTCCCGCATATATAAAAGTTAATAGAGGAATTTCAAATATCAATAAACAACTTGCAGAAATTGAAAAATTTATGGGTTGGTATGGTAGATTAAAACAAGAGAATGGTGTAAGTAATCAAAATTTCTGGAAAAGGACAAATAAACATATTTATACTATAAAAGAGAGATTACTTAAATTAGAACAACAAATCAGAAAAATTGCACAATAAAATGAATTTAGAAGAATTAAAAAATATCGTTAGAGAAGTATTAGATGAATCAAATGATGATTATGAAAAGCTTTTTAAACATATGTTGAAAAGAACTGATAAGTCTTTGAAAACTATGAATGCAAATCAAAAGTCTAAATTCTTCAATGCAGTAGATAAAGCATATAAAGCTAAAAACGAAGGTAAATTGTCAAACTTACCAGAAGAATTAGTAGGTAATCAACATAAGTTAGATACCGATGGTGATGGTGAAATTGAAGCATCTGATTTGGAAAAATTAAGAAATTCTAAATAATGAATAAAGGATTATTAATAGAAACTCATTTATTTGAGGCAAAACTTCAAAAAGAAGAAAACGGAACTTACTTAGTTAAGGGTATTCTTCAAAGAGCGGGTGCACCAAATCAAAATCATAGAAGATATCCAAAAGAAATCTTAGAAAGAGAGTGTAAGAAATACGAACAACTTATTAAAGAAAGAAGAGCATTGGGTGAATTAGACCATCCAGATTCTCCTGTTATTAACTTAAAGAATGTATCACACAACATTAGAGAAATTTGGTGGGAAGGTGATGATGTTTGTGGTGTAGTAGAAATTCTTTCAACTCCATCTGGTAATATCTTAAAAGAATTATTAAAAAATAATATTCGTTTAGGTATTTCTTCAAGAGGATTAGGGTCAGTAAAGGAAATGAGAGATGGTACCG
>JACCDH010422538.1_pt1 | contig 15215 bp, 14 predicted proteins | sample 7442481 | NCBI WGS metagenome assembly JACCDH01 (sample SAMN15323433, study PRJNA562643) | freshwater metagenome | isolation source: river surface water | place: USA:Blue River Watershed | collected 2017-08-15
CTGAAGTACATCGATATCAGCAGTGTTCCGATCCACAGCCCGATCGACAGGCGCCATTCGGCTGCCCAATAAGGCTCAAGGGCAATGACGATGCCGAAGCCGCACAGCGTCGAGGCGAGGGTAACGAACAGATAGATTTGTCCGAACCGAAATCCGTTGCCGATGATGACCCACAGATACAGGAAATAAAGCGGGGCTGCATGCGCGCCGCCAATCAGCAGCACGAGGGTCAGTACGCCGATATCGAGCAGGATCGCGCAGATGCGGCGCAGCGGTGATCCATCCGGCCAGATGGTCAGCGAAGCGCAAATGAGGGCGGCTGCGGTCAGGTAAAACGAACCGACCAGACGGACGTCCACCCCGAGCACCGGATTCACAGCCAGTATGGGTGGAGCCACCTGATCGAAATAGATGAACAGCAACAGCCCTATCGATATCCGGTTCAGCGATTGTTCGAACTCGCCATTACTATGCTTTCCGCGATGTCGTGCGATAGCAGACCACAGATGAATGATCGGCTTCCGAACGGCCGAGAGCGTCGTCATCAGGCGCTGCATGTCGGACACCTTGCATGGTCAACTGAATGAGCCGAAGTCTACTGTCGCGACCGGCCGCTGCTTCGCATCACAGAAAATTCACAAAGCCCTATGCAAACGCCGCAAGAAATCGTTCTGCTAAAGAGCGCATTAGACGAACACCGCTCCAATAACAAAAACGCCGACATAAAGTCGGCGTTTTCTTAGATCGAGTGAACAGAAGGCTTATTCAAAAAACTCCTTCACCTTGTCCATCCACGTCTTGCTCTGCGGGCTGTGCTTTGCACCGCCTGCGGTCGTCAGCTTGTCGAACTCGCGCAGCAGGTCTTTCTGCTTGTCGGTCAGCTTGACCGGCGTCTCGACGACGACGTGACAGAACAGGTCGCCCGGGAAGCCCGAGCGCACGCCCTTGATGCCCTTGCCGCGCAGGCGGAAGGTCTTGCCGCTCTGCGTACCCTCGGGAACGCTGAACGAGACCTTGCCCGACAAGGTCGGCACCTCGATCTCGCCGCCAAGCGCCGCCTTCGCGAACGAGATCGGCATCTCGCAGTGCAGGTCGTCGCCGTCACGCTGGAACACGGCATGCTGCTTGATGTGGATCTCGACATACAGGTCGCCCGGCGGGCCGCCATTCATGCCCGGCTCGCCGTTGCCGGTCGAACGTATGCGCATGCCGTCGTCGATGCCGGCCGGGATCTTCACCTCCAGCGTCTTGTTGCGCTTGATGCGGCCGGCGCCCGAACAGGTCGGGCAGGGATCGGGGATCACCTTGCCGGTGCCGTGGCACTTCGGGCAGGTCTGCTGGATGCTGAAGAAGCCCTGCTGCATGCGCACTTGCCCGTGGCCGCCGCAAGTGCCGCAGGTCGTGGGCGACGTCCCGGGCTTGGCGCCCGAGCCGTGGCAGGTATCGCACTCGTCCCAGGACGGCACCCGTATCGTGGTGTCGAAGCCGTTGGCCGCCTGCTCGAGGGTGATGTCGAGGTTGTAGCGCAGGTCCGCGCCGCGATACACCTGCGGTCCGCCGCGCTGTCGGCCGGAGCCGAAGATGTCGCCGAAGATGTCGCCGAACGCATCGGAGAAACCGCCGCCGGCGCCGAAGCCGCCCGCGCCGCCACCGCCCATGTTCGGGTCGACGCCCGCGTGGCCGAAGCGGTCATAGGCGTCGCGCTTCTGCGCGTCCGACAGCATCTCGTAGGCTTCCTTCGCCTCCTTGAATTTATCCTCGGCCTGCTTGCTGTCCGGATTGCGGTCCGGATGGTATTTCATCGCCAGCTTGCGATAGGCCTTCTTGATCTCGTCGTCGGAGGCGTTCTTCGCCACGCCGAGAATTTCATAAAAATCGCGTTTAGCCATTTCCAGGTGTCCTGACTACTGCCGGACGCGGTCCTCCCCGTCCAAGCAAAAAAACCGGGCGAGGCAAAACGCCCCGGCCCGGTGCTGCCCATGCAGCCTTGCTGCGTGGCGTCGTGCTTATTTGTCCTTCACTTCCTTGAAGTCGGCGTCGACCACGTCGTCCTCGGCCGGCTTCGCACCCGCCGCACCCTGGTCGGCACCGGCCGCACCCGCGCCCGCACCGGCCGCGCCGGCAGCCTGCTGCGCCTGCATGTCGGCATACATCTTCTCGCCGAGCTTTTGCGCAGCGGTCGACAGCGCCTCGATCTTCGCGTCGATCGCGCCCTTGTCGCTGCCCTTCAACACCTCTTCAAGGTCCTTGATCGCGGCCTCGATCTTTTCCTTCTCGCCGGCGTCGAGCTTGTCGCCATGCTCGCCCAGCGCCTTCTTCGTCGAGTGCACCAGCGCGTCGCCCTGGTTGTGCGACTCGGCCAGTTCCTTCAGGCGATGGTCTTCGGCCGCGTTCGCCTCGGCGTCGCGCACCATGCGCTGGATCTCGTCCTCAGTGAGGCCCGAGTTGGCCTTGATGGTGATCTTGTTTTCCTTGCCGGTCGCCTTGTCCTTCGCCGACACGTGCAGGATGCCGTTGGCGTCGATGTCGAAGGTGACCTCGATCTGCGGCGTGCCGCGCGGCGACGGCGGGATGCCTTCGAGGTTGAACTCGCCGAGGCCCTTGTTGCCCGAGGCCATCTCGCGCTCGCCCTGGTACACCTTGATCGTCACTGCCGGCTGGTTGTCGTCGGCGGTCGAGAACACCTGGCTGAACTTGGTCGGGATCGTGGTGTTCTTCTTGATCATCTTGGTCATCACGCCGCCGAGCGTCTCGATGCCGAGCGACAGCGGGGTCACGTCCAGCAGCAGCAGGTCCTTGCGTTCGCCCGACAGCACCGAGCCCTGGATCGCGGCGCCGACAGCCACGGCCTCGTCCGGGTTCACGTCCTTGCGGGGCTCCTTGCCGAAGAACTCCTTCACCTTCTCCTGCACCTTCGGCATGCGGCTCTGGCCACCGACGAGGATCACGTCATCGATGTCGGCCACGTTCACGCCAGCGTCCTTGATCGCGACGCGGCAAGGCTCGATGGTCTTGGCGATCAGGTCCTCGACCAGCGATTCCAGTTTTGCGCGCGTGATCTTCAGCGTCAGGTGCACCGGCGCGCCGTTGGCCATCGCGATGTAGGGCTCGTTGATCTCGGTCTGCTGCGACGAGGACAGCTCGATCTTCGCGCGCTCGGCCGAGGCCTTGATACGTTGCAGCGCGATCGGGTCTTTCGACAGGTCGAGACCGTTGATCTTCTTGAACTCGTCGATGATGTGGTCGATCAGGCGCTGGTCGAAGTCTTCGCCGCCGAGGAAGGTGTCGCCGTTGGTTGACAGCACCTCGAACTGCATCTCGCCGTCGACGTCGGCGATCTCGATGATCGACACGTCGAAAGTGCCGCCGCCGAGGTCATACACCGCGATCTTGCGATCGCCCTTGCCGGCCTTGTCGAGGCCGAAGGCCAGCGCGGCCGCGGTCGGCTCGTTGATGATGCGCTTGACCTCGAGGCCGGCGATGCGGCCTGCATCCTTGGTCGCCTGGCGCTGCGCGTCGTTGAAGTAGGCCGGCACTGTGATCACGGCCTCGGTCACTTCCTCGCCAAGGTAGTCTTCGGCGGTCTTCTTCATCTTGCGCAGCACCTCGGCCGAGATCTGCGGCGGCGCGAGCTTCTTGTCGCGCACGCCGACCCATGCGTCGCCGTTGTCGGCTTTCATGATCTCGTACGGCATCAGGCCGATGTCCTTCTGCACTTCCTTCTCTTCGAACTTGCGTCCGATCAGGCGCTTGACCGCGAACAGCGTGTTCTTCGGGTTGGTGACCGCCTGGCGCTTGGCCGGCGCGCCGACGAGGATCTCGCCGTCTTCCTGATACGCAATGATGGACGGCGTGGTGCGCGCGCCTTCGGAGTTCTCGATGACCTTGGGCTGGCCGCCTTCCATGATGGCGACGCAGGAGTTGGTCGTGCCGAGGTCGATACCGATAATTGCCATGATTGATGTCCCTTCTGAATCTGAAACTGGTTAGATGCCGTATTGGTTCTGATATGCGGCGACTGCGAATCTTTTCAAGTTACGACGCCTGCGACACGGTGACGAGCGCGGGGCGCAGCAGGCGGTCGGCGATCATGTAACCCTTCTGCAGCACGGTGACGACGGTGTTGGCCTCCTGCTCGGCCGGCACCATCGAGATCGCCTGGTGCCTCATCGGGTCGAGCTTGTCGCCCTGCGCCGGGTTCACCTCGACCAGGCGGTGCTTGTCAAAGGCGGCGACCAGTTGCTTCAGGGTCATGTCCACGCCTTCTTTCAGCGAGTCGACCGACGGCGTCTCGACTTTCAGCGCCATCTCGAGGCTGTCCTTCACCGGCAGCAGGGCCTCGGCGAAGGACTCGACCGCAAACTTGTGTGCCTTGGCGATGTCTTCCTGTGCGCGGCGGCGGGTGTTGTCGGCCTCGGCCTTTGCGCGCAGGTAGGCATCCTGCATCTCGGCCAGTTTGGTCTGCAGATCGGCCAGTTGCGCGGCCAGCAGGTCGGCACCGCCGGCCGGCGCTGCATCGGCAGCTTCCGGCGCCGCGGCCTGAGCGGGCGCGGCCGCGTCGGCGGCGGGCTGGGCTTCTTCCGGGTTCGGGCGCTGTTCGCCTTGCGTCATAAAATCTCCAATAAATTCAATACCTTGAAAAACATTGACGAGCATATGGGGATGCTCGAGGGGTTTTCAAGGCAGGCAATCGGGCAAAACCGGAAAAAAATCGGGGGCCGCAGCCCCCGCGCCGGTCGGCCGGCCGGGCTCAGTCAGGTGCGCCCAGCGCCAGCGCTTCACGGCGGCCGATCTCGGCATCGGCGAGGCGCGCGGCCTGTGCCTCCGGCGCGGCTGACAGCGGCCAGCCGCCCGCATGCGCTTCGACCAGCGAGGCCATCGACGCGATCCAGCGCGGCGATTCGTTCAGGCAGGGAATGTAGTGGAAGGCCTTGCCGCCGGCGGCGAGGAAATCTTCCCGGGCTTCCATTGAAATCTCTTCCAGCGTCTCCAGGCAATCGCTGGTGAAGCCGGGGCAGATCAGGTCGACGCGCGCCACGCCTTCGCCGGCCAGCTTCTGCAGCGTCGGCGCGGTATAGGGCTGCAGCCATTCGGCCTTGCCGAAGCGCGACTGGAAGGTAACGAGGTACTCGTCCCTGGAAATGCCCAGCTTGCTCGCCAGCAGGCGCGCGGTCTTGTGGCACTCGCAGTGATATTGGTCGCCGAGCAGCAGCGTGCGCTTGGGCACGCCATGAAAGCTCATTACCAGCTTGTCCGGACGGCCGTGCTGCGCCCAGTGCATGCGCACTGTGTCGGCCAGCGCGTCGATGTAGCCGTCGTCATCGTGGTAGTGCTTGATCAGGCGCAGCTCGGGAACGTTGCGCACCTTGGTCAGGTGGTTGAACACGGCGTCGAACACGGACGCGGTGGTCGTGCCGGAGTACTGCGGATACGCGGGCAGCACGAGGATGCGGTCGCAGCCTTCGGCTTTCAGCTGGTCCAGCACGGATGGCATCGACGGGCTGCCGTAGCGCATGCCGTAGGCGACGCGCACGTTCAGTCCGCGCGCGGCCAGCTCCTGCTGCAGCAGCTGCGCCTGCTGCTCGGTGTGCAGCTTCAGCGGCGAGCCCTCGTTGGTCCAGATCGATGCGTACTTGTGCGCGGACTGGCGCGAGCGGAACGGCAGGATGATGCCGTTGAGGATGAACCACCAGATCGCGCGCGGTATCTCGACCACGCGCGGGTCGGACAGGAATTCCTTCAGGTAGACGCGCACCGCTTCCGGCGTCGGCGCGTCCGGCGTGCCGAGGTTGGCGAGTATCACGCCGACCCGGCCGACAGAGCCGTGGCGATACGCGGATTCGGGGTTGAAGCCCATCGTGATTGCCTTTCTGTTGTACGTCGTGGCGAGTGTCGTGCGCCACGCTTTGATTGGGGATCCTGCGTCTCCCTATGACGCAAGCAACTCCCGCGCATGCTTGCGCGTGGTCGCCGTGATTTCGAGGCCGCCGAGCATACGCGCAATTTCCTCGACGCGCTCGCTGGCCGACAAGCCGCCGATACGCGAGACGGTGCGGCCGTCCGCGACCGTGCCCTTGCTGACCTGGAAGTGGTGCGCGGCCTGGCTCGCGACCTGCGGAAGGTGCGTCACACAGAGCACCTGACGCTCCTGCCCGAGCTTCTTCAGCAGGCGACCGACCACTTCGGCGACGCCGCCGCCGATGCCGCTGTCGACTTCGTCGAAGATCAGCGTCGGCGTGGCGGTCGCAGCGGAGGCGATCACCGAGATCGCCAGCGAGATGCGCGCCAGTTCGCCGCCGGAAGCGACCTTGGCCAGCGGGCGCGGCGTGGTGCCGGCATGACCGGCAACCAGGAACTCGACCTGCTCGACGCCATGCGCGGTGGGCTCGCACGCGTTCAATGCGATCTCGAAGCGCCCGCCGGACATCGACAGGTCCTGCATGGCCGCCGTCACCGCCGCCGACAGCGACTTGGCCGCCTTCGCGCGCGCCTTCGACAGCTTCACCGCCAGCGCCTTGTATGCATCGGCCAGCTTCTGCTCCTGCGCGCGCATCGCGTCGAGGTCGGTGGCATCGGACAGTTGCTGCAGCCGCTCGGACAGCTGCTCGAACTCCTGCGGCAGCTCGTCTGGCGTCACGTGGTATTTGCGCGCGGTCGAGTGGAGCGCCTCCATCCGCGCCTCGACCGTGCGCAGGCGCTCCGGGTCGAGCTCGATGCGGCCGAGGTAATCGTTCAATGCATACACCGCTTCCTGCAGCTGTATGCGCGCCGGCTCGATCGCGTCTAGCACCGGCTTGAGTTTGTCGTCGATGTCGGCCAGTTTGGCCAGCTTCTGCTCGATGCCGTTCAGCTGCGACAGCATCGGGCTGGACTCGTCTTCGGACAGCAGCGTCAGCGCCTGCTGCGCGCCCTCGATCAGGCTGGCGGCATGCGACAGCCGGCTGTGTTCGTTGCTGACCTCGGTCCATTCCCCGGGCCTGGCGGCGAGCTTTTCCAGTTCACTGACCTGCCATTCGAGCCGCTCGCGCTCGAGCAGCACGTTTTTCGCGTCGCGCTCGAATTCCTCGCGCTGCTTCGCCAGCGCGCGCCACTGCCGGTAGGCGGCGCCGACCGCCTTCTCGTCCTCCTGCAGGCCGGCGTGCGCATCGAGCAGCTGCCGCTGCGCATCGGCCTTCAGCAGCGACTGGTGCGCGTGCTGGCCGTGGATGTCGACCAGCATCTCGCCGAGCTCGCGCAGTTGCGCGATGGTGGCCGTCACGCCATTGATGAAGGCCTTCGAGCGGCCGCCATTGTCGATCACGCGCCGCAGCAGCACGCTGCCCTCGCCGGAATCGAACGCGTTGTCGGCCAGCCAGCCGGCCAGCACTGCATCGAACTGGCCGGCGAATTCGGCCGTGATGTCGGCCCTGGCCGCGCCCTCGCGCACCACGCTGGCGTCGGCGCGGCCGCCGAGCGCGAGCGTCAGCGCGTCGATCAGGATGGACTTGCCGGCGCCGGTCTCGCCGGTGAATACGGTGAAACCGGCGGACAGGTCGAGCTCGATCGCATCGACGATCACGAAGTCACGAATGGCCAGCGTGCGCAGCATCGGAATGACGGAATTGAAAAAACGACTATTTTAGTTGACCGGCGGTCGACGGGTATTCGTTCCAGTGCAGCTTCTCGCGCAGCGTGTCGAAGTAGCTCCAGCCCTTCGGGTGCAGGAAGGTCACCTTGTGCTGCGAGCGCTTGACCAGCACGCGGTCGTGCAGCTGCAGCGTGCTGACCGACTGCATGTCGAAGTTCACGCTGCAGTCGCGGCCGTTGGAGACCTCGATCTCGATCACGCGATCGTCCGACAGCACGATGGGACGGTTCGACAGCGCATGCGGCGCGATCGGCACCATCACGATGCCGCCGAGCTGCGGCTGCAGCAGGGGGCCGCCGGCCGACAGCGCATAGGCGGTCGAGCCGGTCGGCGTGGCCACGATCAGGCCGTCGGAGCGCTGGTTGTACATGAAATGGCCATCGACATTGACACGCAGCTCGATCATGCCGGTGCCGCTGCCGCGCGCGACCACCACATCGTTGAAAGCCATGCCATGGGAGATCGCGTGACCGTCGCGCACGACCGTGCCCTCGAGCAGCGTGCGCTGCTCGGATTCCAGCTTGCCGTCCAACATTTCGCCCAGCACAGGCAGCATGCGGTCGGACGGAATGTCCGTCATGAAACCGAGGCGGCCCTGGTTCACGCCAATCAACGGCACCCGGAAAGGCGCCAGCTGGCGCGCGATGCCGAGCATGGTGCCGTCGCCGCCGACCACGATCGCCAGCTGGGCGTGCGCGCCAATCTGCTCCGGCGTCATTGCCTGCGCGTCCGGACGGCCGAGGTCGCGCGCGGTCGAGCCCTCGAACACGAGCCGGCGTCCGCGCCCTTCGAGAAAGGCTGCCAGCTGTTTCAGTTCTTCCGTGGCCGGGGTGTCGCCGTGCTTGCCGATGATGGCAATGGTGGGATACGCGGATGGATTTGACATGATTCCGATTAGACCATAATTACCCTGCCGGCTGGAATCGCGCGCCGTGCACCGCTAGAATAAACACATGCAACTCGATAATCGCGCACAGACTCTGCTCAAGGCCCTGGTCGAGCGTTACATCGCCGATGGCCAGCCGGTCGGCTCACGCGCGCTCGCGCGGATTTCCGGACTTGACCTGTCGCCGGCGACGATACGCAACATCATGTCCGACCTGGAAGAGCTGGGACTGGTCGCCAGCCCGCACACCTCGGCCGGCCGCATCCCGACGCCGCGCGGCTACCGGCTGTTTGTCGACAGCCTGCTCACGGTCCAATTCATCGATGAAAGCACGGTCGAATCCAGGCTGCATGCGGGCGTGTCGTCGCACAAGACGATTGCCAGCGCAGCGCAGGTGCTGTCGCAGCTGTCGCAATTCGCCGGCGTGGTGCTGGCGCCGCGGCGCGAAGGCACTTTCCAGCAGATCGAATTCCTGCGGCTGTCGGAAAAGCGAATCTTGCTGGTGATCGTGGCGCCGAACGGCGACGTGCAAAACCGGCTGCTGCTGACGAACAAGGATTACACCCCGTCCGAGCTGGTTCAGGCGGCCAATTACATCAACCAGCATTACGCCGGGCTGCCGTTCGACGAGGTCAGGATCAAGCTGACCGACGAATTGCGCCGCCTGCGGGACGACATCACGCAGCTGATGCAAGCCGCCGTCGAAGCCGGCAGCGACGCGATGAATGAAAAAGAGGACGAGGTCGTGATCTCCGGCGAGCGCAATCTGCTGTCGGTGTCGGAACTCGCGTCCAACATGGGCTCGCTGCGCAAGATGTTCGACCTGTTCGAGCAAAAGACCAGCCTGGCCGCGCTGCTGGACACGTCGAGCAAGGCCAGTGGCGTGCAGATCTTCATCGGCGGCGAATCGCAACTGGTGCCGCTGGAGGAAATGAGCATTGTGACCGCCCCTTACGAGGCCAACGGCAAGATCGTCGGCACGCTGGGCGTGATCGGACCGACTCGCATGGCTTATGAACGGGTGATACCGATTGTGGACATTACTGCACGGCTGCTGTCGAACGCTTTGTCTCAGCCGTGAGCTTGATGGAGGGTTGATCAGAGGGCGGGTAGGGCCGGAAGCGACACCCGCCATTCAGGTCATCGTCCCCGATGCGGGCAATCCTGCTTCGTGCAATTGCCGTACAGCGACAGCGCATGCTCTGCCAGCTTGAACCCGCGCTCAGCGGCAATGCGCTGCTGGCGCTTCTCGATCTCTTCATCGAAAAATTCCTCGACCCGTCCGCAATCGAGGCAGACCAGATGGTCGTGGTGGGAGCCTTGCTCGAGTTCGAACACCGCCTTGCCTGACTCGAAATGATTGCGTGACAGCAGCCCGGCCTGCTCGAACTGCGTCAGCACCCGGTACACGGTTGCCAGACCGACATCAAGGTTTTCCGCGAGCAGTTGTTTGTACACGTCTTCGGCCGACAGATGGCGCACGGTGCTGTTCTGGAAGATTTCGAGAATCTTCAGGCGGGGCAGCGTGGCCTTCAGTCCGCTTGCTTTCAGGTCGGGAGTATTGGGCGGCATGATTTCGCTTGGAAAGACAGGAACTGCTTTATCATATGGCGTTTCGTGCAAGCGGATATTCTACCTTCCCCACCATGTTCCTGCAGCCCAAAAGCCTGTATCAATGGCTCGCGCTTGCGATTGCCTCGACCGCTCTGCTATCCGGTTGCGGCGTCAGCAAGCTGTTCGCCAAAGGCGACGAGCCCATCGAAGCGTCGCCGAGCGGCGTGACGCAGTCCGTGCAGAAGAAGAAGCTGTTCGGCATACTGCCCATCTACCGTCCCGATACGCAGCAGGGCAACTTCATCTCGAAGGAGCAGGTCGCGCAGCTGAAGGTTGGCATGACGCCGGAACAGGTCCGCTTCCTGCTCGGCACGCCCCTGCTGAATGACGCCTTCCACGCCGAGCGCTGGGACTACCCTTTCCTGCTCAAGCGCGGCGACGGCACGGTCACCACCAGCCATGTGGTGGTGCACTTCCGGGAAGGTCGCGTGGCCAGCTTCGATGGGGCCGACCTGCCGGACGAAAAGGAATACCTGCGGCTGATCGCCGCTCCGAAGAAGTAAGCAACCAGACACCTGATCCATGAACGCAATGAAGATAGCCGTGGCCGGCGCCTCCGGCCGCATGGGCCGCATGCTGATCGAAGCCATCGTCGCCGATCCTGATGCCCAGCTTGCAGGCGCGCTCGACATCGCTGCATCGCCCGCCATTGGCAGCGATGCCGGCGCTTTCCTCGGCAAGCCGGCCGGCGTTGCCATTGAATCCGACCTGGCAAAGGGACTCGCGAACGCGCAGTACCTGATCGACTTCACGCGCCCCGAGGGCACGCTGAAGCATCTCGAGTACTGCGCTGCGCACGGCATCAAGATGATCATCGGCACCACCGGCTTCGATGACGCGGGCAAGGCCGCGATCGCAGCGGCCGCCGAAAAGACGGCGATCGTGTTCGCGCCGAACATGAGCGTCGGCGTGAACGTGACGATGAAGCTGCTGGAACTGGCCGCGAAGAGCTTCTCGCACGGCTATGACATCGAGATCATCGAGGCTCACCACCGGCACAAGGTCGATGCGCCGTCGGGCACCGCGCTGAAGATGGGCGAGGTGATCGCCGATGCGCTCGGGCGCGACCTGAAGGAAGTCGGCGTGTTCGCGCGCGAAGGCGTGACCGGCGAGCGCGATCCTTCGTCGATCGGCTTCGCGACCATCCGTGGCGGCGATATCGTCGGCGACCACACCGTGCTGTTCGCCGGCATAGGCGAGCGTATCGAGATCACTCACAAGTCATCGAGCCGCGTCACCTACGCACACGGCAGCCTGCGCGCGGCGCGCTTCCTGCAGCAAAAAGACACCGGCCTGTACGACATGCAGGACGTGCTCGGCCTGCGCTGATGCGCTTGTCGAGCTGAACCCGGCAATCTCTCCATGATGCCAAGGCCGTCCGCGCTTGCCGCTGCGATCGCGCTGCACGCGGCGCTGATCGCGATCGTGGTGTCAGGCGCGCTGGAAAAACCGAAGCCCGTCGTCGAGCCGCCGAAGGTCATCGTGCAGCTGCTGACGCAGGCCCCTCCGGCGCCGCCTGTGGCCAAGCCCGAGCCGCCGAAACAGGAGCCGCCCCGGCCCAAGCCGCCGAAGGCCAAGCCTGAACCACCCAAGCCGGCACCGCCGCGTCCCGAGCCGGCGAAGCCCGAACCGGCACCGGTCGTGCCGTCCCCGACGCCTATACCGGCTCCTGCGCCGGCGCCTGCCGCGCCCGCGCCGGCAGCACCCGTTCCGGTCGCTCCGCCTGCGCCCCCTGCGCCTCCTGCACCACCCGCTCCGGTCGCGCCGCCCGCTCCGCCTCCGCCGCCGAAACCGGCGCAGCATACCGAGGTGAGCATAGGCGCAAGCTATGCGGCGTCGAATGCCCAGCCGGTTTACCCGGGTCTTTCAAAGCGGCTGGGCGAGCAAGGCACCGTCATTCTGAATGTGCTCGTAAAAAGCGACGGTACCGCCGGCGCAGTGGAAGTAAAATCTTCCAGCGGTTTTCCCCGGCTGGACCGGTCGGCTGTCGAAACGATCAAGAGCTGGCGCTTCATTCCTGCCACGATCGACGGCAAGCCGGTCGACAAATGGCACCCACTTACCTATACCTTCAAACTTCAGAACTGAGCGGCCCACAGAATGAACGACACCCTCACACAGAACCTGGGCTTCGCCCATTATTGGGCTCAGGGCGACGCCGTGACCCATACAGTGGCCTACCTGCTGCTGGTCATGTCGATTGCGAGCTGGTACTACATCCTGTCGAAGGCCTGGGCATCGTGGCGCATTCGCAAGAGCGCCGACGCGGTCGAGCGCTTCTGGGACGCGCCGTCGATGGATGATGCGATCGCGCTGCTGAACCATGCCGATACTGAGCGCGTGTACGCGCCGCTGGCCACGCATGCGGTGGAGGCCGTGAACGTCAAGGCCACCGGCAGCTCGCTGAACGCGAACGTCGACCCGGGCGAGCTGGTCACGCGCACGCTGCGACAACAGATCAACCGTGTGTCGCAGCGCCTGGAGAGCGGCCTGACGCTGCTGGCCTCGGTCGGCTCGACCGCGCCCTTCATCGGGCTGTTCGGCACCGTCTGGGGCATTTACCACGCGCTGGCGGCGGTGTCGTCGGCCGGCACGATTCAGATCGACAAGGTCGCGGGCCCGGTCGGCGAGGCGCTGATCATGACTGCGATCGGCCTGATGGTCGCGATTCCGGCCGTGCTCGGCTACAACGCGTTCACCCGCGTGAACCGGCTCACGCTCGGCGAGCTGGACGCGTTCGCGCATGACCTGCATGCGTTCCTGACCACCGGCTCGCGCATCACCGGCCGCGGCTGACACGGAGGCGACGATGGCATTCGGCGGATTCAACGACAACGGCCAGCAGGCTCCGATGGCCGACATCAACGTCACCCCCATGGTGGACGTGATGCTGGTGCTGCTGGTGATCTTCATCATCACCGCGCCGCTGTTCACGCACGCGATCAAGCTCGAGCTGCCGCAGGCGGCGTCGGCGCCGGCGCCGGAAAAGCCGGAGACGATCACCCTGGCCATCAATGGCGAGGGCAAGCTGTTCTGGAACAACGCGCCGGTGGCGCCAGATGAGCTGGCCGGACGCTTCGCCACCGCTTCGCAGAAGAAGCCGCAGCCCGAACTTCAGCTGCGCGCCGACAAGGCAACCCGCTACGAGGTGATCGCGCAGGTGATGGCGGCGGCGCAGGGCAACGGGATGACCAAGATCGGCTTCGTGACGAATCCGAAGGACGAAAAATAGCCCCCTGCTGACCCGTCCCCGGCGCTTGCCGGAGAAATCCCGCCGCCGAACGCCCGTTTCGGACCGCAATCCCCCCTCCGGCAGCCGGTATAATCCCCGGCTACGCTTTCTTTCCATACCCACCCGTCATGCAAGACAAATACACCCCCGCCGACGTCGAGCGCGCGGCGCAGGAACACTGGCGCGCGACCGACGCGTACAAAGTCGTCGAGCACGCGCGCGATGCGCAAGGCCGCGAGAAGAAGAAGTTCTACGCGTGCTCGATGCTGCCCTACCCGTCCGGCAAGCTGCACATGGGCCATGTGCGCAACTACACGATCAATGACGTGATGGCGCGCCAGCTTCGCATGAAGGGCTACAACGTGCTCATGCCGATGGGCTGGGACGCGTTCGGCATGCCGGCCGAGAACGCTGCGATGGCCAATGGCGTGCCGCCGGCGCAGTGGACCTATTCGAACATCGAGTACATGAAGAAGCAGATGCAGGCGATGGGCCTCGCGATCGACTGGTCGCGCGAGATGGCCGCCTGCAGCCCGGACTACTACAAGTGGAACCAGTGGATGTTCCTGAAGATGCTCGAGAAGGGCATCATCTACAAGAAGACCGGCACCGTGAACTGGGACCCGATCGACCAGACCGTGCTCGCGAACGAGCAGGTGATCGACGGCCGCGGCTGGCGCTCGGGCGCGCTGATCGAGAAGCGCGAGATCCCGATGTACTACGTGCGCATCACCGATTACGCCGATGAGCTGCTCGACTGCGTCGAGACGAAACTGCCCGGCTGGCCGGAGCGCGTGCGGATCATGCAGGCGAACTGGATCGGCAAGTCGACCGGCGTGCGCTTCGCGTTCCCGCACCAGATCAAGGATGCCAGCGGCGAGCCGGTCAATGACGGCAAGCTGTGGGTGTTCACCACGCGCGCCGACACCATCATGGGCGTGACCTTCTGCGCGGTGGCTCCCGAACACGCGCTGGCGACGCTGGCCGCGAAGGACAACCCGGCGCTGGCTGCGTTCATCAATGAATGCAAGCAGGGCAGCGTGATCGAAGCCGACATGGCGACGATGGAGAAGAAGGGCATGCCGACCGGCCTGTTCGTCACCCATCCGCTGACGGGCAGGCAAGTGGAAGTCTGGGTCGGCAACTATGTGCTGATCACCTACGGCGACGGCGCGGTGATGGGCGTGCCCGCGCACGACGAGCGCGACTTCGCGTTCGCGAAGAAATACAGCCTGCCGATCGAGCCCGTCATTGCGGTCGACGGCAAGCAATACAGCACCGACGCATGGCAGGAATGGTATGCGGACAAGGAGAACGGCGTCTGCGTGAACTCGGGCAAGTATGACGGCCTCGGCTATCAGGCGGCGGTCGACGCGGTCGCGGCCGATCTCGCCGCGCAAAGCGCCGGCGAGAAGAAGGTGACGTGGCGCCTGCGCGACTGGGGCATCTCGCGCCAGCGCTACTGGGGCACGCCTATCCCGATGATCCATTGCGCGCACTGCGGCGACGTGCCGGTGCCGGAGAAGGACCTGCCGGTCGTGCTGCCCGAGGACTGCGTGCCGGACGGCAGCGGCAACCCGCTGAACAAGCATGAAAAATTCCTGAAGGTCGACTGTCCGAAATGCGGCCAGCCCGCGCGCCGCGAGACCGACACGATGGACACCTTTGTCGATTCGTCCTGGTACTACATGCGCTATTGCTCGCAGGGCTCGAACGACGCGATGGTCGATGCGCGCAACGATTACTGGATGCCGATGGACCAGTACATCGGCGGCATCTAGCACGCGGTACTGCACCTGCTGTATGCGCGCTTCTGGACCAAGGTGATGCGCGACTTCGGCCTCGTGAAATTCGAC
>JACCDH010384033.1_pt1 | contig 15212 bp, 12 predicted proteins | sample 7442481 | NCBI WGS metagenome assembly JACCDH01 (sample SAMN15323433, study PRJNA562643) | freshwater metagenome | isolation source: river surface water | place: USA:Blue River Watershed | collected 2017-08-15
GCTCAGCTGGTTAGAGCGCATGATTCATAATCATGAGGTCGAGGGATCGTGCCCCTCTCTCGCTACCAAAGTTTAAACTCAGAACCCCATATTTTATGGGGTTTTTTGTTGCCTGAAGATTTTTGGGCTGAGGGTTGGGAGTTGGGAGGATTTGGGGAAAATGGAGGGTGTTTGGCACACATCCGTGCAAATTCCGTGCAAATGAAAACCTGTATGTGCCTGTCATAATAATTCAAATTATGGCTAGTATAAAATTGTCATTAGATACCAGAAGACCTACGCTTACTGGTGAATATCCACTCATAATATCTGTTTCCCACAGATCACATAAACTAAACATAGCTACTGGAGTATATACGTTAGAAAAGAGCTTTGACCCTATTCGCTGCGTAGTACTAGGAAATAGAGCATTGAATGAGCAGGTGCAGAAGATCTTGTCACACTACCAGAGCCGAATGCAGGACTTCCTTCTAAAACGTGCAGGAGAATTTACGGTAAAAGAACTCCGGGAATTCCTAATGCAGAAAGAGCAACAACATCATACCATCAGGTCTTTCTGGGAGGATGAAATAGCCAGACTAAAAACATGTAACCGTTTAGGAGGTGCTGATGTATACCAGATGTCTTTGAATGTCCTGCAAAAAGTACTGAATGTTGATCAGCCTTTTAACCAGATTAATACCAAGATCTTGTACGACATAGAGGAAAAGTTAGCCCTGCGCGGGATGAAGGTCAACAGCATAGGTGTATACATGAGAACCTTGAAGGCCATGTGTAATAGAGCCATCAAACATGAGATTGTAGATTATGCCTGGTATCCTTTCCGCGGGTTCACCATCAGAAAAGAGAAAACCACACCGCGGGTATTGTCTCAGGATGAAATCAAATCCTACTTTGGTCTGAACGTTACTGCCTGTAGTGTATACTATAGATCTTGGTGTATTGGCAAACTGTTGTTCCTTCTAAGAGGTATCAATATCAGAGATCTTATGTTACTATCACCCCAGAAGATCAAAGCAGGTAGAATCTTGTACAAGAGATCTAAGACAGGCAAACTCTACAGCGTGCAGATGTTACCCGAGATAAAAGCCATCTTTGATGAGCTGAGCGACACACATACTTTGGTGGGTTGGGTCTCCCCTGCTGATCTACAAAATCAGAAAAGAATTATTGCTGTGTTGAGACAAAGAACACGGGTATTGAACAACCATCTATACAAACTAGGAAAACTAGCTAATACTGAAGAAGATCTCTCTACTTATGTATTCCGATATACCTATGCCAACATAGCCAAGCAGCTGGGTTTTAGCAAAGACCTTATAGCAGAAGCATTGGGACATGAATACGGCAACAAAGTCACGGGTATCTATCTGGAGCAGTTTGATCAAGAAGTCATTGATCAGATGAACTTGAGGATGGCACAGCATGTGTGTGATCGAAACACCCCTCTAGATGAAGCAGTTTAATCTTGTGAAGATTAAAGTTTCTCCTGTGTATACAGTAATAGATAACTAAAACCCCAGTAGTAATTGGCTACTGGGGGAATATGCTACAAAAATTACATTACACCTTTTTAAGTGCAAGTATTAAATCTTATTGAACGGAAAATTCATCCAGAGTTTTCGCAACCTTAGTTTCAGATATCTAATGTGATTCTTGTCAAAATTTTAGCGCAAATAATCAGCTGGTGTTCTATCATCAGGAAAATTCGCATCACCGCTATAATGAAGTATAGGACCTTCCATCCAACCAGCTCTATTGATTATAATAATTAACAGAAAAACCAATAAGATGATAACAAAGACATCAAAATATTCTGCATTTGCCCTGTGAATTATGGTTTTCCCTTCATAATCTTCTTTTCGCACCCATTTCTTTAAACTCAAATACATGCTTTCACACCCCATTATTAGGACACTGACTAGTGCTAGGTTGTATATGACCTTTAAAATTACCATAACTCTATTATTGTTTTCACTCTGGGCAGTTCCCGAATTTGACTTACACTCCTCTGTAATGATAAGATTTATAACCGCCCCAAATTGCAGGGTACTGACCAGCGGGCTCGAAAACTTTCCTGAATTTGGATTCATCAAAGTTCTTATTAATGGTAGCTAAAATTTGAGTTTGAGATTGCTTAAATATTTTTTTGACAGCCTCCAGATTATCAAGACAAGAATATAACTGATTCTCCAATTGTTTTCTTTCTTTTTTTAAGTCAAACAACCTTTGATCAGGATTATATAAGACTAAAAAAGGCTTTGTTTCTTTTACTCTTTCTGTCTTTGAGATAAGTCTTTCATTTTCTGTCAGCCAAATTCGCAACTCAGCAATATGATTCTTTAATCGTACTGCAGTTACCTCTAATAAATCCATGAAAAATGCTGATTCTCCGCCGTAGTGGTCCAACTCTATTATAATTTTTTTCTCCATCCTTAAATTTATATGTTTACTTCAAACTCAGCATGATCTCCTTGAAGCTATCAATACCAGATTGTAAGTTCTCTATGATCTCCTCTGCTAATACATCAGGGTCTGGTAAGTTATCCAAGTCTGTCAGACTCTTGTCCTTGATCCAGGTGATGTCCATGCTAGTCTTGTCTCTACTGATGATATCGTCATAGCTGAATTTTCGCCATCTACCCTCTGGATTGGTTTCTGCATGAAATGTCTCCTCTCTCTTCTGAATATTCTGGGGATTGTAACATGTGATAAAGTCAAATAAATCTTCAAACTTTAAAGGATTTTTCTTTAAAGTAAAATGAATATTTGTCCTGAAATCGTAAAACCAAACTTCCTTGGTCCATGGATTTTTTGATGCAGGTTTATTATCAAAGAAGAGCACATTGGCCTTTACTCCCTGCTTGTAAAAAATACCTGTAGGCAAGCGGAGTATGGTATGAAGATTTGTTGTCTCCAACAGTTTTTTTCTCACAGACTCTCCTACACCACCCTCAAATAGCACATTGTCAGGTAATACAACTGCAGCCTTACCATCAGTTTTCAGCATGGTCTTGATGTGTTGCATAAAGTTCAGCTGTTTATTACTGGTGGTCACGTAGAAGTCTTGACGGTTGTAGGTTAGATCTTCTGAGTCCTGCTCTCCCTCTTCATTGGTGAAGGTCATGCTACTTTTCTTGCCAAAAGGAGGATTGGCTAATACATAATCCACACGGTATCCTGGGTCTGATATTAAAGCATCTGCAGGAGAAATATGACTATCCGACTCAAAGTCTCCTATGTTGTGCAAGAACAGGTTCATTAATGCCATGCGGCGGGTGCTGGCTACTATCTCATTTCCAAAAAAGGTCTGCATCTTCAAAAACTCTTTCTGCTCTTTGTTGAGAGAGTAGTTTTTGGGGTTGGCTATGAAATCGTATGCAGCAAGGAAAAATCCTCCGGTGCCACATGCAGGATCCGCTATGGTCTTGAGAGGCTCTGGTCGCACACATTCAACCATGGCACGTATCAAGGGTCTTGGTGTAAAATATTGTCCTGCACCACTTTTTGTATCCTCAGCGTTTTTCTCTAAAAGCCCCTCATATATTTTTCCTTTGATGTCTGCACCCATGGTACTCCACTGCTCCTTGTCTATCATGTCAATGAGCTTGAAAAGCTTTGCAGGGTCTTGTATTTTGTTTTGACTCTTGATAAATATTTGTCCCAAAAATCCCTTGACACTGGCCAATTCTCTGAGGGTATCGGTGTAATGAATTTCTAGCTCCGCACCTCTCTTGTCTGTCAGGGCTTGCCAGTTGTATTTTTTGGGAACCGGCAATGGTCTGTTGTATGGTGGCTTGCTGAATTCATCTGCCATCTTCAGAAATAGTAGATAGGTCAGCTGTTCTAAATAATCTCCATACCCTACCCCATCATCTCTTAGTACGGTAGAAAAACTCCAAACTTTGCTAACTATACTTGACGTGTTATTTGCTTCTGTGCTCATTTACTTCTTTTTTATCAGGAAATATCCTCCTGTTCTTTTACTACCTATTCTCTCAATTAATCCCTTCTGGGTTAGTTCTTTTATGTGACGTTCTATGGTTTTAATGGGCCTATTATTGAGTATGCTGGATAGCTGCTTTCCTTGGCTACCCGGATTTTTACTTATGGCCTCCAACAACAAAAATAAATTCTCATTAAGCTGATTTCTTGCTTCCTCCAGTAATCCCTCATTTAATCCCTCACTTAATCCCTCACTTAATCCCTCATTTAATCCCTCATCCAACAATCTAGGCGGAAGAGGTACCTCAGTAGAAAAAATGCTACCCTCTATAAAATGGGGCTGTACTTTACCTGCATATTCTTTGACCAATCGAAACACATTGAGTACTCCTGAACCTAACTCATCTACTCTACCCAGCTGTAAAAAAAATTTAGCCAAAGCAGGGTTTTTAGGAAACGGAGCAAAATGCTTAGGGTTAATAGGTCCCTCACCATGTGGGTTGTTGGCATTTTCACATACCACTTTGTCTTTTAAAATAACAAGAGTACATGGGTGGGCATTGGTGTATTCTCTGTGTACAATTAAATTGGCTATGACTTCCCTGAAAATTTGAGAACGTAAGCTGATGCGGATATCACCGTGCAGATAAAACTTATCTGGTAAGTGCTTTTCTACAAAAGCCATCAAAAGATCATAAGCATCTATTAAATTAGTTTGTATGTATAGCCGGTCATCGTACCTGTCTAAATTCTCAATGCGCACAATAGCATCTATTTTGTAATGCGGCAAGATCTGTTGAATTACCTCATCTTTACCCAAGAGTAAAACAGCAGCCAAGGTGTAACCTTCTTCCCCACTATCATAATCCCTGCGCCATAGTCCTGCTGTTTTCAAAAGTTGCTCATCTTCTAATGCTAACCATGGGTGAGTAGGTTTGTTGCTTCTTATCAACTGCCTTAATTTGGGAAAAAGAGATGGATTGAAGTCACTGATTTGTAACCGAGGATAGATAATGCTCTCTGAATAAAAATTACGTTTATGATTGTGCAGAGCTGCAATTTGGTGGGGCTGCTTTGCTTTAAAATCTCCCTCATTGCTTCTGTCATAAACTACTCCCGCAGTTTCATGAATTTGAGAACTAGCAGGAACTTGAATATGGATGACATTCTTTTGTTGTATCTTATAACAAGATGGATGTAAAATAAAAGGAGGGTTAAGCTTTTGTGCATTGTTGGATAAGTTAGACACCTCTGCCATTATTTTGGCTACATCATCATCTGGTATACCCAGCAAGGTACCGTCATCACCTACACCCAATAAAATATCCCCACCCTCTCTGTTGAGCATGGCACAGATAGAATCAAACAAATTAGCAGGCAGGGCATTGGTGGCTTTTTTAAATTCTAGCCTAATGCCTTCTCTTTCTTTAAGCAATTGTATGACTCTCTCCTTGCTCATTCTACACCTTTGTTTTCTTGGTTCTTGTCTTTTTCTCAGGCTGAGCGACGGCTCTTTCTGCCTTGATTCTATCTAACAAAACACTGGCTGGCTCATCATTGGGGTCTTGTGGTACGAGTTTACCCTCAAATGCTTTCTTCAATATACTTTGTCTGAGTGCCTCTGCTTGTTGCAGACCTTGTTCTATGTTCTCTTCTATCTTGTCACAAACTGTTAACCTAGCTTCTATTTTTTGAACTATCATATTTTGTTCTTCCAAAGATAAAGGCATAGGAAACCTTGTGCTTTTTATGATACCTAGATTCAAATTCGGCTGAACTCCCCCTGCTGCTAATTTTCTAATTTCAGTGTAATTTTTCAATAAAAAATACTTTAAGAAGGGTTTTATCCTTTCGTCATGTTTATCAAAATAGATTGCTGCAACGGCTTGATTAGTGCATGCCTCTATTAATAATTCTGAACATTTACCTCTTGTTTTACCTTCACCATACATCGCAACAAGAAGAGTCCCTTTATTGTAAATGCTCAAATTAGTCTCTTTAATTGCTTTTACCGTAACAAAATCCGAGGCTTTTTTAACAAACTCATCATTTAATGCACCACTTGTCACCCATGGTATTTTTCCCCCAATATAATAATCCTTGTTTCCTTTAAGGGGTGTCGCTCCTGTACCAACAGATGCTACATCACCTATAGTTCGTTCTTCCCACCCCTCAGGTAACTCTCCCTCTTTTACATCAGGGTTGGTGAGTTTTCCCTCAAACGCATACTTGAGTACTGCCTGCCTATACACCTTGAGTTGTTGCTGTGCTGTTTTGAGTGTTTCGATACCCTTGTCTAACTCTGAGAAAAGCTCTTCTATTTTGGCTACTATGCGGTGTTGTTCTGCTAGTGGGGGGAGGGGTATTTCCATCTCTTCAATCTTGCCGGTTGAAATATTTGGTTGTGCTCCTCCATAAGCATCTTCCAAAATTTTTGGCTTTAGAGCATATAGTAAATACAGTAAAAACTCATTACATAGAAGTCTCTCGTCTAATATTTCAAATCTACCTACACGTTGATTTTGAAATGCTATTTGTTCATCTTTATAAATTCCAAATTTTCCTGTTGTTGCTCCCGACATGGCGACAAGTATATCCCCTTTAGAAACCTTATATTCTAGATATTGATTTACTAATTCAACCTTTACGCAGGATACTAAGCTGACTTGTCCATCACCTATATCTGAAATGCGAATTACCGGGATTCCTTCCTTTTTGTAATTACTGCTTTTAAATGCAAATCCATTACGCAGCTTACATACATGAACTAAATTGGTGATAACCCACCCATCTCGTGTCGTGTTTAATTTCATGCCACCAATACCTCATTAAGTTCTTCTATAATTGTCTCCATGTCTGCGCCAAATAGCTGCCACATCTTCCCTCTACCTCCCAGTGCATCAAATGGTGTGTAGTCCAGGTCATCTGTGTTGAGATGCACACTGGTTGCAATATGTTCTTTCATCATGTGTAACCACTTCATCTGTTCTTGGTTGAACTTAATCGTTGCGCCTTGTTGTTTCTTCCATACCCAGTCAGCAAAATTCTTATCTACTGTCTTGTCAAAAGCTGTGAGCGCTGCATCAACATCTGTCACTCTGCGTAGTAAAGAAACCAATGCCACAAGTTCATTCTTGGGTTGTCCAGCAACTTGTTCTAACTGCTCATAGGCTTTCCATATTTTGAGCGGTGCCAATGCTGGTTTGTTGCGTAATATTTCTTCACTAAGGTCCTTGATCATCTTAAATGTCAGTTCTCTCCTTCTATAGGGCTGATCATAAAAAATTTGCAGCGCGGTAATTTCATCTTTGTGTTCCTTTAACCACAAAGCGAAGTCTGTAATCAGTTGCTCTGCCTCTTGAACCTGATCTTTAACCCAGCCGCTGCGTGTAATAGAATCTATGTTTACAGAATCTATTACTTGATCATATTTTCTTCTGACATCAATAATAAATTCCCTTAATTCAGGGCTATGAAAAACAGCCACAGCGTTTTCTAATATAACCTGATGCTGCTGTTGTAATTGTCTCTCCAAATCCAAGGGCGAGATATCAGGTGTAGCAGATAAAATACCTACTTTCAAAGTTTCAACGGTGTCAGGATCATGTGCGTGCAGCAATTGCCTCACCACTTCTGAGATACCCTTGCCCTGTGCCCTTTCTTCAAAAGTTTGTTTTTCGTAAGCACTAATTTGCTTGTCCAACCTTAGTAAACGATTGGCCAGGGTGGACATCATCTCTTCTGATCTTTCACCTACTGCTATTCTCTGCAGGACCTCCTTCAAAGAAACACCAGGAGCCTTTTCTAATGGTCTACTATCTGTTTTCTGTGATTGCTCTACTCCTATTGCATCAATAATAACAAAATGATCTTTGGCATACTTCGCAGAGGGTGTTCCTTTTGCGCGGAGTTCCTCTAGAGAACAAGTGCGGGTCCCGCGTCCCTTCATCTGTTCGTAATAACTGCGGCTCTTAACATCTCTCATGAAAAGAAGAACTTCCAAGGGTCTTACATCTGTACCTGTAGCTATCATGTCCACAGTTACAGCAATGCGGGGGTAATAGTCATTTCTAAACTGAGACAAAATAGTTTTTGGGTCCTCACTACTCTGATAAGTTATTTTTTTACAGAAATCGTTTCTCTCATCAAACTCCTCGCGGACTATCTCTATGATATCCTCAGCATGACTATCTGTCTTGGCAAAAATCAACATTTTCGGAACCTCAAAATTTCCAGTATTGTCTATTCTGTCCGGGAACATGCTAGGTAATTGATTCTTCACCTCCCTGATAATAGAACGGATAGTACTGGGGTTCACAACATCTTTATCCAGCTGCTTACCTGTGTACTCCAAATCTTCATCCACGGCTTCCCAGAATTTCTTTCTGGTGAGTCGTTCTCTTTTGTCTACCATCTCTCCCATCTTGATCGCACCACCTGTCTGAGTAATTTGAGTCTCTATTGTGTATACATTATATGGCACAAGTACACCGTCAATTACTGCCTTTTCATAGCCATAATCTGACACAATATTTTGGTTGAAGTATCCAAAAGTTCTGTTATCGGGAGTGGCCGTCAACCCAACTTGAAAAGCATCAAAATAATCCAAGACCTGTTTCCAAAGATTGTAAATACTTCTATGACATTCATCTATTACTATCACATCAAAAAACTCTATGGGTAGCTTTGAGCTGTATATAACAGGTAGTGGTTCTTTAGCAAAAGACTTCAACTCATGCGGATTGTCTTCTTCTGCACTCTCATCAAGTTCAACACCCTTTAGAATGCTGTACAAGCGTTGAATGGTGCTGATGTATACTTGACTATCCTCTGGTACGAAAGAACTGGTCAACCTATTCACACCGTATAACTCTGTGAATAAACGGTTATCATCTTGAGGTTGAAATTTTCTAAACTCTCCCTCTGCTTGTTCACCAAGGTTCTTGGTATCGACTAGAAACAAAACCCTCTCTGCCTTGATGTGCTTTAACAGCCTGTAGACAGAAGTAATTGCTGTAAAGGTTTTACCTGACCCTGTGGCCATTTGAACCAGCGCTTTGGGTCTATTTTTCTTGAAGGAAGTTTCTAGGTTATTGATAGCATCTATCTGACAGTCTCTTAATCCTTCTGTATCCAGTAGAGGAAAATCCTGCTGCATTCTTGACCTGAGCGAATTTTCTTTTCTCAGCCATCTCGCCATGGTTTCAGGTCTGTGAAAAGTAAATACTTCCCTATACCTAGGCTGCGGATCGCGGGCATCAGAAAATCTAGTAATTGCACCAGTACTCAGATATAAAAACGGCAGAGGTGAATTATCTATGTACTTCAGTTTAGCATGAGCATATTCTTCTACCTGTGATTCATGCGCAGACATTTTTCCACCCTCAGACTCTCTCTTTGCTTCAATAACTCCTACAGGTTTCTGATTCACAAATAGCACATAATCAGCAGGACCAACATCAGTAGTGTATTCTCTAACAGCTACACCAATACCCGCATGTATATTCAAGTCCTTCTTGCTTTGAATTATCCAACCACAAGAAAGTAGTTGTTGATCTATGTTATCTCTTGCTATTTGCTCAGGTGTCTGATTCATTGTGAGTAGCTCGTCTAAATATGTGCTTCTAAGGGCGTAATTTACATATAGAATACCTTTCAATGCAAAATAATAGAAGGTAGAATTATAATACTACCATTAGAAGGTTACATGAAAAAGAAAGGACCCGGATGCAGGTATTACTGGAGATAACCAATGATGTCAAAAAAGAAACTGCTAGAGGTAATGATCTAGGTTTAACGGAAACAGAGAAAGCTTTCTATGATGCACTTACCTGTAACAAGTCTGCCATTGACCTGATGGGAGATGCTAAGCTAGTAGAAATAGCCAAGGAGTTGGTAAAGAGAGTCAAGAATAGCACTACCATAGACTGGACAGTGAGACAGTCAGCAAAAGACAGGGTACGTCTAGAGGTAAAGAGAGTACTAAGGTTTCACAAGTACCCCCCGGATGACCAGCCACGTGCAGTAAGTACCGTGATAGAGCAAGCTGAGATGCATGCTGAGGAGTTGGTGTGATTGTCTACAAATCATAATCTTCTATATAGGAAAAAAACATCTACTTTGTAGACATTTTCTGGGGGGGCTGCCTAAATGACTTAAAATAATTCTTCCTTACAGAACTTCTTGATTTCCCTTTAGTAACAGCATTTTGCCTTACAAGCAGCGCCTGCTCAGCTAGTTTAATATTGTTTTTAATTAGCTCAGCTAAAGGAGTAATTGAACTCAAACCTGATATTACATCAATTAGACTAGACCTTGTCTCTTCTAGCTCCGATGTTGTAAGACCATCCTTGGAGTTAATCCTGTAAAAATTATTGAAAAGGTTTACCAGTTTAGTTTTGACTTTATCACTCTTCTTAGTTGCATTAAACTCTAGATATATAACCTGTTTTTTCAGCTCATCTCTCCAAGTCTTTGTATCATTAATAGTTACTTTAATTTTTTCTATTTCCTGATGAGAAACTTTAAGCTTAATGGCTGAAATAACCAACCTAAAAATCAGCTGAGCCAATTCTGAGTCAACTTTCTTGAATGCATCAAGCATGGTATGGCTAACTTGAATAAATTTTTTATCTCCCATGCTTTCTGCATTTTTGATTACATCTGAGAGCATATCAATACAAGTTTGCTTCCTATCCTTCTCTATAAAATTAGACAACAGACTCCTATCCGGAATAAAGTCATAATCTATATATTTTTTCAAATCTGAGAAATAGTCCGCAGCTACAGATATACTCTTTTCCGTAGCTGTCAATTGCTTTATTAAATCTAGTTTAAAGTAAGACACTACAAGCTCCTCGCCTAGATTTTTTCTAATGGGTATAGTTATATCTTCAATTACAGAGTTTATGGATTTATCTACCAATGATTCTGCAATTTTACTATTTATGTTTTGTGCTTCTTTGAACTTCAGATTTAAAAACCCTATTACCCTTTCCAACTCAGATTGATCTGTGCAGTACTTAACAGACTTCCGCGCCAAAGTATGGGGATTAGAACCAAAATAATACAAAATCTGAGTAGACTCAAATCCTTGTCTTGCCCGCCCCATGATTTGAAAGATTGTTGCCGGAGATAACATCATATTATTATGCTGTTGACTGATCTGTATGACTAAATGACAATCACTATCATGAATATCACAACCGTTAAAGTATGCCGATGTAATGATATTTATTCTCTTCGGCAGGATACCTGATTCTGGTAGTCTATAGTAATTCTCAGCAAATAGCTTTTCGTTACTTTCACTACAGAGTACCGCAATGTCAGCCTTTACAACACTTTCTAACTTTTCAGGAATAAGAGAGCAAAGATCATAGCAGCACTGTATATCATTTACCGCTAATAGTATCTTATTACTATCACTTATTTCTAATAAACGTTGAACGGTCGCAATAATTTCATCCTGCAGGAAATAGGAGGGTTTTATAAAAGCAAAAGGCCTCGAACTACTACTGAAGATAAACTTAGTCTTAGTTAATTGACTAATCTGGTTATCAGAAAACTCTCTTAATGTAGCAGAAAGCAATGTCTTGTTCTTGTCTGGATGATCATTAAGTACATCCATACTCTGTTCCATAGATGCTCTGAAAGAACTCTGGTCTTGCATAGAATCTATTTCATCAAAAAGCAGATGAATACCATTAAAATCAATACCTAAATTGATTAATACAGCCTTCAGATGAATTAGGTGGTCATTGATGCATATAATCTTAAGATGTCTTTCCTCTGCTTGCTGTTCCCAAATATAATCTTTCAAAAGAGCATTTAATGTTGCCCTTTTATCTTCAACTTTTTCAGAATCAGAGTTTGATATATATCCATAATAAAAAACCCCTTTAATAGATTTTGCTTTGTTATATGCTGTATTGACATATGGAACAATAACTATTGAATCTCTATTACAAGTTAACTCAAGAGTTGTCCCACCAACCCCAGGATGAGTTTTATCTACAATACCAGAAGGTAAAAAAGAAAAAACCTGAGATAAATACTTGGCTCCTGATATAGCTACAACATTGACTCCATCAATGATGCTGCGAGAAATAACTGATTGATACATAATGCAAATTTCCGGCACTATTATTAACTAACACCTTAATTTGCAATACGTTGTAAACAATTTTCAGCTACATTGTTAGAAACTCAACTTGTGCTAGTCTTTGATGCAGCGGACAGCAATTCCCTCCTTGTAATCAGAATATTGGTGTCTTCGTAACCCTATTATACCATTGCTATACCCGCGCACAATTGGTCTATTTTCAGAACTTTGAGTTGATGTATACCAAGCAGCACTATAATTAAGATAAAGCGGGATTGAAAAACTACCATATGTTGAGCGACTAGGACTAGGAATTGCAGAAAAATTAAGCAAATTCATAAATGAACCGTCATTCCAGCTACCAGACCTTAAAGCATAAGTTGAACCATCATTTTGTCGGTAATAACTATTTAATTCAATTACTGGAATATCTAAAAACTTCTCCAAATACATCCAATCACAATCACTAGGCACATGCCATCCTATTGGACATAATTTACTTGTACTTACTGTGTACCAATTATAGATACCCCCGTAAAGTGTGGAAGATGCTATTTCATTATTATACCAACAGAAGGCTGGATAGTTAGCCGTGGACCACGCGGATGCATCTGAAACATATGTAATATTTTGACCATCATTAAATTTAGTTGTCGTTAAATTTTCAGCAAACCAACACTGACCAGCAATTTCAACTATGTTATAATAAACGTCATTATAAAAAATACTATCTACTCCATTACAACCTGTCACGGATATATATTGATTGGCGCATTCAGAAATAAACGGAGAAATTAATTGACTACCCAATCCTCCCTTTACATCAGTAGTATTATTTGCAACACTTAAGCCAGGAATTATTATAAAGTCTCCATTACCCTGGAGTAATGTATCACCAGTTGCGCTAACGGAAAGGCTAGTACTATTTGAGCCTTCAGAAAATAAAGAGTAAGGCACGCTCATCATCTGCTGAGTACCCAAGTCTATATTTCCAGATCCCGAATTCATTAGCACATGCAAGAACTTTGCACCTGATCCCCAATTGATACTGGCAAAAGTGCCTGTTACTGGGGTGCCTGCACCAACATTCAGGCTTACCAAACCTTGGGTATTAGAAGATGTACTGTGTGTTTCCTCATATACTACTGTTCCTGTAGCAGAGATATCATGGATTTTAAATGTCATGGTCAAAGATGTGCTTGCCATGGCCGTGCCATCTGTGTTTCTTACAATAGCCTGATAAGGTATGCCTTGAGGAGCTTGTGCTATAATAATAGCAGATACAGCAAGAAATAAAAATGTAAGCAGTTGTTTCATACATCAAATTTAATCAAGACTTTAAAATTTATACAATAATATTGTACTAATATGACAAACTTTCTACCCGGAGCAAAAATCTATCAGGTACTTGGCTGTGTTGTGGGCATGTGTCTGACTATATCTATTGTCTCATGTGGAGGAAATCAGCCTGTAAATCCACCGAATAACTTCAAAGAAAAAAACCCAACTAATCAAATAGAATCTTGTGACCCCGTGAATGACACCTTGTATCAGAACTTTCATAGTAACATGAAAGAAGCAGACTACAAAAAAGAATTAGAAAACTTCCAAAAGAATACACGGGGCATATTATTCGAAGATAAAGAAATTACTTTTTCCATCAAGGGCACTTTTAATAATTGTCTTTCAAAATTAGAGCTGAGAAGTTCCGTGGAATTTGGGATTGATAATGAGAGTAATGCAAAAGAGTTCAAATGCTTTTCATTTATTAAAGATGAACTAGAAAAAAAATACGGCCCTTTATCACTAAGTGAAAAAACTAAAGAAAATCATTTAGAATCCTTTGCGGGACCTGACAGAGCCATTGCAATGATATATAATTCAGTATTACACAATAAAAATACACCACAATGGGTTTTAGATTATGCACACTTTGGAACTGGTTCAGACATAGATAGTCTTGGAAATATAAAATCAAAAAAATGTAGTGTTTACTCGAATGGAAACCAAGATGTATACCCTCCTATTACAAAAGAAGACATCAATAATGAGATTAGTCTGGACATTGAAATACTAAATTCTGCAGAGTATACTTCTTACTTCAATAATGATAAAAGTGTAGAACTAATATTGGTCACAAGTTACTTCACCCATCAAGACGGTTATTTTTCAAAAAAAATAAACACAACAACCACAAAAGTCATCATAAACTACTATTCTAATAAATATTGGTCTGAGTTAGAAATGCAAAAAAAGGAGGCTGAGAAAAATAAAAATCTAGAGAAGTTGAAAAGAGATTCTTTGATGAAAACAAATCAAGATAGGCTATAAACTACCTGCAAGTAATACACTCTTGAGAACAACCCTAATTATACCCCCCTCACACCCTACCTCAACCACATACCCCCTGGGACTTGATGAAAGGCAACTAATTACATTTGCTTTTCGTACTAAGAAAGTTGCTGCTAAAAACTACTGCTGGACCTTCCATTTTTTTCATGTAATCCATACTATGAAAGAAATACATCATCATGTGCAGGAGATCAAACTGAGTTATGCTCCTGCCAAGTTTTCTGGGACCAACAGAAAAATTCAATGCTCTCAAGATGCGGTAGATGTACTGCTGCCCTTTTACAACCCAGATACCATAGCCTGCCAGGAAGAGTTCTTGTTGCTACTGATGAATAGAAGTAATATGCCAATAGGAGTTATCCCTATAAGTAAAGGTGGACTCAGTGCAACCGTAGTAGATATCAAACTCATCATGAGCATTGCTCTGAAGTCTCTGTCTTCTGGCATCATCTTGTCTCACAACCATCCCAGCGGTAACCTTGAACCTTCATTTGAAGACAACAAGCTAACCCGGAAGATAAAGGAAGCCTGCGAACTCATGGACATCAAACTGCTTGACCACATTATTCTAACTCCAGATAGTAGATATAGAAGTTTTGCGGATATGGGAGAGTTGTAAAAAGAATAACAATAAGAAAAAAAGTACAATCAGACAGACACATGCAAATTACATGCAAATGGAATTACCCAAAACTCTGAAACCCTTGATACACATACTACTCAGCTGGTTAGAGCGCATGATTCATAATCATGAGGTCGAGGGATCGTGCCCCTCTCTCGCTACCAAAGTTTAAACTCAGAACCCCATATTTTA
>JACCDH010334829.1_pt1 | contig 15211 bp, 13 predicted proteins | sample 7442481 | NCBI WGS metagenome assembly JACCDH01 (sample SAMN15323433, study PRJNA562643) | freshwater metagenome | isolation source: river surface water | place: USA:Blue River Watershed | collected 2017-08-15
CCTTCAAAATCAAAACCAACTTCGTAAAGGGCGAAAACTTCTTTGGCCTAAAGAAAATGACTTTGAACAACATGGTTCAAGACCCGAGCATGTTGCACGAGGCAACTGTCTATCGCCTTTACAGGGCCATGGGGGTGGCGGCACCGCGAGTCGGCTACGTCAACGTTTTCGTCAACGGCATCAACTACGGCCTTCACGCCAACATCGAAACTTATGACGATGTGATGCTTGAGCGCTGGATGCCATCGACCAAGAACCTCTACGAAGGTGCCTACTTTCAAGACGTAATCGGCAGCCAATATCAGCAGATTGAAGCCGATGAGGGTGACGCGTTCGATCGAACGGACTTAGCCGCGCTCGCCAATGCGAATGACAACCTAGATGGCGTGCAGTGGTACAACGCCTGGTCAAAGCTGGTCGATGTTGAACAGATGATCAACGAATGGGCAATCGAACGCTATGCCGCGCACTGGGATGGCTACTCGTGGACAATCAAGAACAACTACTACCTGCACACCACCGAACAAGGAGTGTTCACCCTTCACCCATGGGGCAGCGACCAAACCCTTCTTGGCCACCTTCCTTTCTTAGAGACCAACAGCGTTGGAATCATGTTCGTAAAGTGCATTCAGTATTCACCTTGCCAGCAGCTATATAAGGGTGCCCTTCGCTCGGTGCACTTGAAGGCTCAAGAGCTGCAACTTCCATCGACCATTGATGACATCTGGGCCGAAATCGAGGCAGACGTTCGCAACGATCCTCGCAAAGAGCGTGGGTTCGATGAGGCCTTCGGCACTGCGAACGCATCGAAAGACTTCTTTGGGCAGCGCGAATGGAACCTCACCAACGAAATCGGCGCTGATCAGGCGGCGAACCTAGAAGTCGAATATCAGTTCACTGGGTTTGGTGTTGGTGACACTGCCACACCAACGGTAACCAGGCGGGGTGGCACTGGTTCGATTGTTTACAAAGTGGTTGGCGGCGAAACCAACTGTTCGGTCAACTTCACCACCGGGCTTTTGCGCATAAACAAACTTGGCTACTGCCGCGTCATGGCTCGCTCCTCGGTATCAACCGGTTGGGCGGCAAGCGTAGACGTTGATGTTTTCGACAACACTGCCAAGCCAGGAAAAGTTGAGATCACACCCATCGACGGCATCGTTTACAACACTGAAGCCGAGGTGAGTTTCACTTCACTTTCAACGGCGACGCCAACGGTTTCTGTCACGGGGCCGTGCACCTATTCGGGCACCAAGATTTTGGCCACCAGCGGTGAAGGAACTTGCGTTCTCAAGGTCGAGGTTCCAACCGATGGCGAATTCACAGCGTCGAGTGCCACCCTGCAAATTCCTTTGCTTCGGGTTCAAGAGGGCGAAACACCCTTGACAGACACAGTTGAATACAGAGACTCCCTACCAAAGGGCGGCTCGATAAACCTTCTAAAGACACCTGACAAAATCGTTGGCGCCTGCACGGTCAGCCAAATGCAACTGACGGCAAAATCGTCACAAGGTTCTTGCATCGTTACTTTCAATGCCCACACAACGGCCACTCAATCTTTCCCACTCACGGTGCACATCGTAAAAATGGTTAGCGGTACACAGTCGTTCCCATCAACGGTCACCAAGGCTGCATCATTTAGCAAGAAAAAGAACACCAAAGTTTTGCTGGCAAAGACCCGCACCATCAAAACCAACCTTGGGGCATCCACCACCTGGGTCACCAACGGCCAGTGCAAAATCACCACGTCAGGAAACAACGTCTACGTTGCGGTGAAGGCAAAAACCACCTGTCGTGTGAGCCTCAAATCTAAGAGCATCTTCGGCCTGCCCGTTGTGACGAGAAGCTGGGCAATCGGCTACTAGACTGCGAGCATGAGCAAGCAGGTTCGCGCAGCATCCATCGTCGCAATGGCGGCACTCTTTCTAAGCGGATGCACCACCGGTGCCACACCGCAACCGACCCCAAGCTACACGCCCAAGGTTTATGTGAACGCACCGCTCACTGGCATGCCGTTCGAAGAAGGCACCCGCCCATCGCTAAATGGCCCGTCGGTGGCCTGCAAGATCGACAATGTGGGCACCGAGACGCTCAAAGCAAACATCAACCGCACCGACCTGGTCTATGTCGAGATGGTCGAAGGTGGCCTAACCCGCTTGGTTGCCGTTTGGCACTCTGACCTGCCAACCGCTGTTGGCCCGGTTCGCTCGATTCGCCCGATGGACCCAGACATCATTAGCCCGCTCGGCGGCATCGTTTGTTACTCGGGTGGTCAGCTGAAGTTCGTCACCATGATGCGAAACACCAACGTTTACAACGCGAGCGAAACCAGCGAACAGGCAAACGGCACTTTCACTCGAGACAAGAATCGCGTTGGCCCTAAGAATGTGATCGTGGATGCTGCCAAGCTGGCCGGCGCTCACCCCGACCTTGCTCCACCCGCAGCTCAGTTTGAGTTCACAGCGATTACCTCTGAGGCCTCAGCTGTTGCTTCTGGCAAACTCGTAGCCAACTTCTCGATCTTCTACCCGAGCGCTCTGAGCCACTGGATTTACAACGGCACTAACTTTGCCCGCTCGCAAGACGGCATCGCGCACAAAGACTCCGAGTCTGGCCTGCAAACCACTGCCACCAACGTGGTTGTGTTGAACGTTCAGATTGACCGCCAATATGGCAAGGTGCCAAAGACCACGCTGGTTGGCTCGGGCACCGGTTGGGTCTTTTCGCAGGGCAAGCAACTGGCCGTGAAATGGTCTAAGGCATCGCAAACCGCGCCAATCGTGTTAACCGACGAGGCTGGCGCTCCGATCAAGCTCGTTCGCGGAAACACCTGGGTTGAGCTTCTGCCACAAAACGAAAACGGTCGCCTCGAGGTTGCCTTACCTCTAGAAGACGAAACTAAGTAGAAAACTACTCACAAAAATGATTCAAAAGACCCAATGGTCAAAACTTTATGTGCTCGCGATTTTTAGCTGACTCTCGTGGCTAGGTAGCGCGCTCACCACATTCACCGTGATTCTGCGTGACAAAGACACAATTGGCGCAACCGGAGTCTCAGTACTTCTTCTTGCAATGGCCGTGCCAACAATCGTGCTTTCTCCGCTCGCCGGATGGCTTGCCGACCGCTACTCGACTCGAACCGTGGTCATACCGCTATTGATCGTCATGGGCTTCTCGAGCGGATCACTCGCGCTGCCAGACATGCCAACTTGGTATGCACCTATAGCATTGGCAATCACCGCTGCTTGTGGCACCCCGGTTGGCCCGGCTTTTCAAGCTGCGCTGGCCACCATTGCGAAACCCGAAGACTTGCCACGTGTGCAGGGCCTTATGCAGACGTCGTCTTCGCTCGGCACGCTTTTCGCCCCGGCGCTCGGCGGAGTCTTGACCGAGACCACTGGCTTTTTCTGGCCGTTCATTATCGACATGAGTTCGTTCTGGCTGATGGCCATCGGCTTCTTCTTTATCGGCATCAATCGCACAGCGCAAAAGCCCGAGCCTGGAGAAAAACTCAGCGCGCTTGAGGGCATTCGTTTTTCGATGGGTGACCCGTTGATTCGAGCCATCGTCATTCTGCTTACGGTTTTGGTTCTTGCGCTGGGCGCCATCAACGTGGGCGAAGTTTTCTTGGTGATCGATGAGCTCGGTGCATCCAAGTTCATTTATGGCATCGTGGGCATGCTCTTTGCGGCCGGTTCAATTGCTGGTGCACTCTTGACGGCCGCCATCAAGGTCGACAGCAAATTTCACTCACGCCTACTTGTCATCGCAATCGGTGTGCTCACGATCACCGTCATTGCCTTCGCGTTTACCACCCACTGGTGGCAGGCGATGGTTCTCTCGTTCATAGCAGGATTGGGCAACGCGGGTCTCAACGCCTATGCAATCGGCATCGTTATCGCTCGAGCACCAGAGGCTGCTCGAGGTCGCGTTATGGCAGCCGTGGGAGCGATCATCACCACCGGCTCGGTTATCTCAACTGCCGCCAGCGGCGCGTTGATCGCTGCGTTTGACGTGCGAAGCGTGTTGCTATACGGAGGCCTACTGGCCGCTGTTATCTATTTGGTGCTCAGCCCAGCTGTGCTCAGAGAAGGTCGCGGGCATCAGATTGCACAATCGACAGAATCCGATCAGCCGACTGCCCCGCAAAAGGAACCGCAGAGCTAAATAGTTGTTCAATCTCGTTTGATCGGTTTGGCAAACCCCATTCGATGGCTTTGTTTAGCGTGTTCTCAAACTCGCTGAAATTTCCAACTCGGATGCTCGCCGCAGCCGCCTTCTCGCCGAGCGGGTTGAACGCCCAGTGGTTTGGTTTTTCGTAGTACACGGGTGAGCGCCCAGTAACCAGCGGATACTCGACCAAGAACGAGATTCCATCGGTGAACATGAGGTCGGTCGCCAGCATCAGTGAGGCGTATGAACTCGCCGCATCGATGGCGGTGTTGGGCATAGAGTTCCAGGCGGCCTTCCAGTCGCTCAGTTGCTCTTCTGTCATGTGGCCCTGGCTGGTGAGAGTTCCAAACATATACGGATGCGGGCGAAGCACAAAGTCGATCTCGGGGCGGCGCTTAGCAAGCTCGAGCATTTGTGCACAGATTTCGTTGAACACACCAAAGTTGAGCCAGCTCGGGCTAAAAGTGTGGTGTGGACCCCAAAGCACTCGGAACGCGCGCCCCTCCGAAGTGTTAGCGCGCTTGTGGTCGATTGGCCAGAATGGTGTTTCTGACTTCGCCTTAGCAATCAGTGCGTCAACCTTGGGAGTGCCGGTGAAGTGAACGTGCGCGCCCCCGCGCTCGGTTCCTTCGAATGCTGCTTTGGCATCGCGGTCTTGCAAAAAGATGAGGTGGGCTAGGCGGTGAGTGCTTTGCCTGAACAGGTGAGGTGCAACACCCTGGATTCCCGGCTCGTTCACGAGCGGAAGCGAAAAGTATGGCACGTAGCAAACGCGAGCGATCGAGATAAGTTTTTCGATTCGATAGGCCGGCTGGTAATTCTTTTGCCACGGGTAGTTGAGAAAAATGTAATCGGGGTTGATATCGCGAAGGCGCTCGAAGCCGTCGTATGGGTCGGCATAGTCGAATCGAAGGTGCTCAACGCCTTGGCTAGTTAGGTAGTCGCTTACCTTCGACTCATCGCCAAACTCTTCGTCGCCGGTTAGCTTTCTTGGAATGCTTACGACAATCGGCTCGAAGTCGGGCGACACGAGCATTTTGCGATAGAGCTCGTCGAGAGCATCCCAGGCTTCGAAGTAGAACGTTAGAAAGACAACGCGAATGCGTCGACCCACTACTTGATTCCGTTCTTCTTCAAAATGGCAGCCACGTTGCTCTGCTGCTTCTTCATCCAGTTGATTGAACGAGTCTGTTCGGCTTTTGCATCAGCGTTTGAGAACTCGGCAATAAGCCCTGAGGTGCTGGTCATAAAGTTTGCCAACTTGCTGCTGGTTGCTTTCGCCGACACAGCCTTCAGCTCGGTCAGATAGATGGTCTTGCAAGGCTTGTATGTGAGGCATTTCTGAAACAGCAGGCCGCGCGGAATCGCGGGCTTCTTGTGACTCTGCATAACCCACGGGTAGCCAACTTCTTTTGCGTCCATTGCAAAGTAATAAGAGTCGCCCTTGACCGGCGTTTGGCGGTTTTCGCCAAAGGTCTGGTCTACGCCGGCGGGAATCATGGTGAACTTGCCACGGTCATTACTGCGTAGGTAGTGGTTGTTGATGATCGGGCCAGAGTAACTGTCCCAGTGTCCCAAGAAATTCTCCACAGCAAACTGACGAATCAACTTAGCGCGATCTGTGTAGGTATCCATTGCCTTCCACCACGAAGCCCCAGTGGTCATATTGGCAACCTCAATCAATTTGCCTAGGTCTTTCTTGTCTGGCGTGGTCGACCAACCTTCGTCCACTAGATAAGGGCCCGATTGTTCACCGCCGCGGTCGTTGCCATACATGAGGTCTTTGAACGCCTGGGCTTCATAAAGGTGCTGAGTTGGGTCTCCGAAACGCTTGCTCAAGAAAATGTCGTCGGTGGTTTCAACGTTGATATAGAGCCCTTTGAGGGTTCCGTTTACATAAACCTTGGCATAGCCGGTCTTTGGTGCCGGAATTCCCATCGAATTGAACAAACGGTAAGCGGCGGCTTCGTGAATCATCGAGCCATCTTGCTGCATTGCGTTTAGGGTCATCGACTTGAGACCCAGAAAACGCTGCCCCTTTAGGTTGCTCCAGTTGAATTTGAGCTTGAACGAGGGCTTACCGCTCAGCTTTTCTAGCGAAGTCGAGCCCTTGAGGCGAACGCCGGTAGAGAACTTTCCACTGGTGCCGCCGATCGACTTTAGCTCAACCTGAGCCATCGTGTATTCCTTGGGTGTCTTACCTAAGTTGGCGATGCTGGCCGAATCGAGGGTGATGTATACCTCGTGAATCGAACTGCTGTTATAGAAGTCACCCAGAGACTGGGCCGCCTGCGCGGGTGGCGCGGCAATGGCCGCTGCGACAAGCCCGAGGCTTAGAAAGATTGACCATACTGCTCTGGATAGTTTTCTCATGATTGGCAACTAGTCTAACTTTGTGAACATTTTTGAACAGTACCTACCTTTTATTTTGAGCCTCACGCTAGACCTGGTTTCGGTCTTTCTTTTGGCCTACGTGTTCTATTACCGTCGCCACCACAACCGTGACATGCTCGTGGCAATCGCCATGATCAACGTCACTCTGTTCTCGCTAGCGGGTGCGCTTGCCTCGTTCACACTCTCGCTCGGCGTGGGCTTTGCGCTCTTTGCCGTTATCTCGATCATTCGCCTACGTTCCGACGAAGCCGGCTGGATCGAAATGACCTATCTACTGGTCAGCCTTTCGACCGGCCTCATTCTCGGACTCCCTGGCTTCTCGCTGGTTCAGCAGGCCATCTATGCCTCGGTTCTGGTAGCGGCCATGTTCGCTCTCGACCACCCACGTCTGCTTGGCAGCTCGAAGGTGCGAAAGATAAACATCACGCTTGACGGCACCAACCTCGGCGATGACCTCAAGACTCGCGTCGAAGCCATGCTCGGTCGAGGCGTAGACGAAGTCACTATCAAGTCGGTCACTGCAACTCCACCTGCCACCAAGGTAGAGATTCGCTTCAAAGAGTCGATCTAATCAACGCAAAGCCTCAACCCATGACCAAGCCGAGCTACCAATACACGCAGCACCCGCACGTCGAGCAGCGTAAGGCAAAGCATCCGAGCAAATTGAACGCGGATGCTGCCGCTGGCGTCATAGGCCCAAACAAGCTCACCATCAACCAACGCATCGGGTTGGCCATCACCAAATCGGTTGGAACCATGTGGGCCGCCTACGCGTTCTTCGCACTCAGCCTCGTGAGCTTGCCCGCCGCACTAATGACCGGGGACACCGTAATAATCGTGGCCTGGGTCGCGCAAACCTTCTTGCAGCTGGTGCTTTTGCCGATCATCATCGTGGGTCAAAACCTGCAGGCGGCCAAGACCGAAGCTCGCGCCATCGCGACATATGAAGATGCCACGGCGATTCTCGAAGAGGCTAAAGAAATTCAGGCTCACCTTGCCGACCAAGACAAGGCGCTCAGCCACCTGATCGACAAAATGGCTGCGCTTGAGTCGAAACTCGAGGCAAAGCCTGGAGCCAAAAAGTAACCAATGCGCCTCGTTATTGCCAAGTGCACGGTTGACTATGCCGGCCGCCTGACCGCCCACCTACCGCTGGCTAACCGACTGCTCATGCTCAAGGGTGACGGCTCGATTTTGGTGCACAGCGACACCGGCTCTTACAAACCGCTCAACTGGATGAACCCGCCGTGCACCATCACCGTGCAAGAACCCGAACCCGAAGCAGCCGAGGCTGGCGTCATCGAAGTTTGGCGAGTTTCGCAAGCTAAGACCGCCGACATTCTTTATGTGTCGATTCACGAAATCATTCACGAACTCGACCACCACTTGGGCGAAGAGCCTGGGCTGCAAAAAGACGGCGTTGAGGCGCACCTTCAAGAACTGCTCGCCGACCAGCTTCAGGTTTTCGAAGAAGGCGCAACGCTTATTCGTCGCGAGTACTTCACGGCTATCGGCCCGGTCGATATTCTTTGCAAAGATGCCTCTGGCCAAACCGTCGCGATCGAGATCAAGCGCCGCGGTGAAATCGATGGCGTCGAGCAGCTCACCCGATACCTCGACCTACTAAACCGCGACCCGCACCTTGCCCCGGTGCGCGGAGTGTTCGCCGCTCAAGAAATCAAGCCGCAGGCCCGAACCCTGGCCGAAGACCGCGGCATCGAGTGCCTGGTGCTCGACTATGACGCAATGCGCGGTCTCGAAACCAACCACTCGCGCTTGTTCTAGTAGCAACTTCGGCCCGCAGTAACTTAGGCTGAGCGCATGAACCGTGCACCGCGCATCCTCGTGATTCAACACAACCTTGACGACCACCTGAACGAACTGGCCGTGCCGCTGATGAAGGCCGGCATCGATGTTGTGCCCTGGGATGTAGAGAATGCCCCAGCCCCGACCGAGCCGATCGAGACCTTCGACGGCATCATCTCGCTCGGTGCGATTGCCGGCGTGCTTGAAGAGGCAAACCACGCGTGGATGCCCGTTGAGCGCAAAATGTTTGAACAAGCCCTCGAACTAGAGTTGCCGCTACTCGGCATCTGCTTTGGGTCACAGCTGCTCGCCTCGGCCGCCGGAGCTCAGGTTTATAAAGTGGCAACACCAGAGGTTGGCTGGACGAAGGTCGACATGCTGCCAAATGCCGCGAACGACCCAATCATGGCCGCACTCGGTTCGAACCCAGACGTTTTTCACTTTCACTACGACACCTTCGACCTGCCAGAGAGCGCCGAATTGTTCGGAATCACCGGCGACATCAAGCAGGCCTTCAAGGTCGGTCCGAAGGCTTGGGCCGTGCAGTTCCACATCGAGGTCGGTCCGGCCGCGATGTTCTCGTGGTTTGCCACCTACGGCCGCGAGTTCGAAAAACTCGCTGGGGGAGTCGAACACCAGAAGGCGCTAACCGCGGCTAACTGGGATGCCTATCGCCAACGTTCGATCGCAGTGGGCGAAGCTTTCGCCGCCGAAGTTTTGGCGCAGGCCGCGCGAAGCTAACGGCTGGCCCCTAACTCGCGCCTAGCGAGCATCCAAGATTAAATCGGCGATTTCGCTTGGCGCACCTTGCGCTCGCGGAGTTGCCGAAACCTGTTTCGCCCAAACCACAAGACGCTTCTCGGCCGTGTAACGCGGGGTGCAAGTGGTCAGCGTCAGCAGGCGCTCGACAGGCAAGCTAGCCAAACCCGCGCGCTCAAGCGGATTCTCGCCCACCACCCAAAAGTCCTTTGGCTCAACCACGGCCGACCCGACCACCTCGTAGCCATACCAACCCCAGCGCGTTTCGACGAATAGCTTGTCGCCAAAAACGAACTGATCGATGTTGTTGAACGCGCCGCCGTGGGTGGTGCGATGGGCGGCCAGAGCGAAGTTGCCGGACTCGTGCGGCATGGCCGAATGTTTGTAGTGGCCCACGCCAATCGGGTTCAGCACGCGGTCAACCGATGTTGAGTGCGCGATTGGGCGGCGATAGTCAGCCCCAAGTCGTGGCGCATAGAGCACGCCAAAGGTTTGTGCATCGGCTAGCTCTGAACCAAGCACTTCGGTCGGGCTGGCCTGGGCGTTTTTGGCGAAATCTGCTTGGATGCTCGCCGCAGCCTGCTGTTGCCCCTGCGCCGAAAAGTAGGGTTCGACGAACTCGGTGTAGGCCGCCGTCGCAAAAATGACTAGGCCAGAGATGATCAAAACTAAGCCAGAGATTCGCTGGAACGCTGACGCTGCGTTCGGCTTCTTGCTGTTTTTAGTTGTCGCCATTTTTCAAGTCTAGATCGCGACTTGTATTCGCTATTGCGAATACTAGACTTACTTCGACGCTTGAAAAATGGCTAAAACGGAACTTTCGGCCATTGTTTGAGCAGCGACTCGTTTTCAGAGTTCTACAAACACCAACCTTAGGAATCCGCCCATGGCCAAGCACCGCGCAAACACAGCTGCTAAGAAATTTTTATCCCAGCTCGCAGTAATTGCACTAACGTTCACCGGTCTAATGGCGGGGTCACTTAGTGCCCAGGCCGCACCGGTCGCACTTACGGTGACTCACATCGGTTGGGACGTCGTCGGGCTAGACAGCAACGACGTCACAGACGGGCCAAACACTTTTCCTCAGGGTTACCGAGTTTGCAACACTTCCAGCGACACCGCGGCCACCAGCGTAGAAGCTGACTGGGCTTGGACTTCAACCAACAACCTGATCACCCTTGATGGCAGCGCCAACCGTGAAATCGGAACCATCGCAGCGAACAGCTGTGTCGACTTCTACTGGGCTGTGACGGTTGCTCGTGACTCGAACGCCTACGACACCTCACGCAACTACACCGTTACCGTGAATGATGGAGCCTCGGCAACCGCTAACACCGGCACTCAGTTGATTTACGTTGAGCACCTGGTTTCTCAGAACCGCAACATCGTGAATGGTGTAGCAGGCCCTGCGACGGTCACGCTCGGAGACTCGGTTCAGTTTGTGCTCACGGGAGCAACTGCGACCCAAGGCTATGAGCAGATCGTTACCGCCCCTATTTTGAATTCTTCGATTTTTGAAATCACCAGCGTCGTGAGCACATACGCCGTTGGTGGAACAACAAACGGATTTTATGTCGATGCTTGTGGCTGGGACCCAGCCGGAGTTGACGTGAGCACCTGGGCCTGTCTTGGTACCGGTAAAGCTGGCGGTGACCCAATCACCGTTACAGTCACTGCGAAAGTTATCGGCACCGGAACAGCGGCAGTTGGCGGCGTGATCTATGACTTCTCAGGTTCGTCATTCCACTACAACTCTGACTACAGCGCTGGTGTTTTGACAGTCACCGCATCGGCACCGGTTCGCACCATCACGGCCGTTGACGAAAGCGACACTACCAACGTAGACACCGCGGTCGAAGTAAACGTTTTAGCAAATGACACTGCATCTAACGCAACCGTTGACACCGGCTCGGTGACCATCACCCAGCAGCCAGCTCACGGCACCGTTACGGTTGACCCAGTGAGCGGCAAGATCACATATACGCCGAACAGTGGTTACACCGGCACCGATACCTTCAAGTACACGATTGCAACAAACGAGGATGCTGCCGTTACCGATGAGGCAACCGTAACCATCACGATTGCTGCGGCAGCCGTGCATCCGGTTGCAACCGATGACTCAGACTCAACCGATGTTAATGTGCCGGTAGAAATCGATGTCTTAGCTAACGATGTTGCCGGCACTAATCCACTTGACCAAACCTCAGTCAACGTCACAGCCAACCCAAGCAACGGAGTTGTTTCGGTTGATCCGGTAACCGGAAAGATCACCTACACGCCAAACAGCGGATACACCGGTACAGACACCTTCAGCTATGAGGTTTGTGACACTGCGAACCCAGCAAATTGCGACACTGCAGTTGTGACGGTGACCATTGACCCGACCATCAGCGTTGCTTTACCAGACGCGGTGGATGACAGTGAAACTACCTCGGTTGATACTCCAGTAGACGTCACCGTGCTCTCGAACGACACCGTTACCGGTGGCACGCTTGATGAGACTTCGGTAACCATCACCCAGCAGCCAGCGCACGGCACCGTTTCGGTTGACCTTGTAACCGGCAAGGTTACTTACACGCCGAACAGCGGCTACACAGGAACTGACAGCTTCAAGTACACCGTCGCAGTTGATGGCGATTCCACCAACAAGGATGAAGCAACGGTGACCATAACCATCAACGAAGTTGTCGCCCCGCCAGCAGAAGAAGTTGTGGTTGATGAGGTAGCCGATGTAGATGAGAAGTTGACCATCGACCCAACGACGCTAGACCCGAATGCACCTGAGATTAACCCAACCACGGTTGAAATCACCGAAGGGCCACAGAACGGAACCGTAACGGTTGACCCGCAAACGGGCAAAATCACTTACGTTCCAGAACCTGGCTTCAAGGGAACCGACTCATTCAAGTTCCGTGCCGCAAGTCTCGCTAACCCTTCTGTCTTCGTTGAGTTCACCTACAACGTTGAGGTGGGTGGCGGTGTCGCTACCGCAGAGAACGAAAAGGGGCTTGCCTACACCGGCTCGAACTCGTCGGCTATTTTCGCTCTAGCCCTCTTGCTTGTCGCTGCCGGTTCAATTCTGATGATTCGCAAGGCTCGCATCTAATAAAACTAAAAGAAACCGGTGGCCTCTGACTGGGGCCACCGGTTTTTGTTTACCTAAATAACTCTGGGTGAACGATCGAGATTTTTAGCATTGTCTGGCGCAGAATAAGAGCATGACTACACCACGCAAACCAGCCGCATCGTCGGCCCCAAAAACTGCCGCTAAGCCGGCGACCCGCGCAGCCGCCGCAAAGCCTGTTGCTAAAACCGTTGCTAGGCCGGCAGTGAAACCGGTTGCAAAGGCTCCAGTGAAGGCCGCGCCAAAGGCCTCTGCTAAGCCTGCCGTCAAAGCTACTGCAAAGCCAGAAGCCAAGGCTGCCCCTAAGGCGGCCAAGCCAGCCAAGGTTGTCATCGACACCACCAAGCGCTACAAGTTTCTTTCTGGCATCGATGACTCGAACTTCTGCCAGCGTGTGAGCGATCACCTAGACGCCGGTTACGAACTGGCCGGCTCACCAACCATGGTGGTCAAGGGTTCAACCGTTTATGTTGGCCAGGCCATAGTTCGCAAGGCAACCAAAAAGGTAGCCAAGAGAAAAAAGAAGTAGTTAGCACTTTTGCCAGAACCCGCTCATAACTTGGGCGGGTTCTGCATTTAAGCAGCCTCGCAAGTCATCTCATGCAACCGCATGGCCCAACCCAAGTTGCCTCTTGCAACGCCCAGCGCATGGGTGTAAAAAAGTTATCCACAGGCGAAAAACGAGATTTTGCAAATCGCAATAGTGTTGCGTCACGGAAATTCCGTAGACCGTTGGGAGGCAGAAATGTTTCAGTCACAACTAGTAATCGCAACGCTTTTCGTGCCTAGCTCTCAGACAGAGCTAGCCCTCGAAAAGATTTCAGACAACAACCGCATCACCGAGGTCATCGAGCTGGTCAGAGAACACGAGCTCGCCGACATCATCGTGGTGCTAACCGATAGCGAAGATGTTCTCGCTGTCGCCTACTCGGCCGGCACGGTGAATCACTTTGTGAGTCACACCCTGAACGAGACGCAAGCCATCACGGCACTATTTGAATCTGACGACGTGTTTGTCGACGAAGACGAAGAAGCCTGGGTGTTAAGAGTGTCGCTCGAGCTAGATCAAACCGCGGCGGCAGCCCTGAAGTTGGCCTTCGACGCCGGGTCTAGTGCTGGGCTTGCTCCGATTGCTGCTTTTCGGTAACCCGAGAGTGGTTTCGGCTGGCAAAGTATGAGCCGACAATCACCAACGGAAAGCCAACCAGCATTCCCATGGTGATCGGCTCGCCACCGAACGCAATGCCGAGCGCGAAGGCGACCGCGGTGTTCACATAGGTGATGAGCGAGGCCCGGCTTAGGGCAATCTCTTTCATCAGCGCGAAGAACACCACGAACGCGATGGCCGAGCTCACGACGCCGAGCACCAGCAGCGACATCCACGATTCGATCTTGGGTGTCGTCACTCCATCGGCAAGCGGGTTCATCAGCGCCGGCACCACATAGAAAACCGCGGTGAAGAGCATCGAAACCGCGATGACTCCCATGGTGTCAACGTTCGGCGCGTTCTTGGTCGTGATGGCTGGGGCTACCGCATAGCCAACGGCGGCTAGCAGCACAGCGCCAACCCAAACCAGCTCAAGGTTCTGGGTGAATACGTCGATGCCAACGAGAGCGATGATGCCGGCGAAGCCGATCACCAGGCCGATAATGTTCTTCGGATGCGCAACAGAACGATCGCCCAAGTAGTAGTAAGTAACCGCCATCGCCATGAACGGCACCGTCGCGATTAGCAGACCAACCAGGCCGCTGTCGATGTGCCCGTCTTCGGCATGCGTGATTAGCCACCATGGGCCGACCATCTCGAACAGGGCGAACGCGAACACGGGCTTCCAGGCCTTTAGAGCGGGGATGAACGCCTTCGCGCGAATCGCAAGGGGCACCAACACGGCTGCACCGATCACCACGCGGGCCAAAATAATGAACTCTGGGCTGAAGTCGGTGACGGCTACCTTGATGAAAAAGTAAGGTATTCCCCAGGCGATACCTGCGATTAAGAAGAGCAACAGACCTTTGCGAGACATGGGCTCAAGCCTAGCCGAGGGGTTGCTGGCGGCAGGCTTGCGCGCCGCGCATCCGAGTGTTTGTTAGCCCCCGAACAAAGTTGGGTTAAGCCCGCCCAATTGTTAGGCTGAGAGGGTACGAGGAGGTACGAAATGCGCCCACTAGCGCGTGTCATTTTTGACGAAGCTCACCGCCAGGCGTGGTCCACAAGGCCCGAAATTGCGAAGAGTATCAACCCGACGAATCCAAACGATGCGGGTTATGTAACTGCTGCCACCGACCTGAGCGACTCAGGGTTCACGGTTGGCGTTCACGAAACCGGTGCGATCACCGCGGCCACCCTGAGCGATGCCGACGTATTCGTCGTGCTGCACGGCTCAGACGACGCCTGGGAATCGACCACCAAGACCGGCGACCCTAAATACTCGGATGCTGAAATCGACGCACTCGTCGACTTCGTGCAGGCCGGCGGTGGCCTCATTCTCTTCGGCGAAACCGAGGCGAAAAAGTATGGCAACTCGGTTGCCGACATTGCCGCACGATTCGGTCTCGAACTACAAAACACCACGGCTCAAGACCCAGAAAACTGCTACCGCGAGGTTGCTGCCTGGGTGATGGCCGATTTGGCCAAGCCGGTCGGTTTCGACATCACCGGTGGCGCTCGCCAGGCCTGCTTCTACCGCACCGGCACCATCGCGGTTCGCCCAGAAGCTGCCGCTCGCACCCACGTTTTGGCTCGCACCTCTGCGGTTGCCAGCCCGGCCAACGCGCCGCTCATGGTTGCCCAAACTTACGGTGCCGGCCGAGTGATTTTGCTAGCCGACTCAGACATCTTTGGCGACGACTCGATCCGCGACCACAACCACCGCGGCCTATGGCGCAACCTGGTTACCTGGGCTGCTGCTACCGGTGGCGCCAGCTCGTCTCGCACCGAAAGCTGGACTAAGACCG
>JACCDH010811487.1_pt1 | contig 15211 bp, 12 predicted proteins | sample 7442481 | NCBI WGS metagenome assembly JACCDH01 (sample SAMN15323433, study PRJNA562643) | freshwater metagenome | isolation source: river surface water | place: USA:Blue River Watershed | collected 2017-08-15
AGATGTAGGTATTGCGTTTTCAATTCTTGCTTCATGCTAGTCAATTAATTTGGGCTTACCCGTTTTCCAAGAAAATTCACGAACCAATAAATAACCGAGCAATACAATGATTGCAAAATTCTGGTTAATGAAAGTTGGTAGTGGACTTACTTGCGCTAAGGCATTGGCTCCGTAGATAAGTACAGCGCCCAACAAGATATAAAATAAATCACTTTTCCAACGGTAGGGGGTTGGGGAATATTTTTGACCTCCCAAATAACACAACACCGCCATCACAATACTTGAGCCTAAAAATGCATAGGCACAAGCCATGTAACCATACATGGGTATAAAAAGGATATTGCCTGCTAAGGTTACCGCTAATCCGATCAAGGTGATTACCGTACCAAAATAGGTCTTGTTAGTCTGTTTAAACCAAACCGATTGGGTATAATAAATACCTAAAAATAGGTTAGCCAATAATAGCACAGGGACGATGTCCATGCCTTCCCAGTAAATCGCCCGACGTAAAAACAGAGTCTTGATCCAGAATAAATTACACGAAACGCCGACCCATAAAAAGGTGCAGACAATGACAAACCAATGCGTGATTAAGGCTAAATTTTCTTTACTGTTTTCGGTTGTTTTTTTGCCAAGAAAGAAAGGTTCTGCGGAATATTTGAATGCTTGTATGGCCAAACTCATGAATACAGAAAGTTTATAGCAGTTACCATATATACCTAGCGCGACTTGCGAACTTTTTCCCGGATAAAAACCTTCAGGCAGGTAAGACTCTAAAAGTAGACGATCAAACATCAAATTGAACATGGCCGCCAAACTCATGAACATAATTGGGTATGCATAAATCCAAAGTGCTTTGAATTCCGACCAATCCCAGCGCCAACGGTATGCTTTAAATTCTGCTGATAGCCAATAAAACAAACTTGCATTAGCAATTAAATTAGCCAAAAAGATGTAGCCTGCGCCTATACCTGGATTATATAGGTCTCGCAAAAATTGAGGTGCATCTAATTGAATTTCTCTGGCTTGTAAAGGCTTTAATAGCATCAAGAAAAAGAGGTTCAAGCCGACATTAATCAAGATCGAAACGATTTTTGCCTTGACGAATGTTTTGATTTTATTCTCCAATCTCAATTTGGCAAATGGGATCGCTGTAATCGCATCAATGGCTAAGATTAAAGCTAACCAGTTCAAGAATAGGCCTTTGCCAGGATAGCCTAATTGAACCATGATAGGTTCTGCAAATAGAAAAAGGAAAAGTGTGAAAACGCCCGATGTGACGATGATAGCCGTCATGATTAGCTGGTAATATTTCTCAGGGGCTTCTTTGGCAAAACGGAAATAGGCTGTTTCCATTCCGTATGTGTATATGATGTTGGCAATAGCTACATAGCCATACAGCTTCACATTGACACCTAATTCTGCAGGGAGAAATGCCCAAGTGTGCACAAAAACGAGTAAAAAATTGAGGGAACGGCCTAAGATGGTACTAAAACCATACGAAAGAGTTTCACCTGCTAATTTTTTCAGAATGGACATAATTGTATCTTTGCCAAAATTCAAAGTTACATAATTTGTTAGGACCCGTAGGTTTCCTGTCGAAAATTGTAACAAAAACTCCTCAAATGAAAAATATCATTGCCTTTTTAGGCCTATTTTTAACGATTACGCAGCTTGCAAACGCACAGTCAATCTCCTATTATCCTTTTAATTCGCAGTTGGCCGTTTCTTCCAATCCTACCAATATGGCGTGGGCTGAGGTTCGTATGCAAATGAATTCAGCCACATCAGCCATCACATCGGAGTTTGGTCCCATGCTAACGGTTTATAAAACCAAAGAAGCTGTTTTTTATACCGGCGGAGGTGTGAATATCGGTTGGATGTCCAATGTGTTCAATCAATCTTCTTTGCTAAAAGGCTATTATGGAAGCTTTGGTGTTCGTGCTTATCCCTTTACTTCCGTGCCGCATTTAGGCTTAAATTTTGAATTTACCCCCTACACAGATTCGAAAGTGCAGACAGGACTTTTACGTGCTTGGTTGGGCATTAATTACCATTTTGGCAAAAACAAATTGAAGTAATTACTCTTTTTGATAGCCAATGGTCTGGTAAAATTGTTCCGAATAGCTGTCACTCAATGGGATGTGATTTTCCCCTATTTTAACTTTCTGGTTGCGTATCGATTCGATTTTTTTCAGGGATACGATAAAGGATTTGTGTATGCGTAGGAATTCGTCCGAAGGTAATTTTTCGCTGATGAGTTTCATGGTCATCCGACAAACGATCGGGTATTTTTGATTGCGCACATGTATTTTGATGTAATCTTTCAAGCCTTCGATATACAAAATATCCTCAAGCATGATTTTCATCAAAGAGTAATCGGCATGAATGAAAATATAATCCACCTTCGCATCAGCCTTCACGATATTGCCTTGTAGGGCTAATTTGCTTTTGAAATAATCAAGGGCCTTATGGCTTGCTTTCAAAAATCGTTCGAAAGAAATGGGTTTCAATACGTAGTCGATCACATCTAAATTGAAGCCTTCCAAGGCGTATTGTTGGTATGCTGTCACAAAAATAACCATCGGTTTTTGTGTCAATCCTTCCAAAAACTGAACCCCTGTTAATCCTGGCATTTGAATGTCTAGGAAAATAAGATCAACCGTATTGTTTTGCAAATATTCGATCGCCTCAAAGGCATTGCGACAGCGCGCTTCAAGCTTTAAGAAGGGTACTTTGGCAATATTATCTTCAACCAAATCCAATGCTAAACTTTCATCGTCGATGGCGATACATTTTAAAATCGTGTTCGGAATTTCCGAAAATGTTTCTTTCGTTTCCATCGTTTTAACTGTGTGTGATTTTCAAATCGACGTTATAGGTATTCGCACTTTCCGTAATCTTAAGTTCGTGATTTTCCGGGTAAAGTAATTCCAATCTTCTGCGCACATTGGTTAATCCGATGCCTGAACTTTCGTCTTTTTTCTCGGTAGGCTGATTGCTCGTTTTGTTTTTGACAACAAAATGTAAATAGGTCGGATTGTCAACTAGTTGAATGCTGATGCTGGGTTTTTCGATCATCCCCACACCATGTTTGAAGGCATTTTCAACAAATGGAATCAGCAACATAGGTTCGATATTTCCTGATGTCCCCGAAATTTCGGATTTAAAATCAATATCAATATCATTCCCAAATCGCAAGCGTTGCAATTCGATGTATGATTCCAAGTAGTTCGCTTCCTTGCTAATCGCAACTTTCGAATCACTTGTTTCATAAATCATGTAGCGCATCAATTCCGATAATTTGATCACAACGGGTTCTACGCTTTCCGGTTTTCTTCTGGATAGGGAAACGATGCTATTCAACACATTGAACATAAAATGAGGGCTGATTTGCGAGCGCAAGAAGGATAGTTCAGATTTTAAGCGTTCATTTTCCTCTTCTTTTTTGGCCTCTTGTTCCTTCATGTTGTCGGAAAGAAAACGATAACTAATCCCGATTGCAATGATGAACAGGTATTGAAATATGATGCGCAAATAGGTGAATCGCTTCATTCCACCGCCTCCTTTGGGACGAATAGGAACATGTAAGTCTTTAAACAATAACTCAAAAATCAAGTCATTTAAACCGATCATGATAAAATATCCGATCACAAGTAAGGTCAAATAGGCAACTAGATTATACCGTTTTAAAACTTTGGGAATAAGAATCTCCGTATTGATGTAGAAGATGGGAATATTCGCTAGGCCAAAGACAAAGAAGAATAAATTCCATTGGAAATGGCGTTGGATCTCCTCCGGATTTTGCGATTGAGAGCTTGGGCCTAATAAAATGGGTAATGCCAAAAGACAAGCCCAGAATAACAAATGGAGCAAAATAGGCTTGGAAAGTAATTTAGTTTTTGCCATGAATTCACGAATATTGGATTCGAAGTAAACAATTTGCAAAATATTCTTGGGAAATATGCTACGAGTATCCTGTTTGTGCCGATGAAATTGTTCATAATATTTTGTTAGATTTGCTTAAAGAACCTATTTAACAAAGCTTATGCGCAACATACTCTTGCTCACGCTGTTGTCATGGACATGTTTGGCCCAACAACAAGTGAACCTCACGAATTTGGCTGCTTTTCAGCATCCCAGTAATAATTGGACCATTGAAGGTGCAGTGCAGTCTGCCTATTCCGACACCACGTTACAAGTAGCCACGGGTCAAGGCATCCTCGTAAACACCCTTCGCAATGGCAAATACAAGCGCTCAGATGATTTGACCTTTGCTTTTTCACATGGTGATATTCATTTGATGTTTGATTTCATGTTGCCTAAAAAAGGAAACTCAGGTGTTTATTTGCAGGGACGCTACGAAGTACAATTGGCCGATTCGTGGACTAAAAAACAATTGAATTTTGGTGATTGTGGTGGAATTTACGAGCGCTGGGATGACGAGCGTGGTAAGGGAAAAGAGGGCTACGAAGGATATGCGCCAATGCAAAATGCTTCAAAAGCACCTGGTCTTTGGCAGCACTTGGAAATCGACTTTCAGGCTCCTCGATTCGATGCAAACGGGAAGAAAATTCAAAATGCGGTTTTCAAAAAGGTTATTTTGAACGGCATTTTAATTCATGAAAATCTTGAAATGCTGGGCGTAACGCGCGGAGCGGTTTCCTTGCAAGAGGTTGCTGCTGCACCGATTTTGGTTCAAGGCGATCATACGCAGGTGGCATTTAAAAACATACAATATGAGACCTATGATAAGCCAAGCGTCAAGATGGGCTCCATTAAGTATGATTATTATATAGGTAAATTCACGGAGCCGATCATCGGAGCAGCGAAACCTATTGAGTCAGGTAAATTAGACAAATTGACCTACAAGGTCATCAAGGCCAAAAACGATTATCTGATACATTATCAAGCAGAATTAGATGTTCCTGAGGCAGATACGTATGAATTTCAGTCGTATTGGACAGGTTCGGGAGTTGTGAAAGTAGATGGAAAGGAATTGAATCAAGGCGCACATTGGTATTCAGAAATGGTTTCGGCAAAGGCTGAATTGACAGCTGGCAAGCATAAATTAGAAGTTATTCATGTGAAGGATTTTCCTTGGGGACCCCAGGCCTTGGGATTATATGTCAAACGAATTGGTTCACATCCCGTTGCTTTGCATGATCGGACGTCTTTATTAGATCCTGAGGCCGTGGGCATGATTGAAGTAAAAGCCAATGCAGAACCGGTTTTCCAGCGCTCTTTTGCGATGCACCAAGGGAAGAAAAAGACCCATGTTATTCACGTGGGAGATCCTTCTGGCATGCACTACTCGTATGATTTAAAACAAGGAGCGTTACTACAGGTTTGGCGGGGACCTTTCTTAAATGCGACGCAAATGTGGGAAAATCGCGGTGAGCCACAAACTTCTGAGCCTTTAGGTGTGACGGTTACCCTGGATGGCAAGTTTCCTTTGGTAATGGATCATCAAGCGCAAGCAGATTCAACGGAATTGGTTTATAAGGGTTTTCGAGTAAAAGATGGCCGACCGATTTTTATGTACCATTGGCCTGCTGGAAATGTGATGGTGGAAGATTTTATTCGTCCCAATGCTGCGAAAACTGGCTTAGAGAGAACATTGTCGTTCAAGTCGGCAACTGCGATGCAATCCGCGTCCGAGCTCGTTTTAGGAAATAGTTATCACGGAATTTCGTCGGTAAATGCTACACTAATCGGCCTGCAAGGGCAATCCTATTTTGTCCAATGGGATGGGCGTCAGGGTGCAGTTTTAAATCTGAAACAAGGTTTAAAACAACAACGCATCCCGGTGCAAGGAAATGAAGTTTCGTATCAATTGATCTGGTAAGCTGATGAAAAATATAAAAATGACAATCGCATGCATATTGTTGGCCTTTGCCACATTTGCACAAAAAACAAGCTCTAAAACAGAGCAAGATTTTTATGAAATTAAAACACTTCCTATCCCCAAAGAGATTTACTTGGAAGTGGGTGGTTTGGCTACTATGCCGGACGGTCGTTTGGCAGTAAGTACCCGTCGGGGAGAGATTTGGATCATCGAAAATCCTTATCAAACTGCTAATCACCAGGTACACTATAAGCGTTTTGCTTCGGGCATGCACGAGGTGTTAGGTTTGGCCTATCGTGATGGTGCTTTTTATTGTTCCCAACGGGGCGAATTGACCAAAATTACCGACACAGATCGTGACGGGGTGGCAGATTTATATGAGCCTATTTACCAATTCGAACTTTCGGGGAATTACCATGAATATACCTATGGTCCTGTTTTTGATAAGAACGGAGATATGTTGGTGACCCTTAATCTAGCTTGGGTTGGATTTGGAGAAGGGAAATTTGCCAAATGGCGTGGCTGGTTGGTGAAAATCCACCCCGATGGGACCATGGAGCCCTTTGCTGCCGGATTACGTTCACCTGCTGGATACAGCATTAACCAAGATGGAGATATTTTTTATGGAGAAAACCAAGGGGATTGGGTAGGTTCTGGTCGGGTGACGCATTTAGCGAAGGGCGATTTTGCCGGAAATCCAGGAGGACTTAAGTGGGCCAAAGAACCCAATAGCCCTTTCCGTTTGACCTTAGAAGAAATTCAAGATAACGGAGCTCCGATGTATGAAGCGGCAGCGAAAGTAAAGAATTTGAAATTGCCAGCCGTTTGGTTTCCACATGCGATTATGGGTATTTCAACCTCCGACGTGTTACAGGATACGACGCGTGGTAAATTCAGCCCTTTTCCAGGGCAATATTTTGTGGCGGATCAAGGGCAATCGAAGATTATGCGTATGGGTTTAGAGAAGGTTAATGGCGTTTATCAGGGCTTTTGTATCAATTACCGGGAGGGTTTTCAATCGGGTATTTTACGTGAGCGATTTGGCTTAGATGGATCGATGTTTGTAGGGATGACTTCACGTGGTTGGGGTTCAACTGGTAAAGATGAATTCGGCTTACAACGTTTGATGTGGAATGGTCAAATGCCTTTTGAGATTCAGGATATTCAAGCCAAACCGGATGGTTTTGAGCTTAGCTTTACGCAGGCAGTGGACGTGAATTCTGTCAAAAAAGCTGCTTCTTATGCGTTAAGGTCGTATATCTACAAATACCAACATCAATATGGAAGTCCGATTATCGAATTGAAGGATTTGAAAATTTCGGGTGTTGAGGTGTCAGCAGACAAACGTAAGGTTCGATTAGTGATTGATGGACTTCGTCAATATTTTATTCATGAATTTAAGTTGGAGGGTATTCGCAACGAAGCCGGAGAGCCTTTGTTACACGAAACGGCTTATTATACCTTGAATCAAATTCCCTCGGGGGGTAAATTGGCGGTTCAAGCGACACATCGCTTGGAGGAGGCTGCTGTGGTGAAGGCGGTAGCAGCAGTTAAGCCAACGAAAAAATCGACGGTTATTTCTGATGCGGAGGCGATGGCTTTATTAAAAAAGCATACTTGTTTAGCTTGTCATGCAAAAGAGTCGAAGGTGGTTGGGCCATCCTATGCGGACATTGCTAAACGCAATTATACGGACAAACAGATTTTAGCTTTAGTATATAAGCCTAACCCGCAAAACTGGCCGGATTACGCAACAGAGATGGCTCCGATGAGTCATGTGCCTGCCGCGGATGTGCTCAAAATTGCCTCGTGGATTAATGGGCTGCGAAACAAGGCGCTGTTAAATCATGACTAAACAAAAAAGGGACGCTCGCAAGAACGTCCCTTTTTTGATGAGAAAATCGATTTATTTTTTCGGTTCAACGGTTCCTTGAATGAACAATTGGATTTGTTGAACTTCTCCGTTATTTACTACTGTAATGGATTTATTGAAGTTACCCGGACGACCTGTTGAATTGTATGAAGCGGTTACCTTACCTGTTTTTCCTGGCATGATGGGTTCACGAGTCCAATCGGGTGTTGTGCAACCGCAAGATGGTTGAACATTTGAGATAACAACGGGCGTTTTTCCTGTATTTGTGAATTCGAAGCTGTAAGTAGCCTGTGTTCCTTCAACGATTTTGCCGAAATCATGTTTTTCCGACTTGAATTTGATTGCACCTTGAGCGTTAGATTGGAAAGCAAATCCAATGATGAGCGCTAACACGCCTAAAAATTTCTTCATGGTTATGATTTATTTGGTTTACTACTTGAGCAAATCTAAAACAATGTGGAGATTCGGCAAAAGAATTGCCTCTGTTTTTTTGTGAAATAAATAGCGCTGCTTTTATTTGGCTTATTTATTTTGTTGTATTTTTACACGTTAAATTTACCAGGAAACCGTTGGCTTTGCATTATACCTTTTCTAATCCTGATATTTCATTTGATCCTGCCAAGGTGTTAGATGATTATCGCTTGGCTGCTTTAAGTAGGGCCTGCAGCTTGCTTGTTCGTAAGGAAGTTTTCTCGGGAAGGGCCAAATTTGGTATTTATGGAGATGGAAAGGAATTGTGTCAGCTCGCGCTAGCGAATTCGATGCAAGCGGGGGATTATGTTTCCGGTTATTATCGCGACCAAACCATTGGAGTTGCCATCGGCGATTTGACCTGGCCACAATATTTTGCGCAATTATACGGACATCCCGATATTCAATTTGATCCTCATTCCGGTGGCCGACAAATGAATAATCACCACGCAACGCGCTGGTTGGATGATTCAGGTGAGTGGTTGGATCAAACGACTCGCTACAATTCTGTCGCAGGAATTTCATCTACCGCAGCTCAAGCGCCTCGTGCAATTGGGATTGCGTATGCCTCTAAATTATATCGGGAACGTGCTGATTTACAGGAGCATGCGGCACTATTTTCAAAAGGAGGAAAAGAAGTTTGCTTTACGACCATTGGGGATGCATCCACATCTGAAGGGATGTATTTAGAATGCATCAATGCTGCGGGTGTATTACAAATTCCGATTGTCTTTTCTGTTTGGGATGATGGATATGGGATTTCAGTTCCGATTGAATATCAAACGACTAAGTCGTCGATTTCGAAGGCGTTAGCTGGATACCAACGAACTGAAACGGAAAAAGGCTTGGAGATAATTCAGGTCAAAGCATGGGATTATCCTGGTTTAATTGCGGCTTATCAAAAAGCTGCCAAATTAGCCCGCGAGGAAATGGTTCCGTGTTTGGTACACGTGATTGAATGTACGCAACCGCAAGGCCACTCGGCTTCCGGCTCGCATGAACGATATAAGTCGGCAGATCGCCTTCAATTCGAGCATGAAGCGGATTGTAATCTGCATTTTCAAGCTTGGATTATCGCACAAGGCATTGCTACGGCGGAGGAATTAAAAGCCATTGATGATGAATCAACGGCCTTAGCACGTAAGTACCAAAAAGAAGCCTTTGCAGCCTATATGGCCGCGATTGATGTAGATAAAAAGTCATTTTTACGGATTGCCAAAAACCTATATGATTCAACGAATGAGCCCGGATTATTGGAGCCCATTTTGGCTGAATTGAATGAATTGCAATATCCAATTTTCAGTGATTTGGTTCGCGCAGGACGTAAAGCTTTGCGGGAGTTCCGGTTTTTCCAGGGACCTGCAGTTAAGTTATTGCGTAAGTGGTTGGCCGAATTAGAAGCGCGCAATCACCGTCGATTTAGTTCCCATCAGATGAGCGAATCGAAGGATAGTCCTTTGTTGGCGAAAGAAGTAAAAGCCACCTACGAAAAAGAGCCTGTTTTAGTTGATGGACGCGAGATTTTGAATAAGAGCTTTGCCAAATTCTTAGAAGATCCGCGGGTGTTTATTCTGGGGGAAGATGTGGGTAAGATTGGGGATGTGAATCAAACCTTAGCGGGTTTACAGGATAAGTTCGGACCATTAAAGGTAACAGATACAGGTATACGCGAAATCAGTATTGTGGGGCAGGGTTTAGGCGCTTCCATGCGTGGATTGCGGCCGATTGTCGAGATACAGTATTTGGATTATATATTTTATCCTTTTGCGATTTTGTCGGACGATTGGGCATGTTTGCATTATCGGACGGCAGGGGGGCAAAAGGCTCCCATGATTGTTCGGACGCGTGGACATCGTTTGGAAGGCATTTGGCATTCGGGTAGTCCGATGGCCGTTTTGTTGAATGGATTGCGAGGGGTACATTTTTGTGTGCCGCGTAATATGACCCAAGCTGCGGGGATGTATCGGACATTATTAGCCGGAGATGATCCCGGCTTGGTGGTTGAATGTTTGAATGGATACCGTTTGAAAGAACCGATGCCAACAAATTTAGAGGAATTAGTCGTGCCATTAGGTGTTCCGGAAATTTTGCGCGAGGGGAATGATTTGACTATCGTGACCTATGGTTCGATGTGTCGGATTGTGATGGAGGCAGCGGAGGCCTTGGCGGATATGGGGATTTCTGTTGAGGTGATTGATGTACAGACCTTGTTGCCATTTGATCGCTTTCATCACATTTTGACATCGATTCAAAAGACCCATCGCGTATTATTCGCGGATGAGGATATGCCGGGAGGTGCTTCTGCGTATATGATGCAGGAGGTATTGGATAAGCAAGGCGCATTTACGTGGTTGGACAGTCCAGCGCGTTGTTTGGCAGCACGTCCACACCGACCAGCCTATAGTTCGGATGGAGATTATTTCTCGAAGCCCAATGTGGAAAATGTTGTGGATACCGTGTATGAAATGATGCGTGAGTCGGATCCATCATCGTTCCCAGCCATTTATTTTTAAAATGTCAGCGTTAGGAAGCTATTTCAAGGAGATTTTCGAGGTGGTTCAGAGCACCCGTAAGGGGATGGCTTTGACTTGGAAACATGCTTGGAATGCGCGTAAGCAGCGGACTGTTCATCAGATTCAGGATGCAGGTTATTTCCAACAATCCGAAGGGATTGTGACTTTGGAATATCCGACTTTGCAAATTCCAACACCGGTTAATGGACGTTATCAATTACACAATGAAATGGACGATTGCATCGTCTGTGATAAATGTGTGAAGGTTTGCCCAGTGGATTGTATTGACATTGAGCCGATTAAGGCAACGGGTTTGGTGGGACATGCGTCGGATGGGTCGCCTATTCGTTTGTATGCCGCGAAATTCGACATTGATATGTCCAAATGTTGCTTTTGTGGATTATGTACGACGGTATGCCCGACGGAATGTTTGACGATGACATCGGAATATGATTTTTCGGTATTTGATGTGAAGGATCATAATTTTTCTTTTGCTAATTTGACAACGGAGGAGGCTGATGAGAAGCGGAAATTGTATGAGCAATTTGTGGCGGAGAAGGCGGCGATGAAAGTAGTCGCCAGTCAAGAGTCGCTAGACGCTAGTCCAGAGGGAAATAGTCCGAAGTCTGAGGGCCAAACGTCTAACGACCCAAGTCCAGTGTCTAAACCTAAACCTGCTTTTAAGCCGAGTTTCAAGAAAGCTAGTCCGGAGTCAAGTAGTCCGAAGTCCGAAGGTGGAGGAAGTACGGAGGCGGCTAGTCCGAAGTCCGAAGGTCTAACGTCCAACGACCAAAGTCAGGCGACTAAACCTAAACCTGCTTTTAAGCCGAGTTTCAAGAAAGCTAGTCCGGAGTCAATTAGTCCGAAGTCCGAAAGTGGAGGAAGTTCGGAGGCGGCTAGTCCAGAGTCCGAAGGTCCAACGTCCAACGTCCAGAATCCATCGTCTAAACCCAAGCCCGCTTTTAAGCCGAGTTTCAAGAAAGTTAGTCCAGAGTCAAGTAGTCCGAAGTCCGAAGGTCTAACGTCCAACGACCAAAGTCTACCGTCTAAGCCCAAGCCTGCTTTTAAGCCGAGTTTCAAGAAAGCTAGTCCGGAGTCAATTAGTCCGAAGTCCGAAGGCGTAGTAAGTCCGGAGGAAGGAAGTCCGAAGTCCGAAGGTCAAACGTCTAGCGACCAAAGTCTACCGTCTAAGCCTAAACCCGCTTTTAAGCCGAGTTTTAAGAAAGGAAGTCCGAAGTCCGAAGATCTAACGTCCAACGACCAAGGTCTAAAGTCTAATAGTCCAACGTCTAACCCCGATCTCCCATGACGCCATTGATGCTATCTTTCTTGGCTTTGGTATGTATTACCTGTGGAAGTGCCTTGGTGATGCTTTGGACGAAGAATATTTTGCATGCGGCCTTAGCGATGTTTATGACCATGCTTGGTCTAGCGGGACTTTATGTCTTAGCTTATGCCGATGTGATGGCTGTTTCACATCTTATGATTTACGTGGGTGGCGTATTGATTTTGATTCTCTTTGGAATCATGTTGACAAATCAGAATAGTCGGGGCGATAAGGATCAAAACAATTTAGTGACCGAAGAATCTTCACGCGTTGTTCCCATGTTGATTGGGCTTGCAATTTTTGCGGGCTTGGTATTTATTTTGGCACGTGGAAATTTTGGTGGGATTGAAATTGCAGACCCTAATTCTAAATTGAGTTTTGTCGGGGTTTCCTTATTGACGGAATATGCCATGCCATTCGAATTGGTTGGCATTTATTTATTGATTGCCTTGATAGGCTCAACCTACATCGCGAAGCATGATGAATAACGAAATCCCTTTACTTTTATTTCTTTGGGCCGGGGCATGTTTATTCGCCATCGGGTTTAGTATGTTGATCCTCAAGCGGAACGCTATTTTCGTCTTGATGGGGATTGAGTTGATGCTGAATGCAGCCAATTTGAATTTGATTGCTTTTTCGCGTCAGGATACTACGAACCAAGGATTGTTGTTGGGTATTTTCGTGTTGGTGGTAGGTGTCTGTGAAATGGCCGTAGCTTTGGCTTTGGTGATTCAGGCTTACCGACAATTCCAACACATCGATTTAGGTCGATTCAAATCGAGAAACTAAGCTTTTTCGTCCAGCCAAATTTTAATTTGTTTGCGGAGCATCGGAGTTTTGGCTTTGCCTGCCACTTTTTCCAATTCTTCCACGGGCGCATCATACATTTGGCGTATCGTACCAAAATGTTTTAGGAGTTTTTGCGCCGTCAGTTTCCCAATCCCCTCAAGTTCTTCCAATTGACTAACTAGAAAGTTTTTACTACGTCGGTTGCGATGGGCAGTGATACCAAATCGGTGCGCCTCATCGCGTAATTGCTGGATTAATTTCAGCGACTCCGATTTCTTATCTATATATACAGGTAGGCTGTCCTCTGGAAAATAGATTTCTTCGAGTCTTTTGGCAATACCGATAATCGGGATTTTCCCATAAAGGCCAATCGCTTTCAACGCATCACAAGCGGAACTTAATTGGCCTTTACCTCCGTCGACTATAATGAGGTCGGGTAATTCGGCTTCTTCTTCGAGGAGGCGTGTGTACCGACGCGTGATTACTTCGTGCATGGTTGCGAAGTCATCAGGGCCTTCCACGGTTCTGGGTGTGAATAGGCGATATTCTTTTTTCGCGGCTTGCGCTTGAATGAAACAAACCATGGCAGAAACGGGATTCGTCCCTTGTAGGTTGGAGTTATCGAAACATTCGATGCGTTTCGGTAATTGGGTTAGTCGCAAATCATTTTTGAGCTTAAGCATGACACGCATCTTCCGATCGCCGCCGCTCTCTTCCGCGGCTTTGCGGTCGGCCTTTTCTTTACGGAAATACAAGACGTTTTTGAGGGACATGTCCAACAGCTTTTTCTTGTCGCCCATTTGGGGAATCGTATTTTTGGCTCCCTGAAATTCGATGGCCATGGGAATATTGGTCAGGATTTCTTTGGCTTCGCTGTGAAATTGTTCGCGCTTTTCCCAGATCAGCATGGTTAATAGGTCCGACTCGTCTTCATTCAATTTTTTCTTGACTTCCCAGGTTTGCGATTGTAGGATGGTTCCGTTGATGACCTTCATGAAATTAATGTAGGCCAAAGCTTCGTCGGAAACCATCGTAAACACATCCACATCATGGATGGCGGGATTCACGACGGTTGATTTAGCTTGGAAGTTTTCAAGCAATTCCCATTTTTCTTTCCATTCTTGGGCTTCCTCAAAAGCCATGCGTGCGGCGGCTAGTTGCATGCGCTCAAAAAACATGCTTTTGGGCTTTTGGTAATTACCTTTTAAGATGTTGGTAATTTGTTCGATGTAAATCTGGTAATCGGATTCGTTTTGAAGTCCTTCACACGGACCTTTGCAATTCCCAATGTGGTATTCGAGACAGACCTTGAATTTTCCTTGTTCGATATTTCCCGGCTTCAATGCGAGCGAACACGTCCGAATCGGATAGAGCTGGTGTATCATCTCGAGCAGACCGTTCATGGCTTTGGGATTTGCGAAAGGGCCAAAGAACGTGCCTACAGTATGATCGATTCGCCGCATCGTGATGAGTCGGGGAAAATGTTCGTTCGTCAAGCAGATAAAAGGATAGGTTTTGTCATCACGCAGTAAGATATTGTATTTGGGCTGAAACTGCTTGATAAGCGTATTCTCTAATAGTAGAGCATCAAATTCCGAATGCACGATGGTGAATTCGATTTTTTGAATTTGTTGGACTAGGCGTCGCGTTTTGGTATTGTGATTTTGAATCCCAGTAAAATAGCTACTGACGCGGTTCTTGAGATTTTTGGCTTTACCTATGTAGATGATGGTGTCATTTTCGTCGAAATAGCGATATACCCCCGGTTGGTCTGGGAGTGTAGGTAAAATGCTTTTGGGATCGAAATGAGACATAGGCCAAAATTAGGGATAAATCGGGAAATCAATTTGGATTTTTTAGGCAATTGTAAAATTTAGACAAAGCGCAGATTATGGACTGTTTGTAGGACTATTAGCCGATTTGGTCGCAGGTTTTGTAATCGTTTACATCGTGGTTTTTCGGTTTTTTGAATTTTCTATTGTATTTATATGATAAAATAAATGACTCAAAAGGTGCTTTTGCGGAATAAATGACATTTTTGCTTCAAAAAGTGAAAAAATATCAAGAAAATACTTGCAAGAGTTCGGGGGTTTATACATATTTGAGAGATTGGAACAGCATAGAACAGTTGTGATATTGTATGATTCCGATAAAATGAAAGATTAACTTCTAAACCTATTTATTGTATTATTTAAAGAAGAACTTTTAAACCTATTTTAACTTATAAATGAAGCTATTGTTAACTTAAAAAAGAAAGGAGACCAATTATTGAAGCAAAAACCAGATTAAAAACTATTAAATCTTATTTAGAAAACTAATTAAAACGTATTATGAAAAACAATTTTTACCAAAGTCTTCGAAGCTTCTTATTGCTCGCGATTGTGATGCTA
>JACCDH011796935.1_pt1 | contig 15203 bp, 14 predicted proteins | sample 7442481 | NCBI WGS metagenome assembly JACCDH01 (sample SAMN15323433, study PRJNA562643) | freshwater metagenome | isolation source: river surface water | place: USA:Blue River Watershed | collected 2017-08-15
TATCGGGTCGTTCCGAAATGCGCCTGTTCGACCATCGGGCAGATCATGTTCTATTCCGACCACGGAACGTTTTTTGACGGCGATATCCATGACGCCACGGGCGGCATGCACAAATGGGCGATCGAGGCGAGCCAGCCCAAGATCGAAAAGGCGGTGAAGGGGCAAAAGGTCTATGCCTTCACCTGCGTGCGCAACCCATATACCCGCATCCTGTCGTCGTTCTTTGACAAGATCTGCGGCATCCAGAGGAACGGCAAACGCTATCGCGGCAATCTGGTGCCGCTTCTCATCCAGAAATACGGCATCGAGGTGGGCGGCGATGACGGCAAGCAAGAGTTCGACCAGATCGCCAGCTTCCGCCGCTTTCTCTTGTTCGCGCGCGACACCATCCGCTGGAAGAAACCGATGGAGCCGGACATTCACTGGTCGGCCATGGCGGGCCATGTCTCGACCTTCATCGTCAACGGCGGTCGCTATGACCAGATCTTCTTTACCGAAGCGTTTGATGCGGGCATGGCCACGGTGCTGAAGAACATCAAGACCAAGCACAAGGTCGATCTGAAGAAGATCCCGAAGTTCAATGAAAGCGAAGGCCACGGCCCGAAGCGCGCCCATCCGGTGGAAGACTATTTCGACGACCTATCGCGTCACCTTGTCTGGGAAATCTACAAGCGCGATTTCCAGCTCTTCAAATACGATTTCGACAATCCCGCCAACAAGATGCCGATCGGCGAGATCGATCTTGACGAGGTCCACGCCAAGCTGGGCGACTGACGGCCCAGCGGCGCGGGCAAAAGAAGCCCGCGCAAGCCGGGTCCTCGCCTTACGCGCAGATGCGCGACGGCTCAGGCGTCAGGGGGCTGTCTGCCCCCTCGCGCGTGCCGCGCTCACCCCCGAGGATATTTGCGCCACATTGAAGGCCTTCAACGTGGCCAAAATATCCCCGCCGGAGGCAAGCGGGCCTCTTGCCCGCGCAGACGACCTGAACGGCTTGCCGCTGCTTTGGCTGGCCAAAGCGGCGGCGCAATCAGACCCCTTCGACCTTCAACAGGATCTTTCCGACATGGCCCGAGCTTTCCAGCCGCCAATGGGCTGCCGGGGCCTCGTTCAGGGGATATTCGCTGTCGACCACCACCTTGAAGGCGCCGCGCGCGATCAGGGGCCAGATATGCGCCTCCACCTGCGTGGCGATGCGGGCCTTGGCCTGATCGGCCTCTGGGCGCAGCGTGGATCCGGTGATGGTCAACCGCCGCATCATCACCTCGGCAAAGTTCAGCTCTACCTTTGCGCCTTGCAGGAAGGCGATCTGCACCAGACGGCCATCATCGGCCAGGGCCTTGATATTCTTTGGCAGGTAGCTTCCGCCGACCATATCCAGGATCAGATCGAAGCCGCCGATCTTCTTTGCTTCGGCCAGAAAATCCTCATCGCGGTAGTTGAAGCAGCGTTCCGCGCCGAGATCTTCGCAGGCCTTGCACTTCTTTTCAGTTCCGGCCGTGGCAAAGACCCTTGCGCCAAGCGCGCGCGCAATCTGGATTGCCGTTGTGCCGATGCCCGAAGAGCCGCCATGCACCAAGAACCGTTCTCCCGCCCTGAGCCCGCCGCGCATGACGATGTTGGACCAGACGGTAAAGCAGGTTTCCGGAAGACCGGCCGCATCGCGCAGGCTCATGCCGGGGGGGATGGGCAGGGCATGCGCCTCATGGCAGGCGGCATATTCGGCATAGCCGCCGCCGGGCAAAAGCGCGCAGACCTTGTCACCGATCTTCCAGCGGGTGACGCCGGGCCCCACTTCGACCACAGTGCCCGACCCTTCGAGACCGGGCAGCGGAGAGGCCGATGGCGGCGGTGCATAAGAGCCGGCGCGTTGCAGCGCATCGGGGCGGTTCACCCCGGCATAGGCCAGACGGATGACGATCTGGCCATGGCCCGGCACCGGCACCGGCACCGAGACCGGTTGCAGCACATCCGGCCCGCCTGGCTGATAGATCGCCATCGCCAGCATCGAATCAGAAATGGTCATGAAACGTCAGCCTTTCATCTTGCCGGGCAGGTCCGCAGCCCCTTTTGGCGCGGAAATCCTTTCCAGAATCTTGAGCAGCCCCTTCATCAGGGCCTGAATCCCCGGTGCCTTCTGTGCCCCGGCCTTCAGTTTCTCGAACTGCATCACGTTCTCGATCCGACGGTCGAGAAACGCCCAGGTTGCTGCATTGTCCTCGGACGTGTCGCCAAGCCAGAACAGCACTGTCGCGCCATAGACCGCCGAAAGGCTGGCGCGTTTGGAATACCAGTTCAGATCGCGGGCGGTGTCGCCAAGCGCTGTCCAGATCGCGTCGGCTGTCGCCCAGATCAGACCTGCGCCTTCGATCGCGTGATGGGGCAGCGCGAAAAGCGCCGAGCCGCGCCGCACCAGCTCCTTGTCAGCTGCCTCGAGCCTGAGGCGGATGGACAGCGCCACCCGGTCGCGAAAGCGCAGTGCCGCAAGGTCACGCTCGGCCAGGGCCGCGCGCATCGCCCGATCGCCTTGCTGATGGTAGGCGACGGCCAGATCAACCCCGCCGCGCGGAAAAAGCGCGCGCGCAAGGCCCGGGTTCACCCCCGAATCACGGATGGCGGCCTGAAAGCTGGTTTCGGACCAGCCGTCAAAGGCCACATGCATCGTTGCGGCCTGCAAAACGCTGGCTTTTGCCCGCTCCATGCTGTTTTCACTGTCCATTGCCGCCTCCGTTCCCTGCCCAGTGTAGACAAGCCTGCCGCCTTTTGCTATGCGCGCCAAGCCTGCACAAATAGTGCAACTCAAACTTAGAAAGGTGGTGAAAACCACATGCAGGTCAGCGTCCGCGATAACAACGTTGAGCAAGCGCTTCGCGCTCTCAAGAAAAAGCTCCAGCGCGAAGGCGTGTTCCGCGAAATGAAGCTCAAGCAGCATTTCGAGAAACCCTCCGTCAAGAAAGCTCGCGAGCAAGCCGAAGCCGTACGGCGTTCGCGCAAACTCGCCCGGAAGAAGCTTCAGCGCGAAGGCGGTCTCTAAGACGTTTCCGCGACACTGGGGGCGCAAGTCCCAAGGTCAGTTTAACCCCCGTCCGTCAGGCCGGGGGTTTTTCTTTGACTGGCCTCACACCGCCAGTGCCGTGGTCTGCACTACCGTCCGCAAGGCAAAGGACGACTGCATCTGCCGCACGCCTGGCAGGCGCGACAGGTGCTGGCGGTGGATGCGGGCGAAATCCTCGGTATCCTCGGCCATGATCTTGATAAGGTAATCGGCCGTCCCCGCCATCAGGTGACATTCCAGAATGTCCGGCACGCGGGCCACCTCGCGTTCGAACGCGTCCAGCAGATCCTCGGCCTGGCTTTGCAGCGTGATCTCCACATAAACCGTCGTCGGCTTGCCCATTTTCCGCGTGTTCAACAGGGCCACGTATTTGTCGATGAACCCCGCCTCTTCCAGTTGCTGCACCCGGCGGTGACAGGCCGAGGGCGACAGGTTCACCCGTTCGGATAGATCGGCATTGGTGATCCGCCCCTCTTTTTGCAGCACCGACAGAATGCGGCGGTCGGTGGCGTCCAGCATCGGGTTCATGGCAGAATCTTTCGCGAATTGGCATGTTTTGCAAATATTCTACCAAGGTTTTCGCAAACTGAAAGCCAAGTTTCAAAGCAATTGCGCAGGTTCGGGCGCAGAGTTTTTGTACAAGGGCGGCACAGAGAGGCGCGCCCAGCAGGGAGAAAAACACATGAAAATCGGTTGCCCCAAGGAAATCAAACCGCAGGAATTCCGCGTCGGCATGACGCCCAACGCCGCGCGTGAGGCGGTGAATGCCGGTCATTCCGTCATGGTTGAGACCAATGCCGGCGCCGGTGCGGGGTTCAGCGATGCTGATTATGTCGCGGCAGGCGCCAAGATCATCGGCACGGCCAAGGAAATCTTTGCCGCTGCCGACATGATCGTGAAGGTCAAGGAACCGCAAGCCGTTGAGCGCAAGATGCTGCGCGAAGGCCAGATCCTGTTCACCTATCTGCATCTTGCCCCCGATCCGGAGCAGACCAAGGACTTGCTCGCCTCGGGCGCGACCTGCATCGCCTATGAAACCGTGACCGATGACCGTGGCGGCCTGCCGCTTCTGGCACCGATGTCCGAGGTTGCGGGCCGTCTTGCCCCGCAGGTCGGCGCCTGGACGCTGCAAAAGGCCAATGGCGGGCGCGGTGTGCTGATGGGCGGCGTTCCGGGCGTGCTTCCGGCGAAGGTTCTGGTTATCGGCGGCGGTGTCGTTGGCACCCATGCCGCCAAGATCAGCGCCGGGATGGGCGCGGATGTGACCGTGCTGGACCGGTCTGTGAACCGCCTGCGCTATCTCGATGACGTTTTCGGCGGCCAGTTCAAATGCGCCTATTCGGATGCCGCGACCACGATCGAGCTTGCCCGTCAGGCCGACATGATCATCGGTGCGGTGCTGATCCCGGGGGCCGCTGCGCCCAAGCTGATTTCCAAAGCCCAGCTGAAAGAGCTAAAGCCCGGCGCGGCCCTGGTGGATGTGGCCATTGACCAGGGCGGCTGCTTTGAAACCAGCCGCGCGACCACCCATCAGGACCCGATCTATGAGGTGGACGGTATCATGCATTATTGCGTGGCCAACATGCCGGGTGCCGTGGCCCGCACCTCGACGCTGGCGCTTGGCAACGCCACCATGCCCTTCATGCTGGCACTGGCCAACAAGGGCTGGAAAAAGGCCTGCGCCGATGACAAGCATCTGTTGAACGGGTTGAACGTTCACGCCGGCAAGCTGACCTATGAGGCGGTGGGTGTGGCGCTTGGCCTGCCGACGATCCCGGCGGCGGATGCGTTGAAGATTTAACGGCAGCCCTTGGTCAAAAGAAAAGGCCCCCGCAACGCGGGGGCCTTTCCAATTCTGCGACCCGATTACTTCTTCAGTGCGGCCAGAATGTCTTTCAAGAGGTCCACTTCCGACGGGCCAGCCGGGGCCGCTGGGGCATCTTCCTTTTTCGTCATCGTCTTGTTCATGAACTTGACCAGCATAAACACTACAAAGCCGATGATGACAAAGTTGAAGATCGCCATGATGAACGCGCCATAGGCAAAGACTGCCGCGCCCGCCTCTTTCGCCGCCGCAAGCGAGGCCGGGTTGGTGCCGGAAAGGTCGATGAACATATCCGAGAAGTTCACCCCGCCCATGACAAGCCCGATGATCGGGTTGATAAGATCTCCGACAAGGCTGTTGACGATCGCGGTAAAGGCCGCACCGATGATGATACCTACGGCAAGGTCCATCACATTGCCTTTCATGAGAAAGGCCTTGAATTCCTGAATCATAATTGTTCCCTCAAACTGCTCATCACCTTGTTGCTGGTGATTTGATACCTGCGCAATTCGGCGCAAGCACAATCATAGCCTGAATCCACCTGAAATCACAGTGGTTTTCCGGTGTGTCGCGCAGCGCGTGGCCTATTCGCCATAGGGCACCCAGATTGTCTTGATCGCTGTGGCATGGCTGAGGAACTCCCGACCCTCGCCCGCGGCTCCCATCCAGTCGCGCGCTCGGCCATGGTTGACCCAGGTCCGTTTCAGGTTCCCCGCCGCCTCGGTCTCGATCTGCGCCGAAAGCGAAGTGCTGGAAAAAGACCAGACCGCATCCACATCCAGATGCCCGGCCAAGGGCTTGGCCAGCTCCTTGTGGCTGCCGGTGACGATATTCACTACGCCAGCGGGCAGGTCTGACGTGTCCAGCACCTGATAGAAATCCGTCGCGGACAAAGGCGCCACCTCGGACGGCACCAGAACGCAAGCGTTGCCCATGGCAACCGCCGGGGCCATGATCGAGACAAAGCCCAAGAGCGGCATCTCATCGGGGCACAGCGCGCCGATAACGCCCACCGGTTCATTCATCGCCAGCGCCACGGCGCGCATCGGCACCTGTTTGACCGATCCGTCATACTTGTCGGCCCAAGCCGCATAGGTAAACAGCCGGTTGACCGCCGCCTCCACCTCTGCCGCGCCATCGCGCCCGGTCAGGTCCTTGATCCGGGCGGCAAATTCGCCTGCGCGGGCCGAAAGGTTTTCCCCGATGTAATAGAGGATCTGCGCCTTGTTATGCCCGGTTGCCTTGCCCCAGCCCTTGGCGGCATGCGCCGCCTCGACCGCATTGCGGACATCCTTGCGATTGCCAAGCCCGACATGGCCCAAAAGCTTGCCCTTGGCCGACCAGACCGCCTTGGAATAGCCCCCATCCGGCCGCGCCTGCTTGCCGCCGATGTACAGCTTTGCCGTGCGGTCAATCCCTTCGACCACAGCGCTCTCCGGGGTCGCAACAGCCTTGGGCGCGGCCAGAACCTTGGCCTTTCCGGCAGGTTTCAGATAGGCCATCAACCCTTCCCAACCGCCTTCGCGCCCGAACCCGCTTTCGCGCACCCCGCCAAAGCCCGCCGCCGCATCGAAAAGGTTCGTCGCATTGACCCAGACGACGCCCGCCTTGACCTTAGGCGCCATGTCCAAGGCCAGATTGACGTTTTCCGTCCAGATGCTGGCGGCCAGCCCATAACGGGTGTTGTTCGCCAGTTCCACCGCCTCGCCCGGCGTGCGGAAGGTCATGGACACCAGAACCGGGCCAAAGATTTCCTCCTGCATCAAGCGCGAGGCCGCATGCAGTCCGGTAATCAGCGTCGGCGGGTAGAAACAGCCCTCCGGCACGGCACAGGCCGCGTGATAAATCTCGCCGTCCGAACCCTCAACCATCCCCTTGATCGTGGCCAATTGCACCGGATCGACAATCGCGCCAACGTCAATGCACTTGTCCAAGGGATCGCCCATGCGAAGCCCGTCCATCCGCCGTTTCAGCTTGGCGTGGAACCGGTCGGCAATGCCTTCCTGCACCAAAAGCCGTGAGCCTGCGCAGCACACCTGCCCGCCGTTGAACCAGATGGCATCGACCAGCCCCTCAACCGCGCTGTCGATATCGGCATCATCAAAGACGATGTAGGGCGACTTGCCACCCAGCTCCAAGGTCAGCGCCTTGCCACTGCCCGCCGTGGCCGCGCGGATCTTGCGGCCAACCGAGGTAGAGCCGGTAAAGGCAATCTTGTCCACCTCGGCCGCAACTAGCGCAGCCCCCGTATCCCCATCGCCCGTGACGATGTTCAGAACACCCTTCGGCAGCCCCGCCTCGCGGCTGATCTCGGCAAACAAAAGCGCCGTCAGCGGCGTATATTCCGCAGGCTTCAACACCACCGTATTGCCCGCAGCCAAGGCCGGGGCTACCTTCCAGGCAAGCATCAAGAGCGGAAAGTTCCACGGGATCACCGCCCCGCAAACGCCCAAGGGCGACAGGCCCGGATGTTCGTTGTCCAAAAGCTGCGCCAAGCCCGCGTGATAATAGAAATGCCGTGCGACCAGGGGGATGTCGATATCGCGCGCCTCACGGATCGGCTTGCCATTGTCCAGCGTTTCCAGCACCGCGAACAGCCGGGAATGCTTTTGCACCAACCGCGCCAGCGCATAAAGCACCCGCGCCCGCGCCGCGCCCCCGGCCTTGGCCCATTTTCCCTGTGCCGCCCGCGCCGCCGCGACCGCCGACGCCACGTCGTCGCCCGATCCCTGCGACACCTCGGCCAAAACCTTCCCTGTCGCCGGGTTGCGGGTTTCAAACACCGCCCCCGGCACGGTGAAGGCCCCGTTGATCCAATGGCCGAACCGCCCCTGATGCCCGGCAATCCACGCCAATGCCTCGGCATGCCCTTCCGGCGCGGGGCCATAAGCCATGCTGTCGAAAATCTCGCGGACGGTGGTCATTCAAAGGGTCCTTTCGGCAAAAGGGATCGCTTGGGGCTGCCGTGCGCCTCCGGCGGGGGTATTTCGGACCAAGATGAAACACGGGCTTGGGTTCATCTTGGCTGAAATACCCCGGGGTGAGCCGCGGAACGCGGCGAGGGGCAGCGCCCCTTCTTGGCCCAGCCGGATCATTCAGCCCATCGCATGGCGGTTTGCGGCCGAATAATGGCCTGTCAGGTAATGATCGAGTTGGCGCTCGATATCGCCAAGAAGGCTAGAGGCGCCAAATCGCATCAGGTCGGGTTGCAGCCAGGGGTGGCCGAGTTCATCCTTCATCAAGGCCAGATACAACAGTGCATCCTTGGCCTTGGAAATCCCCCCTGCCGGTTTGAAGCCCACCTTGAAGCCGGTGCGGTCCTGATAGTCGCGGATGGCGCGGATCATGGTCAGCGTCACCGGCAGCGTGGCGTTCACAGCCTCTTTCCCGGTTGAAGTCTTGATGAAATCGGCCCCCGCCATCATGCAGACGAGGCTGGCGCGGGCGACGTTGCGCAGGGTCACAAGTTCGCCTGTCGCCAGAATGGCCTTTACATGGGCATCCCCGCAGGCCGCGCGCATCTCGCGCATTTCGTCGTACAGTGCGTGCCAATTTCCGGTCAGCACATGGCGGCGCGAGATCACGATGTCGATTTCCTTTGCCCCTGCCTTTACGCTTTCGCCGATTTCGGCGATCCGCAGGTGCCAGGGCGACAGCCCCGCCGGAAAGCCGGTTGACACCGCCGCCACCGGGATGGTCGTGCCTTCCAGTGCGCGGACGGCGGTTTCCACCATGTCGTGATAGACGCAGACCGCGCCGACCGTCAGGTCGGGCTTGCCCAGGGCCTCCAGCATCTCGGCCCGCACCGGTTGCCGCGCCTTGGCGCAAAGGCGTTTCACCCGACCCGCCGTGTCATCGCCCGAGAGCGTCGTAAGGTCGATCAGCGAGATCGCCTTCAAAAGCCAGGCCGCCTGGTATTCCTTCTTCACCGAACGCCGGCCACCAAGCGTGCCCGCGCGGCGTTCGATGGCGGAGGTGTTGGCCTGCACCGAGGCGACCCAGTCAAGGTCAAGCTCCATGCCCGGATTGCGGCTGTGCGCAAGTTGCGGCAGGAGGTTCGGTTGTCGGATCCGGGTTTCGGTCTGCATCGGAAGGGTGCCTCTTGCGGCCATGCTTGGACAAAGCCTGCCATGTGGCCCGATCTTCTGTCCAGCATCCGTGCCGGGCAAACCGGCGTTCCGTCAGATCGTCAGATACCTTGGGCCAAACCTGCGCCGGACCCCGGCAATACCAATGGCGAACCAATTCCCCTCAGGCGTCGCGCTGGGCCGCATTCTGATCCAAGAGATAGCGCTGTGACAGCGGAATCGCCGCCGCGCCCAAGGATCGCGCCTGCGCCCCCACCGTGCCTTCGCGCAGAACGGGCGGGGTGATGCCAGAGAGGTCCAGCTTTTGCAGGGCGGCGGCGGTGCGGGCCGTCACCTCGGCTCGGATCGCAGGCGGCATCCAGCCGTCAATCAGCACCGCTTCGAGTTCCAGAAGGGTGGTGGCCGAAAGGATGGCCGAAGCCAGCCCTTCGGCCGCCTCAGTCAACCAGCGGTCAAGGATTGTATCGGAAACGGTCCAGCGGTCGGGCTGTTCCCAAAGCTGGTCTGCGCTTTCCCCGGCTGCCTCCATCGCATCGGCGAGTGCGGCGAGCGAGGCGGCATCGAAAAGCCGCCGCATCCGCCCATCCGGCCCCGGCACCGGAATGGGGCCGACGCCTGCCGCATTGCCGGTGCGTCCAAGGAAAAGCTGGCCGTTCAGGACCAGACCGCCGCCGATGAAGGTGCCGAAATAGAAATACAGGAAATCGCGCGGCTTTTCCCCGGTTCCGAACACCAGTTCCGCCCCGCAGGCCGAGGTGGCGTCATTCTGCACATAGACCGGCATGCCGGTGATCGCGGCCAGATCAGCCTGAATGTCGCAATCGCGCCAGGCGTCCATTTCGGCCTGCGGTGCGCCAAGGGCCTGCACCCAGCTCCACAGTTGGAAGGGCATTGCCACCCCCATGCCGCTGACCCGGCCGCGCAGATCGGGCGCAAGGCCGGCCAAGAGACCCGGCAACGCCTTGCCCACAAAGGCGACGATTCCGCCGGGCGTCGGGTAGCGATAGGTGCGGCGGCGGGTGTCGCGCACCCGGCCCATGAAATCGACCAGCACCAGGTCAGTGGATCGCCGTCCGATCTTCAGCCCGAGAAACAGCGCGCCCTCGGGGTTCAGGTGCATCGGCACCGAAGGTTGGCCGATGCGCCCCCGAACCGGTTCACCGCGCAGCAAGAGCCCGTCCTGTTCCAAGGCGCGCATGATGACGCTGACCGTTTGCGCCGAAAGCCCGGTAATGCGGGCGATATCCGATTTGGCCAACGCCCCATGCTGGCGCAAGAGCGACAGAACCAGCCGTTCGTTATGGTCGCGCATCCCCGACTGGTTCGACCCGCGCAGGCCCGGATCCTCGGTCCCCTGTCGGTCTGGAAGGATGTCGGCGGCGGGTGGCATGGCAGGGCATCGGCCTTAGCTGTTGCTGGGCGGCAAGGCCGCTTTGCGCAAGAGAACATTGGCGAAAAGCGCGGTTTCCGAAGTGGCCACGACAGCATAGGCCGATCGCACCCTTGGGTAAAGCGCGTCACCCGTCAGGGGCTTGGCGGTCTGGCCGCAGTCTTGCGCCAGCGCGTCGATCTGGCGATGAATATCGCCTGCCTTCGCCGGGTCATTGTTCAAGGCCGCGCGGCAGATCGCCTCGACCGGAAGAACCGCCAGCACCGCACGCAGCATCGGCAACAACGGAATTCCATCGGCGCGGATCAGGCGGCGGGCATGTTCGGCCGCAGGATAATTGCCGTCAACAAAGGCAATCTCGTCACCATGCCCCATGGCCCGAAGCGTGTGCAGAAGATCCGGCCCCAAGAGGGGAGAGATACCGATCAGCATGGTGTCATGGCCTTTCCTGGTCCGCGATTCTGCCGGGCGTTGGGCCGCCCTGATCGCCAAGACTGCGGTCTGAGCGGCGGGCTGTCAATAATAAATCACTCTGATTTATTTATCTTGACGGAGCCGGGGGAATCAGATCATCTGCCATGTGTCGCCGGGCGTTTCGGCCAGGGCGGACGGCATCAGAATGGGATAATTCCCTTCATTCCTTGGGAGGAAACAGCATGAAACTCAAGACCACCGCGCTGATGGGCGCTGCCGCTCTGGCGCTGATGGCGGGCTCCGCCTCGGCGGCCGATCTGGCCTGCCTGATCACCAAGAACAACACCAACCCCTTCTTCGTGAAGATGAAGGAAGGCGCCGAGCAGGCCGCCGCTGCCGCTGGCCTCGACTTCCAGGCCTATGCCGGTGAAAAGGACGGCGACGCTGCTCCGCAGATCACCGCCATTGAAAACTGCGTGGCTGCTGGGGCCAAGGGCATCCTGATCACTGCCTCGAACGACTCGGTCGCTCCGGCGCTGAAAGACGCCCGCGCCGCGGGTATCCTCGTGATCGCGCTGGACACCCCGATTGCCGATCCCGAAGCTCAGGACATGACCTTTGCCACCGACAACTTCGAAGCCGGCGTGCTGATCGGCAAATGGGCTGCGGCCACCATGGGTGCCGAGGCGGCCAACGCCAAGATCGCCATGTTGAACATCAACAAGGACAACATCTCGGTTGACGTTCAGCGCAACACCGGCTTCTTGACCGGCTTTGGCATCACCGTTCCCGATCTGACCGTGATGGACAGCGAAGATGATCCGCGCGTCATCGGCCACGAATCCTCGGACGCGAACCCCGAAGGCGGCCTGCGCGCGATGGAAACCCTTCTGGCCAAGGACCCCGACATCAATGTGGTCTACACAATCAACGAACCGGCTGCCGAAGGTGCCTATCAGGCGCTGAAGAACGCTGGCAAAGAAGGCCAGGCGATTATCGTTTCGGTTGACGGCGGCTGCCCGGGCGTGGCCTCGGTCAAGTCTGGCGTCATCGGCGCAACCTCGCAGCAGTACCCGCTTCTGATGGCGTCGAAGGGCATTGAGGCGATTGCCGCCTTCGCCAAGGACGGCACCAAGCCGGCCGCTTCCGAAGGGCTGACCTTCTTCAACACCGGTGTGAACCTTGTCACCGACAAGCCCGCCGAAGGCGTGCCGTCGATCGACAGCACCAAAGGCACCGAGCTCTGCTGGGGCTGATACACTTTAACGAGTGACTTGATTAACGGAAGGGCGGCTTTACTGTCGCCCTTCTTCACAAGCAAAGCCCCCTTGCGGGGTTTGTCCGGCCGCCAAGGGGGGAGACCGCCGCGATGAGCGCAGAAGACGCACCCACAAAGACCATCTCCGATTATGAGGCGACGCTTGCCAAGGCAGATACTGCCGTGGCCAGCTTTGAGCGCGACGACAAGACGCTGACCCATGTGCTGCGTGCGCAGTTGCGCAAGAACCCGACGCTCATTCCGGCGCTGGTGCTGTTGCTGTCGATCATCGCCTTTTCCATCATCGCGCCGCGCTTTTTCGGCATGGGCGCCTTGTCGACGGTGCTGAAGCAGACCACGGTCACCGGCTTTATCGCCATGGCGCAGACGCTGATCATCCTGACGGCGGGCATCGACCTGTCGGTTGGTGCCATTCTGGTGATCTCGTCGCTGATCATGGGCAATCTGGCGGTGATCTCGGGTGTGCCGGTTTTCTTTGCCGTCCTGATCGGCTTTTTCTTTGGCGGGCTGATGGGCTTTATCAACGGCGTGCTGGTGGCCCGCATCAAGCTGCCGCCCTTCATCGTTACCCTTGGCACGCTGTCGATCTTCAATGCGTTGAAGCTGTGGTATTCACAATCGGAATCCATCCGCAACGCCGATATCGAGGCCAATGCGCCGGGGCTTTTGTGGTTTGGTGAGGGGTTCAACTTTGCAGGCGCGTCGCTGACCTATGGCGGCATTGCGCTGATCCTGCTCGCCGCCATCTTGTGGTATGTATTGAACCACACGGCCTGGGGGCGACATGTCCACGCAATCGGCGATGACCCGGACGCGGCGCGGCTTTCCGGCATCAATGTGGACCGAACCCTGATATCGGTTTACGCCGTGGCCGGGTTGATCTGCGGCTTTGCCGCCTGGATCGCCATCGGCCGCGTCGGCTCCATCTCGCCCATCGCTTTTGATACGGTGAACCTTGGTTCGATCACCGCCGTGGTGATCGGCGGCACCTCGCTTTTCGGTGGGCGCGGCTCGATCATCGGTTCGGTTCTGGGCGCGTTTATCGTGGGGGTGTTCAACACCGGCCTCAGCTTGGCCGGGGTGGATGATTACTGGCAGATGTTTGCGGCAGGATGTCTTGTCATCATCGCGGTCGCACTGGATCAATGGCTGCGGAGGGCGACCCAATGACCGACGTCAAACCCATCCTGGAAGCGCGCGGCCTGATGAAGCGCTATGGCACGGTGGTGGCCATGAACGGGGCCGATTTCGACCTGATGCCGGGCGAGATCTGCGCGGTGATCGGCGACAATGGTGCAGGCAAATCCACGCTCATCAAGGCGCTGTCGGGTGCGGTGGTGCCGGACCATGGCGAGATCTTGCTGGACGGCAAGCCGATGCATTTCCGCAGCCCCGACGATGCCCGCGCCATGGGCATCGAGACGGTCTACCAGAACCTCGCCATGTCACCGGCGCTGTCGATTGCCGACAACATGTTTCTGGGCCGCGAATGGCGCAAGCCCGGCATCCTTGGTTCCGTTTTCCGCATGATGGACCGGCCCCGGATGGAGGCTTTCGCCCGTCAAAAGCTGAGCGAACTGGGCTTGATGACCATTCAGGACATCAGCCAGGCCGTGGAAACCCTGTCGGGTGGCCAGCGTCAGGGTGTGGCTGTGGCGCGGGCCGCCGCCTTTGGTTCCAAGGTGGTGATTTTGGACGAACCCACCGCCGCACTGGGGGTGAAGGAAAGCCGCCGCGTGCTGGAGCTGATCCGCGATGTGCGGGCGCGGGGGATTCCGATCATCCTGATTTCCCACAACATGCCGCATGTCTTTGAGGTGGCCGACCGCATCCATATTCACCGCCTTGGCCGCCGCCTCTGCGTGATCCGCCCGCAGGACTATTCCATGTCCGACGCGGTGGCCTTCATGACCGGCGCGAAACTGCCCGAAGGCGTGACCGAAGCGGCATGACCCCCGCTGAACTGGTACAGGTCATCCGGGCGAAAGCCCAAGGCCAAGGGCGGTTTCTCGCCGCCCTTGCCGGCCCTCCCGGCGCGGGCAAGTCCACCCTCGCCGCGGAACTGGTCGCGGCGCTGGGACCGGGCGCCAAGGCCGTGCCGATGGACGGCTTTCATTATGACGATGCTGTGCTGACTGTCCGAGGTGCCCGCAACCGCAAAGGTGCGCCCGATACCTTTGACGTCGCAGGCTTCCGCCATCTCCTTCAGCGTCTGCGGGTAGAGCCCGAGGTGGCCATCCCGCTTTTTGACCGGGATCTGGAAATCAGCCGCGCCGGGGCCGACATTGTCACCCCCGCCGATCAGATCCTGATTGTCGAAGGCAATTACCTGCTTCTGAACGAAGCCCCCTGGCCCGACCTTGCGCCGATGTTTGATCTGACGATCTGGATCGACGTCCCCGAGGCCGAGCTTGACCGCCGCCTTCTTGCCCGTTGGGCGCATTACGGCAAGACGCCCGCCGAAGCGCGGGCTTGGATCGACGGCAATGACATGCCCAACATCCGCCGGGTGGTGTCAGGCTCTCGCCCTGCCGATCTGGTGATCCGCCAAGGCTAAGCCCACCAGACACCAAGCCACCTTGCGCCAAAACCAAAGGTATGGAACGACAGGCCCATCCTGCCCTGCCTGTTCGGAGCCTTCCCATGTCCAGCATCACCAACCTGTTCGTCACGCCGCTTTACCGCGCCAAGTTGAACGATCTGGCCAAGAAAAAGGTGAATTACGAAGACCTGCGCGACACCTGCATCGCGATTGCCGAGGATGACGAGGCGGGTCAGGAATGGTGCGAGCGTGAGGGCTATCCGGGCTATACCTCCTATGCCTCGCTGGACGACCTGCCCTGGCGCGCGCCGATCTTTGCCGATCTGGAAAAGGCGTTGGACAAGCATGTGGCGGCGTTTTGCGACGCCTTGGGCTTTGACCTGCAGGGCAAGAAGCTGAAATGCAACGCCTTCTGGATCAACATCCTGCCCGAAGGCGGCACCCACTCCAGCCACATCCACCCCCATTCGGTGATTTCGGGCACGACCTATGTCCAGATGCCGGAAGGCACGTCAGCCCTGAAACTGGAAGACCCCCGCCATGCGATGATGATGCTGTCCCCCCTGCGGAAGAAAGACGCCCCGCAGGAGCTGCAGCCCTTTGTCTATGTGAA
>JACCDH011025783.1_pt1 | contig 15202 bp, 15 predicted proteins | sample 7442481 | NCBI WGS metagenome assembly JACCDH01 (sample SAMN15323433, study PRJNA562643) | freshwater metagenome | isolation source: river surface water | place: USA:Blue River Watershed | collected 2017-08-15
CCGGAACTTCATTATCAATCTTCGCCATCAGAAGGCTCGGTCTCTCAACCTTGTGCTCATCCAACAAAAGAACAAGTTTACCTGAAGAAGCAGTACCAGTCTTAATATTCAAAACATACTCTTTCTCAACTCCATGAAAACTTACAAGAGACTTGAGATCAAAACTAGGTTTTAAAAGGTTCGCCTCAGAGAATGTTCCCTTCACAGTGATTAAGGGAAACTTACTCACCTCAAGAATGGTCTGCATGTTCAAATCACGGTTTGAATCACTTGAAACAAAGCTCTTTGACTGAATGGCGACCAAAAATTCACAAGTCTCTTTTTCACAGACCATTTTCCCTTTTAGCTCCTGGCTCTCGCCTTTAACTGTTTTAACCAAGTGCTTGACCGTATACTCGGCTTTAGCATTTGAAAGAGAGTACTCTTTAGCAAAAAGAAAGTTTGAAGTAAGTGCGATGAGAAGAAAGAAAATCATTTTCATATTTATTCCTTATTAAAATTCAATTGTCATTAATGCGGCCGAAAGTGCGAAGGCACCGTAACCGACTCCGGCAATCGTTGGATGCTGCTTAACTAGACTCGAACTTTTTTTGTGATCTTCTTCATTCTTTTTGTAAATATAACCAAGGATTGGAGCGAGCACCATGGCAGGAAAGTGAATCCAGGCAAGTCGTTTGTGCCAAACAATATTTCCGCGGTCTTTTATCCCACAAGGTTTTGGTGCTGTGAGAGAGTAATAGGCCGTAGTGAAGTAAAGAATACCACTCGTCATACCCAAGTACATATGTGCATCACTTCCAATCGCGCTTCCTCCTGTTAGCATCGTCGCAGTCATAGCTCCAAGAGTCGTCAAACCTAGAACTTCATGGGTCTTAAGCATGCTATGTCTGGTTTCCAAGGTCTTTTGCTCTTTTACCTGTTTTGGTGTTAGTGCAACCTCACTACTATTGAGACCAAGATCTTTTAAAGAAATCTCAGCTCGTACTTCATTAAAAAAACTAAAACTCAAAACAATGGCCAGCGCATACCGTAAAACACCCATGAGACAAACTCCTTCGTTAATAGATGTCTCAATTATTAAAAAAAATTAGAACTTATAGCAATCAGACAAATGCCCTAACTAGGTGGAGGATGGAAGATTCAGCATATCTTCAAGGAAAAAAGCGGCCAATTCTTGTCTGCCAGATAGTCCTGATTTTTTATAAATGCTCGTTGCTTGTTGTCTTACTGTTTTTTCGTGAGTTTGCCGGACATCGGCAATTTCCTTCATCGAAAACCCTTTAATGAGAAGAAGTGCCACATCCTTCTCACTCTCTGAGAGACCCCAAGAAGCGAATTGGTCTTCTATTAAACGGCTAAGCTCGTGAGAAGAGGCATGGGCCTTGGCCTTCCAGTCTTGATAAGACTTTTTTGTCTCTAAAAGTTCAGCACTCAGTGAATTGATATAAACATTTTTACTGATAATAATTTTGATCTGCCAAACAATTGCACTGGTGGCCAAAACAAAAAGTACAACCTCATGCAATACATGTGAAAAAGGGATTCCTTCCTTAAGATCGAAAAAAATGTCCACGATAAAGAAGCAGGCAAATAGACTCAGAATTATCAAATTTCTCATTTAGTGAGTCTAATTTATCCAAATCATAATGCAAGAGTTTTGCCTTATAGTATTTTGTTTGACAGATAAAACGTAATCTAAAGAAACATTAGACTTAAGTCGGATTGATAGAATCCTATAAAGGCCTAGAATTAAGCAATACCCAATCTATGGATTTCAAAGGAAAGGTTATGAAAATTTTATTTTTAACAGTTATCGCAACTTTAGCGATTTCAGCTGCACAGGCAGAAGTTAGTTGTACGAAGGAGCCCTCATCAAAATGGAAAAATCAGGATTCGTTCCAAAAAGAACTTGAGACGAACTACAAGATTAAAAAATTTAAGGTTACTCCAGGTAACTGTTATGAAATTTATGGATGGGATAAAAAAGGAAATAAAGTCGAGATCTACTTCAATCCGGTAACGGGCGAGATTGTAAAACAAAAAGGATAATATGATCAACGTCATCCTTTGGTCTCCTCTAACAAGAATCATTCACTGGGCAATTGCACTTCCAGTCCTTTTGAACTTCTTTCTTGAAGGAGGAGACTCCATTCACAAAGTTTTGGGGTATATTGCTCTCGCAGGCTTAGTTGTTAGGATTATTTGGGGTCTTGTTAGTCAAGACAAGGCCCATGTTAAGTTCTTTCTGATTAAAACTTCCGATATTAAAGACCATCTTTTAAGTATGGCGCAAAATAAAGTAAAAGATTATCCCGGTCACAATCCCCTTGCTTCAGTTACCTACATAATTATCTGGATACTGGTTGGTCTACTCGGAATTTCCGGTTACATGAGGGGTCTTGACGCTTTCTGGGGTGAAGAATGGCTTGAAAACCTTCATGAATCTTTTTCGAATATCTTAGTTGTGCTAGTTTTCTGTCATCTTGCGGGAATAATTTGGGATGGCATTAAGTACAAACGAAAAACATGGAAAGGGATGATAACAGGGAAAAGGCAATGAAAAAACAAGTGAGCGAATTCAAAAATTGGCAAATGGAGCTAGATTCGTTCATTGTTTATAAAACATTGTCGAGGATTGAAAAAGACAATTCAAAAGGCCATCTGTTTAAAAAGCTTTCAGCAGAGTCTTTAGTCCAAGCAGATATCTGGAAAAGAAATGCGGCCCCTGCAAGTGATACATGGGACTATAGACTTAGTTTAAAGATGAAAATTACGATTTTCCTGATACAAATGCTTGGACCTCAATACATTCTTCATTTTTTACCTGCCCTTAAAATCAGAGGGATCTCTGCCTACCGCTTCAATGAACATTATAAAAGTCCCGAAGCTAATGAAAAAGTCCATTCCAAACTTAAATCCGGGTCTAATTTGCGGGCCGCTATTTTTGGAATCAATGATGGGTTGGTTTCAAATGCAAGTCTTGTTTTCTCTATGGTAGGTGCAGGAAGTGACAATAAGACAATTATCATTGCAGGTGTCTCAGGTCTTCTGGCCGGTGGTTTCTCGATGGCAGTAGGTGAATATATTTCGGTAAAGTCTCAGACCGAACTCTACGAAAATCAAATAGAAATTGAAGCAATAGAGCTTAAAGAATTTCCCCATGAGGAGGCCAAAGAACTCTCTCTGATCTACCAGGCCAAAGGTGTTGATAAAGAAACTGCGGATAAAATATCTGAAAATCTTGTTCGAGATCCAGCAAAGGCACTAGATACCTTGGCCAGAGAAGAGCTTGGATTAAATCCTAGCGAACTCGGCTCTGCTTTAGGTGCTTCAACTTCTAGCTTCTTATCATTTTCAATTGGGGCTTTAATACCATTTGTCCCCTACTTTTTTTCCCAGAAAAACTTTGCTCTTATGGTCTCAATAACGACGAGTACTGCAGTCTTATTTTTTATCGGCGTTGTTATAAGCTTTTTAACAGGAAAATCTGCAATCCGAAGTGGTGTTCGTATGTGCCTTTTGGGTTGGGTCGCCGGTATCGCAACCTACTGTATCGGTTATTTTCTTGGTACAGTTATTTCCTAGGGGAATTTCAAAGAGGTCTCTATCTTCTTGATCACAAAATGATGATAAGTGCTACCAATGACGAAGAGAACAACTCCACCCATAATCGAATTTATCGGAAGACTTAAAGCAATAATAAGACAAACAACAAGGCCTAGACCAGATGTCCATCGAGGCCAAATCCTCTCTGTAACCGGTAACATCCATGCCGAGGCATTAGCAATTGCATAGTAGATTAATATTGCAAACGAGCTAAATCCAATCGCCGAACGGATATCTGCGAATAAAACAATTGTTGCAACAATAAGGCCGACGGTAATTTCCGCATGATGAGGAATTTTATAAGTAGGATGGATACTCCCTAATTTTTTGGGAAGATCAGAATTAACGGCCATGGCAAAGATTGTTCTACTAATTCCTGCTAACAATGAAAGCAGAACACTTAGAGAGGCAAAACAAGCACCAACTTTAACGATTGGAGACAAAAAATTGAGACTTCCAGATTCAATTGCGAGCGCGACAGGGGCCTTAGAGGTCACAAGCAGACTCATCTCCATACTCATAACGACTGCTGTAATAACAATTATGTAAATGAGAAGAGTGATCGACAGAGAGATAATCATAGCTCTCGGAATTGTTTTCCTTGGATTTATAATTTCCTCTCCAAGGGTTGCTACACGTGCATAACCAGCAAAAGCGAAAAACATCATCCCCGCAGCTTGTAGAATGCCACTGACTCCACCACGATCCGTCCAACCACCAAGTCTTGCGAAATGTGCACTTCCACCAAACAAGGTGGCAAAGACAGCTACAATAAGAGAAAAAATCACAAGCGTTACTAATACTTTCGTTAAAGTTGCCGTTTTTTTTACACCGAAAGAATTAACGAGAGTTAAAAAAATAACTGACCCGGCTGCCAAAGCCTTAGGGTACGCAGCAGATGTGTAGTATGCAAAACTCAATGCCATGGCCGTGCAACTAGCAAGCTTACCAATAACAAATCCCCAGCCGGCCATAAATCCCCAGTAATGACCAAGGAGTTTACGTCCGTAGATATAAGTTCCTCCAGACTCAGGGTAGACCGCAGCTAACTGGGCCATTGTCATTGCATTCAAAAAGGCTATCACGCCAGCAATCAAAACTCCTGCGATTATACCACTTCCCGCCGCATTCGCTGCAGGTCCAGCTGCTACAAAAATTCCTGCACCAATCATTGAGCCAAGTCCAATTACAACTGCATCTAAAGTCCCTAATCTTCTTGCTAATCTCGACGACGGTTCCACTATTTGTCCTTATTCCCTATTGTACTTTTATCATCTCACACGCTCATGTGTTTTTTCTGTTTCAGAGCAAGACTTCACCATACAGCCAAGACCTGAATCCAAAAAATGATAGCACACCATACTGGCCTTTCTATGGATCTCTTTTTTATTGAAATATAACGGAACAGCGACATGAATGCTTCGACCGTTTATTAACTGACATTCATAAACATCATCTCGTAAAAAAGCGAAGATCAGTAAAAAAAACAAATTAACTAAAATGATGCCAAAAAAAAGGGTCCGTAAATTACGAAGACGCTTAAAGAAATGGTATTTTTGGAAAATAGGCATAGGTACACCCAGCAAATGGCGACCCTACCATGAGAAAACTTCTTTTCTTATGAAAAGAACCCGATTATGTAATTAGATATTGTATTCGAAATGAAGTCAACAACAGCGGCAAGCTGAGGCTAGTTAAGAGCGGTAATTCCTAAGCAATCTGCAATGACTCGAATTCCATCTAAATATTCTTTAATCCTAACGGGGTCTTTTCCAATTTCCTTAGGAAGACAAACAAACCTTAGGCAATGAACTTTTCTCAGGAGAAAAGGCCCCCCCACATGCACCTCTCTTGCGAGAGACAAGTGCGCATAATTTTTTATCATGAGTTGTTTCAGGGCTTCAGAAAAATTTCTATCATTGAGGATCAAGTCTTGAATTTTTTTTAATAACTTTTCATCGTTTGAAGCGACGAGATAATCTCCACAGATTAATTTTTTAGGCAAAATCAAAAACTGACCTCGAGTGTAATTGTCAGAGTCTTTATGGCCTATAAGAAATTTACTAAATGGAGCGGTCAAACACCACGGCTCTAAGTAATGCCCTCCATACTTTCTTCCTGCGGATGTCGATCTAATTTTAAACTCAAGCATACTACAAAGGACCACGACAGAAAGGAAATTTCTTCATCAATTTCCCAATACTACCACCTGGTTTTCGACCTCTTCTCACGCGAAGTTTTTTCCAATAACTATTAGTTGGATAGATCTTACCATTTGCATTGTACATCCCATGCTTTCCGAGAAGCTGCTCACTCATTATATCAAGAGCACAAAAAGTATTTACCTTAGGATTAAAAATTTCTTCTTCTGAAAATTTACAATTCACTCCCCTCCACTTCCTGTTCGCCCTTAGTTTATTGAGCTGATAAAGACCAGACGATCGCTCTGTCGCTTCGCCTGTGCTCCCAGAGGTTTCTGCATTAGAATTACATGATGATTCGGCGTTCGCCATCGAAGCAAAGGTCCATACCCAGAATAATATTTTCTTCTCTTTTTTAAAAAGCTTCCAATTCGGGCAAATATTTGGAATGTTTACCATGCCTGGCAAATCACCTTTCATGAATGCATTGTAGAGTTTTTTATTATCATCTTTCTTCGCTTCTTCAGAATTAATTTCGGGATTTTTTGACTCTATGTACTCTTCGATATATTTTCCATACGGACCGATTTCACCACTCGTATTTATGAACTTTTTGCACCGAGGATCAAAATACGGCTCATCTTTTTCAACATCTTTTTTGAGCGGAAGAACAGGAATCGTGTCGTTTGAACAAACGATGTAGTCTGTTTGCCATTGGCGATTAGAAAAGAGACTAAATTGTTCAATGTGTTTTTCTAAATGCTGGGCACGAAGAAGATTTGGCAACAGGAGAAGGAGAGCACCTAGGTATTTCATTTCATCCTTTTATAGACACATTTCAGCTTGCTTTCGACAATCTCAACAACCACCATATTCTCAGACAGCTGTATCGATTTGTGAGAGATTGACTCATCTTTTTTAAACTTATCTTTGCAATTCGATAACTCTGTTACTTGAGTAAGTTTATTTTTAGAAAATTTCATGTCTCTACGGAACTTACAGTAATTCGGATTTTGTTCTTCAACAGAACCTTGTGCACCAAATGGGCCAAAATAGATGTCTTGTCCTAAGAAAAATCCTTTTTCAAAATCATTTTCAACGATGATCAATTCTGCGTCTTCACAGAGTTCGTGTGTACTAGACACAACTCTGTATTTTCCAGTCATAAGTTTTATCTTATTACGAAACTCAGATTCATTTGAATCGGCCCCTGAGTTACAAGAAAAAATTAACGCAAACAACAAGGGAGCTATCATATAGAATATCCAGATTATTAAATTTGTTTCGTCTCTAAGGATTGACCGAAGTGACTGATACTACTTTAAATTTGAAATTAAAATTTATCAATCTCCTGTCTAATTGATCATTTTTTCCTAAATAAGGTTTAATGTGAGTGAGGCCTATACACAGTTTAATCAAAAATCGAATCTTTTGAAATAAGCAAGCATCCCTGCAGGGCCTACACGCTAAAGGCGTATAAGCCCCAAAATATTCTATTTTTTATCTTTTGATGAATTAAAAAACAAATAAACAGATGGAAACAAAATTAAAGTCAAAACAGTGGAAAAAAGAATTCCTCCGATCACCACAGTTGCTAATGGCTTTTGTACTTCAGATCCTAACCCCGTATTTAGTGCCATCGGTATAAAACCAATTGACGCCACAAGTGCAGTCATAATCACTGGTCTAAAACGAGACAGAGTTCCCCGGATAACTATTTCTCTTAAGTCAGCGCTACCGAGTGAACTCTTGAATTGATTAAAGACAGTTAGTAAAACGATCCCATTTAATAGAGCGATTCCGATCAATGCGATAAACCCAACCGCCGCAGAAAGACTTAAATGAATATCTCTCAAATACAAGGCAAAGACTCCTCCAAAAGCTGCAAACGGAACGCAAAGAAAAATAATGAACGCATCTTTAATGGACGAGAACTCCCTCCACAAAATAAAGATAATCAGTGCTAATGTAAGCGGGATAATGAAAAGAAGTCTTTTTTTGGCCCTCTCAAGATTATTGAATTGGCCTCCAAGAAAAACTTCGTGTCCTTTATTCGCAGGATTATTAGCAACAATTTTTTTTACATCATTTACAAAACTCATCGTATCTCTGTTTGATATGTTCAGTGAAAGTGCTGCGTACCTCTGCCCCCAAGTTCGAGCAATAGTAGTGACCTGTTCTTTAAGTTCCACATGGGCAATTTCTTCAAGTGGTATGGATCCACCATCAACAAGGCCAACTGGTAATTTTTTTATCTCATCAATATTTTCTCTTCTCTCTTCAGACAAGTGCATGATGATCGAGAACTTTTTTACATCTTGAACCCACTGGCCAATCTTCACTCCCTGCATAAAGCTCACGACCGTTTGGTTGAACTCATCAAGAGACATTCCAAGTTTGGCGAGTTCTGAAAATTTTGGTCTGATATCAATCACGCGACTTTTCCTCAGGGCAGTTAGTGGATCCATCTCTGCACCTTCAAGTCCTTGCACACCTTCAACTTTTTGAGCAAAGCTATTAATAAGACTAACCATATAATCGAGATCTGTTCCAACAACCTTCAGAGAGACATCGGCCCTAGAACCTTCTAGCATTTCATTAAATCTCATCTCAATTGGTTGCGTAGAACTAAGCTCTTGCTGAAACTCCAGCGCTTCGATTGCTTTCTTAATATTAGCAAAGACCTCTTCTTTGGTTTTAACCGTCCAAGTACTGTGGTCTTTTTTTAGAATGATAAAGGTATCCGCTAGATGAACACCCATGGGATCAGTCGCAGACTCTGGGGTTCCTAATCGAGAGAAAACAAACTCAACTTCAGGGATTTTGGAAATTTCGGCTTCAATTTTTTCTTGTTCCTTCAGAGACTCTGACAAAGATATCTTCGCATTCCTCGTTACATTTATGACTAAGTCACCTTCATCAAGCTGAGGTATAAAGTCTGTTCCGAGATTAAGAAAAGTCACAAGACTCAGCAGTGCTAATATCAAACCAGAGGTCATAAGAAACTTTGGACGATCAATGAACTTCATGAGTAATGGCTCATAAAATCCCTTCAGTTTTCTAAACACAAATGTCTCGTGCTCTTCTTCACTGCTATTCTTAGGAAGTTTAATAAAAATCGAGACAAGTACAGGAATCAAGAAAATTGTAAAAAGAAGCGACCAACCAAGGGTCATGAGGACTGTGAAGGCCATCGGACGAAACATTTTCCCTTCGACACCTTCAAGTAAAATAATTGGAAGATAAACAAACATGATCATTAAAAGACCGAACACAACCGGCCTCATGACTTGCTTTGATTTCTCTCCAACGATCTGATCTTTGTTTAAGGTATTTCGTTCCTCATGTGTCAGACAAGTAAAACTCGCAATAAGCGTTTCAACCAAAACCACTGCCCCATCAACGACAAGGCCAAAATCGATGGCACCAAGACTCATGAGGTTACCTGAAATGCCGAACACTTGCATCCCCAGAGTCGTGCCAAGCATTGATAGAGGTATGATGATTGATACAATAAGAGCAGCCCTCAGGTGACCTAGCACAAGAAGTAAAATGACAATGACGAGTCCTGCTCCTTCGGCCAAGCTCTTCAAAACTGTTTTTAAGGTCGAGTTAACCAAAAAACCCCGAGAGTATAGTTTCGTAACCTGGACATCACTTGGAACTTGAATCTGATTTAAGCGTTTTTCAACATCAAGACTAACCGTTCTTCCGTTTCCACCACTTTTCATCAAGACTGTTCCAAGGACTGCTTCTTTCCCATTGTAAGTCGCACTACCGAAGCGAGGTGCAGCATCATAGGAAATTGTCGCAATATCCTTCAACTGAACGAGAGAACCGTTAAACTTCTGGGTAAGGCCAATAGATTCAAAATCAACCACATTCTCCAGCGATGTCGTGGCCTTAATAATAAGAGCTTCTTTGTCTATTTCAACATTTCCCCCACCAAAACTTTCACCTAATCCTTGGAGCTTCTGCTGAACCTTATCGATGGTGAGACCGTATTTAAGAAGCTCATGAGGATTGATATTAATATGAAGCTCTTTTTTTAGGCCTCCGTTGGAATCGATGTCTGCAACATCCTTAACTTTTCTAAGCTGAGGCCGAATGAGAAAATCTTGTAGTTCTCTGAGATAGAGCATTTGATCTTTATGAGACTTTTTAAGATACGGAGAATTCTCCTTCAAACTCAAAGCATACATGAAAACTTCACCTAAACCCGTTGAAATAGGCCCAAGCTCAGGCTGTAGCTTGTCAGGAAGTTGTCCAATTGCCGATTGAAGTTTTTCAGACACTTGCTGCCTGGCCCAGTAAATATCTGTTCCATCCTCAAAAATCAAAGTGACTTGCGAAAGACCAAATTTTGAAATTGAACGCATGTCCTGAATGTTTGGGATTCCCATCATTTCATACTCGATGGGCTGAGTGACTGTGAGTTCTACTTTTTCTGGATCAATACCAAGTGTTTTTGTGTTGATCACGACTTGAACGTTCGTAATATCAGGAACAGCATCCACAGTGAGATCTGGAGCCTTGTAGAGTGTGGCCAGAAAAAAAATTACCGTAATGGATATGACCCAAAATTTATTTTTTAATGCCCAATCAATCATTCTATCTAAAAGAGATACCTTCACAGCTTACCCCAATCTAATTTTTCGTTTTTCATAAGTTGGAATGAACTCATATTATCTAAGTAGCTCATCCATGACACAAATACCTGGTCTATGACTTCATGGGCCTGAGTCTCAGCAAGAATAAAGGTGTTTACGTCCACCAATCCTTGTCGAAAACCTACTTCGGCTTCTTTAATAGCTTGCTCGTTGGAAGATATCATCCTTTTCGGGAACCTTTTTAATTGCTCTATGCTGAATTTTACAAGCTCGACTTGCTTCTGTTGCTTTAAAGTCAGTCTTCTCTCGGCATCTTCTAAATTTTTTTGGTCTCTACGCTCACGAATCTGGGCCGCCTCGATACGACTGTAACCAGTATCCCAAATAGGGATATTCAATCCAACGATTGCGTAAGAAAAATGGTTTTTAGGCATCACATTCTCTACACGGTATCCTCCGCCGAGGAATAAATCGGGTCTTCTTTCTTTGGAAGCAAGTTCACGATCCAATTGAGATATTTTAAAATCAGTTCTGGCCTTAACCATTTCAAGATCTCTCGACGTATCGAGTTCGAATTTATCAGCGAAGTTGTATTTATCAGGAAGTGCAAAGGGAATCTCACTTTCTGACAATGCTCTTCCCAGCCAAAACTCGAGATCACTTTTGGCAATCTCAAAGTCTTGCTTTTTTAGATCCTGCATTTTCTCTAACTGGTAGAGAGTGCTCGAGATAATCGATAAGTCCACACGCTGCTTGATTGTGGACCTGGGTCTCGTTTCTAGATACTTCTTAACAAGAGCTAGTCTCTTCGTTCGTTCGGTCCCGTGTTTAAGTAGCTCATTTGTCACATAAACTCTCCAGGTCGCTAGAAGTGCCTGGTGAGAGACCCATTGTCTAAAAAAATCTGTTTGTTTTCTTTGGTTCTCCAGCGCCATATTGGCGATCTCTCGGCGTAAAGAAAACTTATCCGACAGAGGGACAGGCTGAGTAAAACTCACCTCTACCGTAGATCCTCGAGTATCGCCGGATTTCAATGTACCGAACTGACCTAAAACCTGTGGGTTCTGCCACCGACCTTTGAGGTAAGACTCAATCTGTAAGGCACGTGCTTCCATTTCTTGTGCATTTAACGAAGAAGATCTTTCTAACGCAGTGTTAGTTATTTCTTGAACGCTCATTGAGAAGACATTCAAAGACACAGATACAAAAGCTAACAAAAAAATTATTTTCATGTCCATCCTCTAAAATGACGACAAATATATGACCGAGCCGCAAACTTTCCCAACCAAAACAATAGCTAACACGCACAGCAAAAAAACTGCGAGAAACAAACTCAACTGAGAAAGTCGTCTGATTATCAAAAAAATTAAAGCTTTAATCAATCAGGCAAATGCCCCAATTGGAAATTCGTCAGTCCGAGTTAGTGATCTAGACTCTTTAAGCGAACCTTAGTTATCATGTTACTCTTAGACAAATGTCCAATTTGCTATTTCTCTAATACAAAATGATAAGCTGACATTGAATGTAACAGATTTATTGACTTCATACCCGCTTAATTCTAGTAGTCTTATTTATCTCTTCGGCCGAAAGCGGTAAGGCTGCATAAAAGATAAATCTTTAAACCCAATCAACTCTTTTCTATCTTTCAATTCATACAAGCAACTTTTAAACTCTTTCGTCATCTCAATTTCTTGGGTGAAGAATTTGAAATACTCTATAGACCCACTTTTTGAGTATCCAACCACAAAGCATAAATTGAAAGAATGGGCCTTATTAGAGCGCGCAGTTGAGCTCATTTGTGAGCACACGTTCGACGAGTATACGGTAAATTGCGGACGTCGCGTTCAAGCGATTTTTACCATCGCGATTCGAGACGAGTACAACAGATAAATCGATTTTCGGGAAGTAGTATGAAATAGAGTTTGTGCCACGGTCGCCTCCAGTATGCCCGAGCTTGTCTCCCCATGTGAAGGGAGTAGACAATCCTGCTGCGTCCCGAGTGTACCCCATACCATAATTCGAAATGACATTCGTCGATTCATCCAAAAAACGAGGATTGTATTCGATGAAGTCTTTGAAGGCTTCGCCACTAAAAATTTTGCCATTAAAATAGGCACGATTCCAGCGATGAAGATCGCTGACTTTAAGTACTTGGTTGCCATATCCGACATTGTAGTCGTCGATGTAAAGTTCATTGGATTTTACTCGCGGCTCGAAGTGATTTAGGTCTTTATCCAATAAGTATGGGTAGAGTTCTGGGCCACTCATGTCGCTAGGGTCTCCAGGGAACTGAAGTGTTTGAATGTCGGCGAGCGGAAGAATTTTTTCCCTCAAGTACGCCTTCATGTCTTTTCCAGAAACCCGTTTTACAATTTCTCCGAGAACAACATACATATAGTTGCTGTAGGAAAAACTGGTTCCGGGTTTGTTCTCTTGTTTGAATATTCCGACTTTAAGTAAATCCGAAATGAACTGCGAATACTGATCGGCAGTCGGAGATTGGTAAGGTATTTGATGGTCGGCAAAGTCGATATCTCTTTCATTCAAAAGAGAGCCCACCATTCCAGACGAGTGACTAAGAATCTGACGGATGGTGATTTTTCCGCGCTCCTTTCCAGATATTTCGGGAAAATATGTTTCAATCGGCGCGTCTACGTTTAATTTTTTGGCCTCTACGAGGTGGTGAATCGTGGCCGCTGTAAACTCTTTTCCGATGGATGAAATATTGTAATATTGATCTTTCGTTAGCGGAGAATTCGTCTCGGGGTTCGAAACACCTCGAAACAGTTCGAAAACAGTTTGGCCACGAAGTTGGATACTTACACCTCCATTATACTCGATCATCTCAAGACCAGCATTCATAGCTGCTGAGAGTTTTTCACAGTCCGCCGAAATGGGAAGAGCGATCAGAAAAAAGAATGCAGCGAAAAGAGTTTTCAAAAACGGCTCCGAGGTAAATGGGAGTCTCTGTTTAGCGCGACATCGGGTCAAAGTAAATTTTTTTCCAACATTACTCTTTATAGAAAACCAAGCTCCCCTCCTCTGTTTCTAGTACGCTTTAGTCTTTCTATTGAAGGAAAATATTTAGAGCTTTTTTGTCGGATTCGACTGAATTTTTAGAGAATTCTCATACTTAAGTAGATAATTCGCGCCATTTTGATAAAAGCAATTTCTGCCTTTCTTTCCCTTAAAAATGAGAGGAGTAGACTAAGTTTTTACCAAGGATGGTTTATGAAATTTTTTTCAATTCTTTTTTTAGTCTCACTTAATGCTTTTGCACACGACGCAATCGTTTATGGCGGCCCAGGCTCTTGTCCCGATGGTTGCACCGATGCGGCAGTCACAGTGACTCGTCTTGCTGGATTTGATCCTCTTGTGATCACTCCTGAAAATTTTCACCCCTCAGTTCTTGAAGGCGTAAAAGTTTGGGTTCAGCCAGGTGGGAAAGCAGGTCAGGCCTCAAACGCAATGGGGACAGAGATGCGTGAACACATCAAAACTTTCATCAAAAATGGTGGAGGCTATGTAGGGTTTTGTGCTGGTGCTTTTCTTGCGACTAAAAAAGTAGGAACAGGCTCAGTAACTGGACTCGGAATTATTCCTGGTACGACTAAGCTTTATAAAAACTCTCCTGGTAACATTTCCGTTCAAGCAGTCCTTCGCCCCCAAGGAGTCCGTTATTGGTATTGGGAAGGTGGACCTCGCTTCATATTCTCTAATCAAGAATTTAAAACTGTTCGTGTGACTTCACGTTATCAAGTTGGAAATTATATTGGAGGGATTGATACAATGTACGGTAAAGGCCGCGTTTCCGTTACAGGGCTTCACCCAGAATCTCCGAAATGGTGGTTTGATGAAGCTCATCTGATTGATCCGGATGGAAGTGACAATCAAGAAGCAGCAGACATGATTAAGTGGGCCGCCAACATTTAAATTTGATTTGGCCTTGGTTTACTTTAATGCAGTTATATTGCGAGACCTTTAACCCATGACCCCTTTTAGGGGTGGGGGGTTAAATCTATATCTAAATCAATCTTTGAGCGTACTTTTATCAATAAAGGTCATCTCAAAAATGACAACAATCTGATTCCAGCGCACACTTCTTCTGTTAACTGCAAATCAAACTCTGTCCTCAAAACTTCGATCAGTTCTTCATGACCGCTGATTTTTCTTTTAATCGCTGCACCGTTTTTAGGGCGAATGGTAAAGTCAAAGTTTTCGAGTGCCAATCTCTCTCCATTATCTCGCGCGCGGGCCGCCACTAGACGATCTCGAAAATGCGATTGCGGATGTGCACTCGTGTACCAGTTCGCAATCTCTCGATCAATGAGTGGCATCTCCTCCATAGTAAATTCACAAGCATCCTTCCACACACCATCATAGCGGACCTGATGGTAACAGCGTTCACGGCATTAAAAAATATCCGATGGGTCAACGACAAAGACCTGCACAACAAAGTCATCAGGCGAGTAAAGTAGTACCTAAAAAACTCCAAACTCCCAAGAAAAACACTGAAAGAAACGCATAATTCCAAAATATTTGACGTGAAATCAGAGGCAGCAATTCAAAATGCCCTAAGAGCCTTGCTCACTGGGTTTGATAAACTCTCCATATCTGACAAAAAGAAAATTATCTCATCTGTATTTCACAGAATTTTGACAAAAAAATGGCACCCGTCGTTCTATCGTAGACGAACCGCTTGTATACCAAAGAATTTATCAGGTTGAGTGGGTTGCACCAAGGGTGAACCTGGGGGAGCTAGCACTTCTTCGCTTTACTCAGGGCAAAACGGAACGAGAATTGGCCCAATACTTTGGTGGGTCTAAGACTGCAATCCATGAGTTA
>JACCDH011647842.1_pt1 | contig 15199 bp, 17 predicted proteins | sample 7442481 | NCBI WGS metagenome assembly JACCDH01 (sample SAMN15323433, study PRJNA562643) | freshwater metagenome | isolation source: river surface water | place: USA:Blue River Watershed | collected 2017-08-15
ATGCAGGCAACCGGGCACACCTGCTGGCATTGCGGCTCATTGAAATGGCCGACGCATTCGGTGCATTTGTCCGGGTTGATCTGGTAGATCAGCGGGCCGAGGAAGATCGCTTCATTCGGGCATTCAGGCTCGCAGACGTCGCAGTTGATGCAATCGTCGGTGATCATCAGTGCCATCGTTACAGCCTCGGTAAATCAGTGGAGTCGCGACCGGCGCGGATTACTTTCACCTGCCGCGCTGTCAGGGCTTTTGCGCGGCGATTTTCTTGAGCAGCCATTGCTCGACGGACGGAAACACGAATTTGGATACATCACCGCCGAGCACCGCAATCTCGCGCACGATGGTGCCGGAGATGAACTGATACTGGTCGGACGGCGTCAGGAACAGGGTCTCGACATCGGGCAACAGGTAACGGTTCATGCCGGCCATCTGAAATTCATATTCGAAGTCGGACACTGCGCGCAAGCCGCGCACGATCACGCGCGCATCATGCGTGCGCACGAAATCCTTCAGCAGCCCGGAGAAACCCTCGACGATCACGTTCGGGTAGTGGCCCAGTACTTCGCGCGCGATGTCGAGCCGCTCGTCGAGCGTGAAGAAAGGACGCTTCGCCTTGCTGTCGGCGACGCCGACGATCAGCTTGTCGAACAGGCCGGAGGCCCGGCGCACCAGATCCTCATGACCACGCGTCAGCGGATCGAAGGTTCCGGGATATACGGCTGTGACCATGGCGCTGTCCTTCCGGGTTCTTTTATGTGGGCAAGATCTTTGCCTGCCCTGTCTCGAGGAAGGCGAATTATGCCCTAATTCCCACCATTGTCATCCGACATCAGCAGGCCGAAATACACCTGCCCGGCCTTGTCAGCCCGCACCACTTGCCAGCCCTGCAGCCAGGCTGCACGCGGCTCGGCGAACGGCTGGTCGGATTCAGCATAGACCAGCCCGCCCGGCCGCAGCAAGCGGGTGCAATGCGGCAGCAGCTCGGGCAGCAGGTTCAGCGCATACGGCGGATCGAGGAAGATCAGGTCATACGGGCCCGGCAATGACGCAAGCTGGGCGCGCGCATCGCCGCGCAATACGTTGATCGCGGTCGCGTGCAATTTGTCACGGGTCGCCTGCAGGTGACGAATCGCCGCCGGATGCGACTCGATCAGGGTGACGGCGGCCGCGCCGCGGCTGGCGGCCTCGAAACCCAACGCACCGGTACCGGCAAACAAGTCCAGACAGTGGCGGCCGCTCCAGTTGCGCTGCTGCAGATGCTCGAGCCAGTTGAACAGCGTTTCGCGTACCCGGTCCGGGGTCGGGCGCAGGCCCTCGATGTCCGGCACCGGCAGCGGCGTGCGCTTCCAGTCACCGCCGATGATGCGCACCTGCCGCGGAGCGCCACCATGGCGGGCAGGGCTGGGGGTTTTCAAAAGAGCCTTCCTGGTTATTTGGTGGTGGCGGCAGCGGTTTCTTGCAGGTCGGCGCCGACGATCACCGTCACCATGCGATCCATCGCCAGCTTGCGCGCAAACGCAGCACGAATGTCTGCCACGGTGACTTTCGCCACTTTATCAGTCCAGGTATCGAGGTAATCCAGCGGCAGGCCGTAATAGCCAATCACCGAGATGTTGTCGAGGATCTTGCGGTTGTTGTCGATGCGCAGCGCAAAGCCGCCGATCAGATTGTCTTTCGCCGCATTCAATTCCGCCTGCGTGGGGCCGTCGCGCAGCCAGCTGGCAATGCTGTCGCGCACGACCTTCAGCGCCTCATCGGCCTGGTCCTTGCGCGTCTGCAGCCCGGCCTGGTACGGGCCCTGCTGCAGCATCGGGCTGAAGTAACTGTACGCGCTGTACGCAAGGCCACGCTTCTCGCGCACTTCCCGGGTCAGCCGCGACACGAAGCCGCCACCGCCGAGAATGTAATTGCCGACGGTCAGTGCATAAAAATCGGGATCACCGCGTGACAGCGCCGGCATGCCGACCAGGATGTGCGATTGCGATGCCGGATGCGCAATGCGTTCTTCCGCACGCTGCGGCAACGCGACCTCCGGCAGAGCCGGCAACGGCTTGCCATCGGGTGTGGTCCTGGGCAAGCGCAACGTCAGCTCGCGTGCCATCGCTTCTGCTTCGGCACGAGAAATATCACCGATGATCGAGATGACCGCGGTGCCCGTCACATAGTGCGTGCGATGGAATGCGAGCAGGTCGTCGCGCGTGATCGCCTCGACCGACTCCACCGTCGCCTCGACCCCGTACGGATGGTTGCCATACGCAAGGCGCCAGAAAGCCTTGCTCGCAATCGATTCCGGTTTCGTCAGCGAGTCGCGGATCGCCGACACGGTGCGTGCCTTGTCGCGCGCGAACAGCGGGTCCGGGAACGCGGGCTGCGCGAGCAAGCGCGCCAGCATGCGGATCGCGACCTCGCGCTCGGCCTTCGACACCAGCGTGCGCATCGACATGCCGGCACGATCAGTGCCCGCGCCACCGCCGCGCTGCGCGGCCACATCGGCGAGCGCGTCGGAGATCTCAGCCTCGCTCAAGGCCGCTTCCTGCTGTCCATCCGGCAGCGTGGCCTGCTGCAGGCCGCGCGCGAGCATCGCATTCGTCAGCGATGACAGGCCGGCCTTGCCGGCCGGGTCGCGCCGGCTGCCGGCGTCGAATTCGATGCTGACATCGACGATGGGAATGGTGCGGCTTTCGACGAAATAAACACGCGCGCCATTGTCCAGCGTCCAGTGCTGTATGTTGAGCTTCGCATATGCAGGGCTGCTGGCGGCAGCGAATCCGACGAATGCGACGAGCGCGACGAAGCTCGCGCCGGTGGTTGCGCGCAGGTGAAGGACGAAGCGAGACAGGACAGTCATGGTCGCAACAGAAGTGATGTTCATCAGGGTCATCGGGCGCTCCGGATCAGTGGCGCAGGCCGGGAACGCTGGCCGGTCGCGTGGCTTGCGCCGTCATCGGCAGCGGCGACAGCGTGGCCACGGTGAGCTGGTCGTCGGAAAAATACTTGCGCGCGACCGCCTGTACCTGCGCCGGCGTCACGGCTGACAGACGCTCGATGATGCGGTCGATCAGCTTGTGCGAGAAGCCGGCCATTTCCATCGAGCCGATCTCCATCGCCTGCCCGAAGACCGAGTCGCGCTTGTAGACCTGGCTGGCGATCAGCTGCGCCTTCACGCGCCGCAACTCCTGCTCGGACACCCCATCATTCGCGACACGCGCGAGCTCGGCGCGCAGCGCCGTTTCCAGTTGCTCGACGGTGGTGCCCTGCGTGGGCTCGCCGGACATCATGAACATCACCGGCCCGCGTTCCATGCCGTCATAGCCGGCGTCGACCGAGTTCGCGACGCGCTCGGTGCGCACCAGCCGCGCCGGCAGCCGCGCATTGTCATAGCCATCGAGCACCGCGGCCAGCACTTCCAGCGCGAAAGGATCAACGTCCTTCTCGACGTCCGTCAGCTTGGGCACCTTCCAGGCCATGACCAGGTAGGGATTCTCGGCCGGCGCTTTCACGGTCACGCGCTTGATGCCGGTCTGTACCGGCTCCTGCTGCGGGCGTGTCACCGGCAGCGGCTTGGACGGAATACGGCCGTAGTATTTTTGCGCAAGCGCCAGCACCTGCTTGGCATCGACATCGCCGGACACCACCAGCGTCGCATTGTTGGGCGCATACCAGCGCCGATACCAGTCGAGCGCATCGCTGGCCTTCATGTTCTTCAAGTCATCCATCCAGCCCACCACGGGATTGCGGTAGGGATGCGCGACCCAGGCCGTCGCATTCAGCGCTTCCTGCAGCAGCGACAGCGGCTGGTCATCGGTGCGCAAGCGGCGTTCTTCCATCACGACGCGGATCTCTTTGCCGAACTCGGCCGCATCCATTGTCAGGTTGTGCATTCGGTCGGCTTCGAGCGCCATCACTTTCTCGAGGCGACTTTTTTCGACCTGCTGGAAGTACGCGGTGTAGTCCTTGCTGGTGAACGCGTTCTCGCGGCCGCCGAGCTTGGCCACGCGCTCGCTGAACTCGCCCGGCTTGAGCTGCTTCGTGCCCTTGAACATCATGTGCTCGAGCACATGTGCGACGCCGGTCACGCCATTCTGCTCGTCCATGCTGCCAACGCGGTACCAGACCATGTGCGCAACGGTCGGCGCGCGATGGTCTTCGTTCACGATGACTTTCATGCCGTTCGACAGGCGGAATTCCTGCGCGGCAAGGCCTGCGGCCGCGCTGCCGGCGGGCAGCAACGCGAGGCTCAAGACGCTGAGCAGGCTGAACAAGCTGGCAAGCAGCAGCGATCCGGGTCGGAAAATCATGGTCTTTGCTCTGTTAAAATCGCGGTCTGATTACGAATAAAAATGCTGCGTCGACGCTGCATGGTCTGTTGACCCCAGCCGCCGGATTGTAGCCGCCAATTTTTTTCCTCGCAGCGCAGCCCCGGGCCACGATGTTCAGTTTCTTCAAGCGCAAACCCAAAGAACCCACGCCAGCGCCGGTCGCACAGCCCGAGGCGGATAACCCCGCCGTTCAGGCCGCGGCCATGCCCGGCCCTGCAGCGCAGCCGGATGCCGACCTCGTTCGCGCGCCGGTTGCCGATGCGGCGGAGGCTGCCGCAAAGAAGACGTCGTGGCTGGGCAGGCTGAAGGCCGGTCTGTCGCGCACCTCGTCGAGTATCACGACCCTGTTCACCGGCACCAGGATCGACGATGAGCTGTATGACGAGCTGGAAGCCGCGCTGCTGATGGCCGATGCCGGCGTCGAGGCCACGCACTTCCTGCTGGACGCGCTGAAAACCACCGTGAAGCAGCAGAAGCTGACCGAGGCCGCGCAGGTGAAGGCGGCGCTGCGCGCGCTGATGATCGAATTGCTGCAGCCACTGGAAAAGCCACTGGTGCTCGGCCGCGAGCAACCACTGGTGATGATGATTGCGGGCGTCAACGGCGCCGGCAAGACCACCACCATCGGCAAGCTGGCCCGGCACATGCAGGCGCATGGCCAGAAAGTGCTGCTGGCCGCCGGCGACACCTTCCGCGCCGCAGCGCGCGAGCAGTTGGTGATCTGGGGCCAGCGCAATGGTGTGGACGTGATCGCGCAGGAGTCCGGCGACCCGGCAGCCGTCGCCTTCGATGCGGTGCAGGCGGGCCGCGCGCGCGGCGCCGACGTGGTAATGATCGACACCGCAGGCCGCCTGCCGACGCAGCTGCACCTGATGGACGAGCTGAAGAAGGTGCGCCGCGTGATCGGCAAGGCGATCGACACCGCGCCGCATGAAGTGCTGCTGATCATCGATGGCAACACCGGGCAGAATGCGCTGGCACAGGTCAAGGCCTTCGATGATGCGCTGACGCTCACGGGCCTGGTGGTGACGAAGCTCGACGGCACCGCGAAGGGCGGCGTGCTGGCAGCGATCGTCAAGCAGCGCGCGGTGCCGGTGTATTTCATTGGCGTCGGCGAGGGCATCGACGACCTGCAGCCCTTTGTCGCCGAGGAATTCGTCGATGCGCTGTTGGGCTGAGTAGCGTCCGCGCCGGCAGAACGAACAGCGGCAAGTCCAGAGAAGAAAGCACCCCTACGGAAGAAGGCCCACGCAAGCGCATGTCCATTATTTCCTTTTCTCACGTTTCCAAGACCTACCCGGGCAATGTGCCTGCGCTGGCCGACGTGACGCTCGACATCCATGAAGGCGAGCTGGTGTTCCTCGCCGGTCCGTCCGGCGCCGGCAAGTCGACCTTGCTGAAGCTGATTGCCGGCATCGAACGGCCAACCGGTGGCGTGCTTCTGGTCAGCGGGCAGGACATGCGCAAGCTCAACCGCGCGACACTGCCTTACCTGCGCCGCAAGCTGGGCCTGATCTTGCAGCAGCATCGCTTGCTGAATGACCGCAGCGTGCTGCAGAACGTGATGATGCCGCTGATCGTCAGCGGTGCAGCGCCGGCCGAGGCCGAGCAGCGCGCGAAGGTAGCGCTCGACCGCGTCGGACTGGCTGCAAAGGCTGCGCTGCCGCCGCAGGCCTTGTCCGGCGGCGAGCAGCAGCGCGTATCGATCGCGCGCGCGGTCGTGCACAAGCCGCGCATCATCCTGGCCGACGAGCCGACCGCGAACCTCGACCGCGACAGCGCGCGTGTGGTGCTCGACATGCTGCAGGCCTTCAATGCGGCCGGTGTCACCTGCATCATCTCCACCCACGACGACCGACTGCTGCAGCGCGCCGACCGCGTGGTACTGCTTGAACATGGCAAGGTCATCGCCATGCATGACGCGAGCAGCGAGGTGGGCGCATGAAGCGCTGGTTCCGTGAACATGCGATGGCGCTGCGATCGGCGCTGGCACGCATCCGCAGCATGCCGGGCAGCTTCAGCTTCAATGTGCTGGTGATTGCGCTGGCGCTGATGTTGCCGCTGGCCGGCCTGACGCTGCTGGAAAACCTGCGACCGGTGTCGCGCGAACTGGCGGTGGAGCCCGAGATCAGCGTCTTCCTGTCGACCGAGGTCGCACGCGATCGCGCGCAGGCGATCGCCGACGAGATCCGGCAGGCGGCGCAACAGGCGGGCGTGAGCGTGAAGCTCGACTACATCCCACGCGAGAAGGCACTGGACGCGATGAAGGCGCGCGCCGGCCTCGGCGACGTGGTCGCTGCGCTCGGCAGCAACCCGCTGCCGGACGCCTATGTGGTGCGCATCGCCGGCTCCGGCCATGCCGGCAGCAGCGACGATGAAAGCGCCGCGCCAGCGCGCATCGAGAAGCTCGCGGAAGCCTTGCAAAAGATCGAGGGCATCGAGACCGTGCAGCTGGATGCGGCCTGGGTCAAGCGACTGGCGGCGCTGCTGCAGCTGGCGTCGTCGGTGCTGCTCCTGCTGGCTGCCACGCTGTGCGGCGTGGTACTGGCCGTCGTGTTCAACACGATACGGCTGCAGATCGTGACCCAGCATGAAGAAATCGGGGTCGCGCGGCTGCTGGGCGCGACCGATGCGTTCGTCGCCCGGCCGTTCTACTACATGGGCGGCGTGCTGGGCCTGGTCGCCGGCGCGCTCGCGCTGCTGGCCGTGCTGGGCGCACTGGCCTTGCTCAATACCTCGGTCGGCCAGCTGGCCAGCCTGTATGGCTCGGCCTTCCTGCTGCAGCCGCTGAATACGCAGACCGTGGGTGGGCTGCTGGTCGCCAGCGCCGCACTGGGCGTGCTGGGCGCGGCCCTGTCGGTGCGGCGCGCGCTGCGGATTGCCGGCTGATGGGCTCCTGATCGCCGGTCGCCGGGCACCCTTCCTGTCGTTGCCTGTCTGATAAATCCGGCTGATCGCACCCCGGGGCACGCGCCGGGAATTTCAAGCCTGAACAGGGTTAGCACTCGTCGCCCGAGAGTGCTAATATTGACGGGTCGGGACTGCCATGGATGGTGTCCCTCAAGTCGAATCCAGGAGAAACAATGACTGCTCTGTCCGCATCGTCTGCCCTCGTGCCGGCCGGTCGCTCGGCACTCGCTCTCGGGTTTTCCGGCAGCCTGGGCAATCTGGATGCTTATATTTCTTCGGTCAACCGCCTGCCGATGCTGTCGCAGGAGGAAGAGACTGCCTATGCGCGCAAGCTGCGCGACGACGGCGACCTGGCAGCCGCGCAACAGCTGATCCTGTCGCACCTGCGACTGGTGGTATCGATCGCGCGCGGCTACCTCGGCTATGGCCTGCCGCATGCGGACCTGATCCAGGAAGGCAATGTCGGCCTGATGAAGGCCGTCAAGCGCTTCGACCCGGAGCAGGGCGTGCGACTGGTGTCGTATGCGATGCACTGGATCAAGGCCGAGATCCATGAATACATCCTGCGCAACTGGCGCATGGTGAAGCTGGCCACCACCAAGGCGCAGCGCAAATTGTTCTTCAACCTGCGCAGCCACAAGACCAGCCTTGACGCGATGTCGCCGGAGCAGGTCGACCAGCTGGCGCAGACGCTGAACGTGAAGCGCGAAGAAGTGATCGAGATGGAGACCCGGATGTCGGGCCGTGACGTCGCGCTCGAAGCGCCGACCGATGATGACGATGACCACAGCTTCGCGCCGATCGCCTACCTGTCGTCCGAGCATTCGGAGCCGCACAAGGTGCTCGAGGCGCGCCAGTACGATCGTCTGCAGTCGGAAGGCCTGGAGCAGGCACTGTCGCAGCTGGATGCGCGCTCGCGCCGCATTGTTGAGGCGCGCTGGCTGGCCAATGACGATGGCTCGGGTGCGACGCTGCATGAGCTGGCGGACGAGTTCGGCGTATCGGCCGAACGTATTCGCCAGATCGAGGTGGCGGCGATGAAGAAGATGAAGACGGCGCTGGTCGGGTATCAGTAAATCGCAAGTCGGCGTCTGGCGCACCAAACAAAAAAGCGTCGATAGGGACTGATGCTGATCAGCAAAGCGTGATGCCGGCAGCAGCCGGATGGCCCATGGGTCCCAGCTTTCGCTGGGACGACGGTTTTCATAGAGAAGTCCCCTGAATCGTCATCCCAGCGAAAGCTGGGATCCAATGCCGTCACGCCCCTGCGAGGATCAGCTTGATGTCATTGAGTACCGTCTGTGGCCCCTGTCCGCTGCGCACGAACAATCGGATGCGGCCCTGCGGGTCGAACACATAGCTGCCCGCCGTATGGTCGACGCTGTAGCCGTCGCCGTTCTTGTTCGGTACCTTTTGCACAAATAGTTTGAAATCTTTTTGCAGCTTCGCGGTCTGCTCCGGCGTGCCCACCAGCCCGACGAAGCTTGGGTCGAAGGCCGGCACGAAATCGGCCAGCACCTGCTGGGTATCGCGCTCCGGATCGACCGTCACGAACAGCACCTGAAACTTGTCGCCATCGGCACCGAGTTCTTTCTTCACGGCCGCCATCTCGGCCAGCGTGGTCGGGCACACATCCGGGCAATGCGTGAAGCCAAAGAACACGACGACGGCCTTGCCCTTGTAGTCAGCCAGCGTGCGCTTCTGTCCGGTGTGGTCGGTCAGCTCGAAGCCTTGCGCGTAATCGATGCCGGTGATGTCGGTATTGCTGAACGCCGCTTTCGGCACAGGCGGTTTGTTGTCGCAGGCCGCCAGCGCGAACGCCAGCAGGCAGGTACAGAGCGTCAGCAGCTGGCGCATGCCGTTCTCCTTGGATGGCGAGGGATCAGTAGGGAATGTAGTGGTCGATCAACAGCGCCGCGAACAGCAGCGACAGGTAGATGATCGAATATGCAAAGGTCTTGCGCGCAACGAGGTCGTCGTAGTGCTTCCACAAGCGCCATGCGTACCACAGGAAGATCGCGCCCAGCACCACCGCCGACACCAGGTACAGCAGGCCGCTCATGCGCACCGCGAACGGCAGCATCGTGGTGGCGAACAGCGCGATCGTGTACAGCCAGACATGGAAGCGGGTGAATTCCATGCCATGCGTGATCGGCAGCATCGGCAGGCCTGACTTCGCATAGTCGTCGCGGCGATACATGGCCAGCGCCCAGAAATGCGGCGGGGTCCAGATGAAGATGATCAACACCAGGATCCAGGCTTGCATCGGCACGTCATTGGCGATCGCGGCCCAGCCCAGCGCCGGCGGCATCGCACCCGACAGCCCACCGATGACGATGTTCTGGGGCGTCGCCGGCTTGAGCACGATGGTGTAGATGACGGCGTAACCGACGAAGGTCGCGAAGGTCAGCCACATGGTGAGCGGATTGACCAGCGTATACAGCACCCACATGCCGATGCCGCCGATCACACCGGAGAAGAGCAGGGTCTGCGGCACGGTGATCTCGCCACGCGCCATCGGGCGGCGCGCGGTGCGCGCCATGCGCGCATCGATCTCGCGCTCGACCAGGCAGTTGACCGCGAACGCGGCCCCCGCCAGCAACCAGATGCCGATGGTGGCGGCGATCAGCACGCGCCAGTCGGGCAGGCCGGGCACGGCGAGAAACATGCCGATCACGGCGCAGAACACCGCCAGCTGCGTGACACGCGGCTTCGTCAGCGCCCAGTACTGGGCGATGCGGTTCGGCTGGGCGGTGAGGGTCGTCATGAAGGAAACCGGAAATCTCAGGCGGGAGACAGCGTGGTCCGGGAGGCGGCGCCTGTGCCGGCCGGATGCAAAGAGAGGCCGTAGTTTAGCATGACGAGCAACAGCACCGAGAGCGCGGCGCCCGCATTGTGCAGCACGGCCAGCGTCAATGGCCAGTCAAAAACCACGGTCGCAATGCCGGAACAGAACTGCAGCAGGATCAGCACCAGCAACAGCCGGCCCGGTGTCCGCGCAGCATCGACGGCGCTCGCGCGCCACGCGGTCCAACCGACCACGGCCACCACGACGAACGCGAAGCAGCGATGCACCCAATGCACGGCGACCAGCGCCTCGAACGGCAGGTAGTCGCCACTGGCCGTCATGCCCAGGTCGCGCCACAGCGTGAAGCCATGGGTGAAATCCATCGCCGGCATCAGCTCGCCACGGCACAGCGGGAAGCTGCCGCAGGCCAGCGCCGCATAGTTGGTGCTGACCCAGCCGCCAAGCGCAATTTGCATGAACAGCAGCAGCAGCGCGATCGCAGCCGGCGTGCGCAGCCGTGCCGCAGCCGCGCCGACGTCAGCAGCATCGCTCTGGCGCATCGCATGCCAAACCAGCAAGGCCAGCAGCGACATGCCCAACAGTAAATGGATGGTGACGATCACGGGCTGCAGCTTCAGCGTGACGGTCCACGCACCGAATGCGCCTTGCACGCAAACGAAGAGCAGCAGCACCGCCGGCAGCTGCGGCGCATAGCGCGGCAAACGCTCGCGCTTCCACAAGCGCAGCGAAGCAACCAGTGTGACGATGATCAACAGGCCGACGCCCATCGCCAGATAACGGTGGATCATCTCTATCCAGGCCTTGAACACGGTCACCGGGCCGGTCGGCATCGCTGCCTCGGCCGCGCTGATGTCGTCGTGCGCAAGGAAAGGATTGGCCTCGCCATAGCAACCCGGCCAGTCAGGGCAGCCGAGGCCGGAGTCGGTCAGTCGCGTGAAGGCACCGAACACGATCAGGTCGAACGTGAAGAACACCATCACCCACGCCAGCTTGCGGAAGCGATCGGTGCCGCGCGACAGGTAGACGATGGTCAGTGGCACGGCGGCCACCAGCAGCGCCTTGATCGCAAGGAAGAACAGCATGGTCGTGGTACCCGAATCAGTCACAAAAAACATGGCTTCCGGTCAGCCGATGCTGGACGCCTTCAGCAGCTTGATGATGTCCTTCTTGATCTTGTTGGCATCCGGGTCCTTCGGCCAGCGCATCATCAGATTGCCGAGGGGATCGATCATGTACATATGCTCGCTGACATTCCCGTTCGGCGGCACCGGCAGCCAGGCCGCCAGCTTCTTCGGATCGACTCGCAGGATGCGCGTGCCGTCGTACTGCTTGATCAGTTCAGTGGACAGCGGCTGCTCGTCGAGCACCAGCCAGACCCGCTCGACACGCTCCATCTCCTTGCCCTGCGCAAGGCGCAGCTGGCGCTGCCAGTACAGCTTGTCGGTGCAGGGCTTGTCGCAGGCGGCAACATCGGCCTGCAGCAATAGCCATTTGCCGGCGTAATCTTTCAGGGAGGCAGGCTTGCCATCGAGCGTGGTCGCACCGATATCAGGAATCGGGTACTGGCGTGGATCGATCAGCTCGCCATAGTTGTTGCGCGCCTGCGGCTTGATCACGTAGTAGGTGAAATAGGACAGCAGCACCGGCGATGCGCAGACCAGGATCACGAGGAACAGGGTCCAGTGGGTACGGCGCTTGACTTCGGCCGGTGCCGGCATGTCGGCTTGTGCAGTCGGTTGAGCGGTGTCAGGCTTGTTCATGTCGTTGGCGCGCGGTTCGAATTGCGGTGATCAGGTAAAAAAGGGCGGCTGCAGCGGCCAGTGCGTACCACTGGAATGCATAGCCGCGATGTTTGTCGACGCCGGCCGACGGTGCCGGCCAGTCGCGCACGAGACCATCGTGCGTGTCAGTCAGTTGTTCGATTATAAAAGCCTGGGTGCGCAGGCTGCTGGCGATCGCAAAGGCGGCTGGCTCGATGTTCTGCAGGATCGCGCCCGGCTTGATGTCAGTGGCATCGCCAAGCTGCATCACGCGCGCGACATGGCTGCGCACGCTGCCCTCGATGCGCTGGCGTCCCGGCGGGACGGGCACCTCCGGTAGGCGAGTCCGATCGACCGGATCACGCGGGAACCAGCCGCGCGCGACCAGGACGACATCGCCACTGTCGACCAGGCGCAGTGGCATCAGCAGATGGAAACCGGACTGCGCGCCGTGCGGACGGTTTTCGAGGTACAGCGGCCAGTTGGCAAGGAATTCGCCTTCGGCGATCACACGCCGGAATTCTTCCGGTTGCTCGCCGGGCTTCAGGTTCGCCGCGTTCAGCGGCACGTACTGGCTGCGCGCCTTGATCGCTTGCTCGATGGCCAGCTTCTCTTCGGCGCGACGTGTCTGCCAGTTACCCAAAGCGATGCCGAGGGTCACCAGCAGCGCGGTGGCGATGAACGGTATCCAGCGGATGCGGGGCACAGTCGGGAACAGTCGCATGGCAGGCATTACAATCGAGGCTGGCAGTTCACTTCACACCTGTTGTCCACGTTTCGCCGGTATACCCGGCCATGGAATTCCTGATGAAAATCTTTGTCGCCATCGCCTTCCTCCTGATCATCGGCAGCCTGGGCTCGGCGCTCGTGTTCCTGATGCGTGACAAGGGCCGCAGCAACCGTACCGTGCAGGCGCTTGCCTTCCGCGTCGGCTTTTCGGTCGCGCTGTTCATCTTGCTGCTGGTGATGCACAAGATGGGACTGATACAACCGACCGGAATTATCTATTAAATCCCGCACGCCGGCTTGGCAGGGGCACAGGCGCCCCGGATCGATACGAACGCGATTGGATGGCCGGCTTGCAAGGTTCCGACGCTCCATGAAAAAAGGCCGCACCAAGGTGCGGCCTTTCCTTTTGCCGGTACTGCTTACATCCAGTACACGACAACGTACAGACCGAGCCAGACGACATCGACGAAGTGCCAGTACCAGGCGGCGCCTTCGAAGGCGAAGTGGTGCTCCGGCGTGAAGTGGCCCTTCATCAGGCGATACAGCACGACGGACAGCATGATGCCGCCCATGGTCACGTGGAAGCCATGGAAGCCGGTCAGCATGAAGAAGGTCGAGCCGTAGATGCCCGAGGTCAGCTTCAGGTTCAGTTCGCTGTACGCATGCATGTACTCATACGCCTGGAAGCCCATGAAGACTGCACCCAGCACGACGGTGGCGAACAGCCAGAACGCCGCCTTGCTGCGCTCGTTGGCACGCAGCGCATGGTGCGAGATGGTCAGGGTCACGCCCGATGTCAGCAGCAGTGCGGTGTTGATGGTCGGGATCGGGAACGGGCCCATGGTCTCGAACTTGTCGACCACGCCGGCCGGACCGCCCGTGCCCCAGACGCCGGCGAAATCAGGCCACAGCAGCTTGTGGTCGAGGTCGGCCAGCCAGGGCATCGTGATCGCACGCGCATAGAACAACGCACCGAAGAAGGCGCCGAAGAACATCACTTCGGAGAAGATGAACCAGCTCATGCTCCAGCGATACGAGGTATCGATGCGGGCGTTGTACAGGCCGCCTTCGGACTCGGCGATCGCATCGCCGAACCAGTAATACAGCACGAACAACGCGGCGATGATGCCGGCGATGTTCAGCGGCTTGCCCCAGCTGAGGCCATTCACCCAGCCGGACGCACCGATCATGGTGACCAGCAGGGCCGTGCCCATCAGGACCGGCCACTTCGACGGGCCGGGTACGAAATAATAGGGCGCGTGGCCTTGTTGAGTACTCATCTACTTCCCCTGATTAAAGATTATCCAGCTACTACCAACTTCACAATCATCAGCAGGCCAATCACGAACAGCACCGCGGCGATGATGCCGGCGATGATCACGTGCAGCGGGTTCAGCTTCTGCGTGTCTTCTTCATAGGCGCTGTTCTTGCGCACACCAAAGAAGGACCACAGCACCGCCTTCACCGTCTGGCCAAACGACATCTGCCGCCTGACCGCCTGTTTCAAATCTTCCATGACGCGCTCCTAGCCGCCCTTTTTCACACCGACCTCGAAGAACGTGTACGACAGCGTGATCGTTGTCACATTCTTCGGCAGTGCCGGGTCGATGGTGAAGCTGACCGGCATCTGCCGCGCCTCGTTCGCCCCGAGGGTCTGCTGCTTGAAGCAGAAGCACTCCATTTTCTTGAAGTGCTGCGCCGCCTCTTGCGGGGCATAGCTCGGGATCGCCTGTGCTTCCATCGCCCTGCCCTGCGTGTTTACCACTTCGTAGATCACCTGCGCCATTTCGCCCGGGTGCACCTGCAGGCTTGCGACCGCAGGCTTGAACCGCCAGGGACCGGTGGTGTTCGCATCGAACTCCACGGTGATGGTCCGGCTGGTGTCCACCTGGGTGTTGGCCGCCTTGGTATTCAGGCTTTCCTGAACAGCCAGCACATTGATGCCGGTGAGCTCACAAATCTTCTTGTACAGCGGCACCAGTGAATAACCGAAACCGAACATCAACACCGCGATCAGCAACAGCTTGCCGAGCATGCGGGCATTCTTTCGCCCTTGCCGCGCTGGCTGCCGGCTCGCGTCCTGCGTGTCGCTCATCGGGCCCTCAGCGGAACAGCGCGTGCTTGATGATCACGCCGAGGAAGAAAACCACCGCGACGGACAACAGGATCAGCGCGGTGCGCAAGTTCCCGGGTTTTTTCTGGTCAGACATTGGTGCTTGGGTTTGCCGGCGGCCGAGGCCGCCGGCGGGTTTGCATCAGTGATCGAAACTTCCGATGACGTTGATTACTTCACGACCGGCGGAGTCTCGAAGGTGTGGAACGGTGCCGGGCTCGGCACGGTCCACTCGAGACCTTCCGCGCCATCCCAGGGCTTGTCCGCTGCCTTCTTGCCACCGCGGATAGCCGGCAGCACGACGAAGAACAGGAAGTACACCTGCGACAGGCCGAAGCCGAAGGCGCCGATGGTCGCGATCATGTTGAAGTCGGTGAACTGTGCTGCGTAGTCTGCATAACGACGCGGCATGCCAGCCAGACCCAGGAAGTGCATCGGGAAGAAGGTGATGTTGAACGAGATCATCGAGATCCAGAAGTGGATCTTGCCGCGGGTCTCGTCGTACATGAAGCCGGTCCACTTCGGGCCCCAGTAGTAGAAGCCTGCGAACAGCGCGAAC
>JACCDH010035344.1_pt1 | contig 15198 bp, 10 predicted proteins | sample 7442481 | NCBI WGS metagenome assembly JACCDH01 (sample SAMN15323433, study PRJNA562643) | freshwater metagenome | isolation source: river surface water | place: USA:Blue River Watershed | collected 2017-08-15
CGGCCAACTGACGTGAGAGCATGACTTGGCCGTCAAGCGAAGCGCGCGCGATGTCAACAATCGGGACGTTGCCGTCATCGCCCTCGGCCAGCACGGTGTAGATGGCGGTGATGGAGCCCCACCCCTGTCGGCCCACACCGGCGCGCTCGATCAGGTTGGGCAACAAGGCAAACACCGACGGTGGATAGCCCTTGGCGGTCGGCGGCTCACCCACGGCCAGACCAATCTCGCGCTGCGCGTGGGCCACGCGGGTCAGACTGTCGACCAACATCAGCACGTTTTTGCCTTGGTCGCGAAAGTATTCGGCGATCACATGGGTGAGGTGGGTGGCTTTGAGGCGCAGCACCGGTGACACGTTGGCAGGCGCGGCCACCAACACCGATTTGGCCATGCCCTCTTCGCCCAGCGACTCTTGGATAAACGCCTGCACTTCACGGCCGCGTTCGCCGATCAGACCGATCACCACCACATCGGCCTGGGTGAATCGGGTCAACATGCCCAGCAGCACACTTTTGCCCACGCCAGACCCCGCCACCAAGCCGATGCGCTGACCGCAGCCAATGGTGAGCATGCCGTTGATGGCTTTGACGCCGACGTCCAACACCTCGCGGATCGGGCCGCGTTCCATCGGGTTGAGCGGGCGACCCAGCAGGCTCAGCTGGTCGTCACACACCGGGGCGGGTTTGCCGTCCAGTGGCATGCCACGGCCGTCGATGACGCGGCCGAGCAAAGCGTTGCCCAAGCGCACACTGGCGGTGTTGCTGATGACCCGCACCGTGGCGCCGGGGCCAATCCCTTGTGGCTCGGTGAAAGGCATCAAAAACAAGGTCTGGTCGTTGAAGCCCACCACCTCGGCCTCAACGCGTTCGCCGCCGGGGCTGCAGACCTCGCAGGCGGCGCCCAGCGGGGCCATGATGCCGCGCGTTTCCATGCGCAGGCCCACCAATCGCACCAGGGTGCCGGTTTTCTGGGGCTGCGGCGCGCGCAGCTGACCCAGCAGCTGGTCGACCTGATCCGCAAAACCGTTCATGCACACGTCCTCGGTGTGGCGTGACATTTGGCAGTGTTCATACATCCTCCACATCGGTTTTAGGGCGGCGCGCGCGCGCGGGCTTGGCGGACACGTCTTGCACATCTTCGACATCGGTGACCGATGGACGGCGACGGGTGGCGCGTTGGCCGACCTTGGCACGCGCCTGCGGTGCCAGCAACAGCTGATCGGCCAGGGCTTCCAAGCGGTGCTCGATCAGGTCTTCCACCGCCGTGTCGTTGGCGCGCACGCGCACGCTGCCAGGCTGCAGCTCCGGATCGGGCACCCACTGCATGCCAGGCGGGGGATCGCCTTGCAGGGCACGCACCCGATCCCAGTCGCCAGGGTTGAGGTGGACCACCACCGGCTCGGCGCCGTCGAGCTGTGCCACCAGTTGCTCCACCAATTGGCTCACCGCCTGCCCCGAGGTCTGAAGCTCGGCGCGCACCAGTTGCTCGGCCAGGTGCAGGGCCAAGCGGCGCAGCGGCTCACCCAAGCGTTGCGGGTGTTCGGCCAAGCCCTTGCATTCGATGGCGATGTGGCGCAGCAGCTCGCGGTCGCGCGCGCGCTCAGCCTCCATCTCGGCTTGCACTTGGGCGCGCCCCTCGGCCAGTCCACGCTCATAAGCCTGTACTTCCAAAGCGATCAGCTCTTCGGTGGACACACCGGCGCTGTCCTCGACGGGCGGCTCCGCCTCTTGTGGTGTGCTTTCTTGGTCTGGCCTCACCGCAGCGGGGTCGTCGCCCAGACTTAACACACCATCGCCGACCTCTGGGTCTGCGCCTGCATCAACGGCATTGGCGTCGGCCTGCACCACCGTGGGATCGGCCGCCGGTCCCAAACGCCAGGGACCAAACTCATCAACCCGCTTCTCGTCCCACTCCACCCGGACAAAGCGCGGGCTGTTCTTGCCTTGCAGCAATGGCGTCGGCACCCACACGGGGGGTGCGCCGGTGGGTGAACGGGACTCAAACAAAATCGTCTCCTCGACCCGCCAGCATCATCTCGCCAGCGTCGGACAGCTTGCGCGCGATGCGAATGACCTGCTTCTGCGCCTCCTCCACATCGGCCAGTCGCAGCGGGCCTTTGGCTTCCATTTCGTCGATGAACATGACCCGAGCGCGCGCCGACATGTTGTCGAAGAACTTGTCCTTGACGTAGTCGGGTGCCCCCTTGAGCGCGGTCATGAGCAGATCCGATTCGACGTTGCGCATCAACGTCTGGATGCCACGGTTGTCGACACCGGAGAGGTTCTCGAACACAAACATGTTGTCCTGGATCTTCTGCATCAGGTCCGGATCGAGTTGCGCCAGGCCGCCCATGATCTTGGACTCCAAATCGACCTTGACGAAGTTCATGATCTTGGCTGCGGCCTTGATGCCGCCAAAGCTCGACGACTTGGCAGACGAGTTCGAAGCGAACTGCTTCTTCATGATCGCTTCAAGCTCTTCCATGGCCGACGGCTGGACCGTCTCCAAGCTGGCCACGCGCTGGAGGATTTCAGCGCGCCCTTCAGGCGGCAAATAGCTCATCACGTCGGCGGCCACGTCGTATTCCAGCACCGACAAGATGATGGCGGTGACCTGTGGGTGTTCGCCGTAAATCATGTCGGCGATGGAGCGAGCGTCCATCCACTTGAGGATTTCCAGCCCTTTGCTGCCCTGCCCCGGCATGATGCGGCTGAGCACCGAGGCCGCCTTGTCGTCGCCCAGCGCGCGCTTGAGCACTTTTTCGACATAGTCGCCCGTGCCCAAACCCAAACTGGTTTGTTTTTTCAACGTGGCCACAAAGTCGTCCAACACGATGTTGACCGCTTCTTGCGACAGATCGGCCACCTGCACCATGGCGGCGCCCAGCGCTTGCACTTCTTTGGGGTTGAGGTAGCGGATGATTTCAGCCGCCTGCTGTTCACCCAGCAGCAACATCAACACCGCTGCCCGTTGGGTGCCGGTGAGGGCCTCAAGCTCGGCTTTGAGCTCCTCGGTCATCACCAGCTCGGGAATGGGCGGTGGAGCGGCCGGTTTGACTTCGGCCTTTTTGTCGTCTTTGGGTTTGTCTTTCGACTCTTTTTTGTCAGCCATGTCGGTTACCTCAGACGATCAGACGCGGATCATGCCCTTGAGCACATTGGCCACCCGACCGGAGTCTTCGGCCACCAGCATGCGAATGAGGGCCACCTTGTCGTCGTAGGTGTTGGCGGTGTCGAGCATGTCGATGGAGATGCTGGACTTCTTGGGCTTGAGCTTGGCCTTGATTTCCTCCAAGGTCTCGCCCTCGCCGATCTGGATCATGCGCATGTCTTCTTCGGTCAGCTCGCCATCGGCGGGCACTGGGGCGGCTTCGGTGGTGGCCTCTTCCTTGGGCTTCACACCGATGCCCATGGCCTTGAGGATGGGACGCACCACCACCAGCAGGAAGATGATGAACATGAGCGCGAGCAATCCGCTCTTGAAGGCCAGGTGCACGTCGTTCTGCATGTACCAAGGAATGCCGTCGTCGACGACCGTTTCTTCAAAGCGGGCCGGCACCACCGACACCACGTCGCCACGGCCTTGATCAAAGCCGATCACACCTTTGACCAAGTCTTGGAAGCGAGCCAACTCTTCCGGGGTGTAGGGCACGGTTTTCGGCGCGTCGGGAGCGGGGGTGGAGCCATCGGCCGGTGGCGGCGCGGGGCGCTCATTGATCACCACCGCCACGCTGGCGCGCTGCACGCCACCCACCGCACGCCGCTCGTAACGCACCGAACGGTCGAGTTCGTAATTGCGGGTGGCCCGGCTGCTGAGCTTGTTGGCGGCCTCGGTCTGTCCTTCGCCGGGGGTGGCCTGGGTGTTGAGGGTGGCGTTGGGGGCGGCGGGTGGCTGGTTGGTCAAGGCACCGGGCACCCCGGTGGCTTCACGCACAGCAGCGCGGTCTTCGGCCAGCACCTCCGAACGGGTTTTGGGGCCTTTTTCCTTGTCGTCGTAGTTCTCGGTGGTGCTCTCGATCTGGGTGAAATCCAGCGTCAGGTTGACCTGCGAGCGGACGTTGGCCTCCCCCACCACCGGCGCGAGAATTTGCATCACGCGGTTGCGATACAAGTCCTCGAGCTGCTGTTTGTGCTGGCTCTGCACCGCCGTGAGACCGAGCTTGGGATCGGTCGCAGATTCTGTGAGCAGGTTACCGATGTTGTCGACCACGGTGACATGCTCCGGAGCCATGTAAGGCACGCTGGACGCGACCAAGTGAACAATCGCCTGCACCTGGGAAGGCGCCACCATGCGGCCCACATAGGGCGTCACCACCACCGACGCTTTGGGAGGCGTGCGGTCGCGCACAAACACACTTTGTTTCGGAGTGGCCAAGTGGACCCGTGCGCCCTGCACCGTGCCAATTTGCATGATGCTGCGCGCCAACTCCTGCTCCATGGCAGCGTTGACCTTGACCTGTTCCATGAACTGACTGGTGGTCATGGACGATTGGGTGTTGAGCGCCTCAATACCGACGGTGCCGGTGCGCGGCAACCCCTGTGAGGCCAAGAACATGCGGGCCTCGTGGTAACGGTCGGCCGGCACGGTGAGTTGCCCGTTGGCTGGATCGATCTTGGGTTTGTAGTCGGCGGCCTTCAGCGCGTCCAACGCGGTCTGCTGGTCGGCGTCGCTCAAGCCCGGCAGCACCGTGCGGTAGGGGGTGGACTGCATGGTGGCATACACCAAGCCAAACACAATCAACACAAACAACACCACAATGCCCGGCAGAGCGCGGCGCACGGCCGGCTGCATAAACATGTCGCGCGCGGTGGCTGTCAAACCGCCAGCGCCCAGCTTCACCAAAGTACCACCGTTGCCTGGCGCGCCAGCGTCGCCCGTGGTGGCCAATGCGGTGCCAGTGCCGGGGTTGGCCAAGGCGATGCCTGTGGTGCCAGAGGAGGCGGCCGGCGCGGTGCCGGTGCTGACAGGCAAATTGCCACTGCCCGTGGTCATGGGCAGGTTGCCGGTGGTCATTGCTGCGGTTGCCATGGTGTTTTACGCTTTCTTGTTCTGTCAGACGGGCATGTTCAGCACGTCTTCGTAGGCCTTGAGCACCTTGTTGCGCACCTGCAAGGTGGCTTCAAACGCCAGAGACGATTTCTGCATGCCCAGCACCACATCCGTCAGGGGCACGTTGTCGCCACGGTCGTAGGCGGTGCGCAGTTCACTGGCGCGCATCTGCACATCGTTGACTTGTTCCACGGCGCCCTTGACCATGGCGGAAAACGAGGACTTGCCAGCACCCGCCGGGCCTTGCAGCTCGGCCGGTGACAGGGCTTGACCAGCGGCCTGCGCCTGCACTGAGCGCAGTGTCTGCAGCATGGCCTGGATGTTGGCGGGGGAGGTGGCTCGTTCAATCATGGACGGGTTCCTCAGGCTTGGAGCGCTTCGCCCAGATCACACACCCCTTGGGCGCGCCACTGGGCGATTTTGTGACGCAGGGTTCGCGGGCTGATGCCCAACATGCGCGCGGCTTCGCTGCGGCTGGGCGCCGCTGCGATGGCCGCTTGCACCAGGTGCCATTCGCGGTCGCGCACCGCGGTTTGCAAATCCTGTGAGGCCGACACTGGCGCAGCCACGGGTGCTGCTGCAGGCTGTGGCGCCACCGCGGCCGCAGCGCCGACAGCGGGCAGTTCCCACGCAGCGCCGTCGATCGATTCGTCGAACATCAGTTGCGCCGAGTCCACCACCCCGTCGGTGGACAAGACCACCGCACGGCGCATCACGTTTTCCAGCTCGCGCACGTTGCCAGGCCACGGGTATTGGTAGAGGCTGGCTTGGGCGGCCGGGGTGATGGTCCAGGCCGCGCCCGGGCTGCGGTGCTGGCTGAGGAAGTGGTAAGCCAGCGGCAGGATGTCGAGCGGACGCTCGGCCAGCGGGGGCAGGCGCAGACGGAAAGTGGCGATGCGGTAGTACAGGTCTTCGCGAAACTCGCGCTCGGCAATCGCTTGGCGCAGATCGCGGTTGGTGGCAGCCACCACCCGCACATTCACTTGCACGCTGTGCGATCCGCCCAGGCGCACCACTTGACGGTCTTGCAACACGCGCAGCAGCTTGGCCTGCAGGCCCATGGGCATTTCACCGATTTCGTCCAAAAACAGGGTGCCACCATCGGCTTGCTCAAACAGGCCTTTGTGGTCGCGGTGGGCGCCGGTGAACGCGCCTTTGTCGTGACCAAACAATTGGTCTTCGATCAGGTTCTCGGGCAGGGCCGCGCAGTTGATGGCGACAAACGGGCCGCCGCTGCGGGCAGAAGCTTCGTGCAACACACGCGCCAAGATTTCCTTGCCCGCGCCAGTGGGGCCAACCAGCAAGGTGGTCACGTCGGCTTGGGCCACGCGCTGCGCCAGAGCCAAGAGTTGCTGGCTGACAGGATCGACAAACACGGCTTGGCGAACGCCCGACACACGCGGCGAGGCCACGGACGAGGCGCGCAGAGGCTGCGGCGTTGTCGGTTCAGCGGCTGGGGGTGTCAACAAGGTGTTCACGTCGAGTTCCTTACACGGAGGCTCTGGGTGAATGCAAACCGCGTGCCACTACCACCTATCTCGTATTTTCTAGCGCCAACCCTCCATACAAGCCAATAAATGAATTACTTGGTATTTGTTTTCCGCTGTGTCGCGCCGACTTCCCGACAGGGGCGATGCGCGGCATGGGCGCGCGCGCACGCCGCGTCAAGGCTGGCGGGCCACCGGCGGTTTGGCGACAAAACCTTGGCACGGCACGCCATCGGCGCGCAGCACTTCAATCGACGGCAGGATGCGCGACTCAAAGCCCATGAGCCGGCACACATAGGGCGTGTGGCGGTGGTAGCTCATCGCGAAATGCCGGCACTGCCAGCACCCGGGGGGCTGGCCTGTGGCGGCGGGGGCAGAGAGGCGATCGGTCATGCGACCTCAAAAGGGCGAGCGATGCGGCGCAGGGGTGCAAACGCTGTCGACACACGCGCGAGATGTCATCAGCCCTGCAGCAGCTTGAGGACCGACTGTTGATCCATATTGGCCTGGGCCAGCACGGCGGTGGCGGCCTGCTGGATGATCTGGGTGCGTGCGAGTTCGCTGCTGGCTTTGGCGTAGTCGGCGTCCAAAATGCGGCTGCGCGACTCGGTGGTGTTGCGCGAGATGTTGGTGAGGTTGTCTCCCGCGTAGGTGAGACGGTTCATCGTGGCACCGTAACCGGCTCGCTCGTCGTTGAGTGCGTTGATAGCGGCGTCGAGTCGACCGATGGCGATGTTGGCGGACTCGGAGTCAACGATCGATGTGTCGTTGAGCCGAGCGTCGCCGGCAAACACCTGGTAGTCCTCAGGCTCCAGCGTGGTGTTGATGGTGCCGTCGCTGTTGACAGGGATGGAGAAATCGCGCAGCTCAATGGTGATGGTCTGGTTGGCGTTGGCGCCCACTTGGAACACCACCCGGCGAGCCACTTCCGTGCCGCTGCCATCTTCGACCGGGGCGCCAATGGCCACTGCAGGATCGGTCGCGTTGTTGAGCACGTTCATGCCGTTCCATTGGGTGGTTTGCGATACCCGGTTGATCTCCAGCATCAACTGCTCATATTCCAAATTGAGCGACTGGCGGTCCTTGGCGGTGTTGGTGTCGTTGGCCGCCTGCACAGCCAACTCGCGCATGCGCTGCATCATGTTGGTGACTTCGACCAGGGCACCCTCGGTGGTCTGTAACAGCGAAATCCCGTCGTTCGCGTTGCGAACCGCTTGGTCCAGACCGCGGATTTGGGCGGTCATGCGCGAGGAGATGGCCAAGCCCGCTGCATCGTCCTTGGCGCTGTTGATGCGTTTGCCGGTGGAGAGCTGCTCCATGGCAGCCGACACGTCGCGGCTGTTGCGGCTCAACGCGTTTTGCGAGACCAGCGATTTGATGTTGGTATTGATAACAGTCATGACAATCCCCTGCCCGGTGCCTTATACGCAACAGGCTGTGTTTCACAAGTGGGGGCGGCAAAGCCTTGCCGCCCAGCAAGATCAGGCGGCTTTGCGCTTGAGCGGCGGCGGCGGTACGCCCAAGGCAGCGGCCTCGGCTCGAAGCGCTTCGTCTTGCGGGTGGTATTTGAGTGCCATGTGCATGGCCTCAGTGGCCCGATCGCGCCGTTGCATGCACCTGAGCACACGCACCCAATGCAACCACGAAGCCACAGGCGCTTGGCTGCCCTGCACCGACAACAAACGCTGCAGCGTGATGTCGGCAGCGGCCCAATCGAGTTGCACCTCAGAGATCAAGGCGCGCATGACCAGCAAGTCCTCGCTGTCGGGAAAACGACGCAGGCCTTCGGTGAGCATGCGCTCCGCCTCTGTCATGCGGTTGGCGGCGACACATTTGGCCACCTCTACCCGAATGGCAGGCGGCGCCAGCCCTGGCACTGCAGGACCGGTGTCCATCAGAAACGGCGCTGTGAGGGCCCCTGGGGCCATGGCGGCTTGCAACATGCTGAACTCCTTGCATGTCGATCCACCGGCAAACCCTTGCCAGTTGGTCGACTCAAGGACTGTTCAGCAATTGCCGTGCCAGGCCAAAGCAACGGTCAACGCAGCAGGGCCAAGACGTAGTAAGGCTGCTGATTGGCCTGAGACAACATCGCCGAGCCGGCCTGATCCAAGATGAGGGTCCTGGCCAGTTCCGCGGTGGCTTTGGCGTAGTCGGCGTCGTCGATGCGGCTGCGAGACGCCTGGGTGTTGAGCGACACATTGCTGGCATTGTCGGCTGCGTGGGTCAGCCGGTTGGCCACGGCGCCCCAGCGTCCACGCGATTCGTCGATTTGGGCAATCGCCTCGTCGATGGTGGCCAAGGCACTGTTGGCGCCAGTGCGGGTCGAGATATCGATGGACTGCGCTGAGCTGACCGCACCAGAGTTCAGGCTGCTCATGTCCACCGTGATGACATCGGCCGCTTGCGCGCCCACCTGCAACCGAACCGTGCCCGAACTGCCCGCACCGCCGTCGAGCAGGCGCATGCCGTTCCACTGGGTGTTTTGGATGATGTTGCCCATCTCGGCCTGCAGCTCCACCACCTCGTCATTGAGCGAAGATCGCTGCTCATCGGTGTAGGTGTCGTTGGCCGACTGAATGGCGAGTTCCCGCATGCGGTTGAGCATGCCTGTGAGCTCGTTGCTGGCCGCATCGGCTGTCTGTAGCAGCGAAATGCCGTCGTTGGCGTTTTTCACCGCCATGTCCAGACTGCGTATCTGGGACGTCAACTTGTTGCGAATGGCCAAACCCGCGGCGTCGTCTGAAGCCGAATTGATTCGCCGTCCAGTGGCCAGCTGCTCCATCGCCGACGACAGATCGCGCTGGTTGGCGGACAAGGCATTCTGAGCCGTCACCGCCTTGATATTGGTGTTGATCACGGTCATGGCCAGCTCCAGAACATGCGCATCCCGAGCATTAGGCGACGGTCAGAGCGGTGATCTGATCGGTGCTCAGCGCGCTGATCTGGGCCGCGGTCATGGCACGCACCTGGGTCGTGCTCAGGGCGCCGAGCTGATCGGTGCTGAGCTTGCTCACCAAGCTGGCCGACAAGCCCGCGATCTGACCGGTGGTCAAGGCCTGAACGTTGTCGGTGCTCAAGCCAGCGATGGCGTCGGTGGTGATGCGGTTGAGTTGCGCCGCAGTGAACACGCCCAGCTGATCGCTGGTGATCGCGCCAACCTGATCGGAGTTCAAGGCGGCGATTTGGGCAGAACCCAAGCGCGAGACCTGAGCGGTGGTGATGAAGCCGATCTGGTCGGTGGTCAGTTCTTGCAGTCTGTCGGTGGACAAACGGGTGAACTGATCGGCCTTGATCGCCGCCAATTGGTCAGAGGCCAAGTCGGCGAACTCGCTGTTGTCAAACGCGTTGATCTGCTGGTAGGTCATGGCCCCCAACTGGGCCGAGCGCAGCGACTGGATGTGATCAGAGGTCAAGGCGCGGACGGCGTCGGTGCTCAAGCCACGGATGGTGGCGGTGGCGAGTTCGGCCACATCTTCTGCCTCCATTTCCGCCAGTGCACTGGTCGACAAGGCATTGACCTGGTTCGCGGTCAAGGTCTGGACTTGGTCCGTGGTGAAGGCTTTGACCTGATCGGAGTTCAAAACGCCCATGATGCTGGCGGTCAAGCCCTTGAGCTGATCGGTGCTCAAGGCAGCAATCTGGTCGCTGGTGACCTCGCCCCACTTGGCCACACTCAGGCCCGCCAATTGTTTGGCGCTCAATCCAGCGATCTGATCGCTGCTCAAGGAGGCCAGCTCGCCAGAGTCCAAGGCGTTGAGCTGGGTGGCCGACAAAGCCGCCAGCTGCGATGAGCCCAGAGCGCTCACTTGATCGGAGGTGAAGGCCTTGACCAGATCGGTGCTCAGACGTGAGAGCTGGGCACTCGTCAAAGCCGCCACATCACCCGTGTCCAGCACACTGACACCAGCGGTGCCCAAGGCGTCAAGCTGTCGTGTGCTCAAGGCGCGCACTTGGTCGCTGCCCAAGGCTTGAACCTGGGCGCTGGTCAATGCCCCCACCGCTTGGGTCGACAGCTGCGCCATCTGGGCCGATGTCAGAAAACCCAGTTGTTCGGTTGTCAGCTCGGCGATGCGGTCGGTGGAGAGTTGTCCAAACTGGCGAGCGGCAATGCCTTGAATCTGGGCCGAGTTCAGCAAACCAAATTCGGCGTTGTCAAACACTTCGATCTGGCGATACGACATGCTGCCGAGTTGCGCGGCGCGCAACGACGACACCTGTGCCGATGTGAGCGCTCGAGCGGCGTCGGTGCTCAAATTGCGCACCTGGACAGTGGACAGCGCCGCCACGTCTTCGGTGTCCAGCGCCTGCACCGCGTCGGTGGTCAGGCTGTTGACCTGCCGGAAAGACAGGCTTTGAATTTGATCCGATCCAAGGGCTTTGACCTGGTCGGTGCTCAAGCTGGCCACACCGGCGGTGGTCAGACCGCGCAACTGAGCGGCCGACAGAGACGCCATGGCGTCGCTGCCCAGCTCACTGAGCATATCGGTCGAAAAGCGGGACAACTGGGTGGCCGACAGACCGCGCAGCTGATCGGTTGACAGCGCAGCGACGTCGCCAGACTCCAAATTGGCCAACTGGTTGCGGGTGAGCACGCTGATCTGCGCGCTGGTCAACGATTTGATCTGATCGGTGCCCAAAGCCTGCATGAAGCCCGTGCTCAGGCCATTGACCTGCACCAAGGTCAGGGCCTCAATGTCTTCGGTTTCCAACTGCGCGATGCTGTCGCTGGCCAACGCATTGAGCTGGCTGGCCGAGAGGGAACGCACTTGGGCGGTGTTCAGGGCTTTGACCTGATCGGTGTTGAGCGCCCCCATTTGGGTATTGCTCAAGAGCTTGACTTGGTTGTTGGTCAACGCACCGACCTGCTCGGTGGAGAGTGCAGCGACCTGGGTGGTACCCAATTCTTGCACCTGCTGGGGCTTGAGCACCGCCACTTGGGAGGCGCTCAGTGCGGCCACGTCCTCGGACTCCAACGCCCGCAGCTGGTTGCCGCTGAGGCTTTGCAGCTGGGCATTGGACAAACCGGCCACCTGCTCCGAGCTCAAAGCGCGGATCGCATCGGTGTTCAGGCTCTTGATGTTCGTCGCGCCAATGGCCCGGATATGGTCGGTGGACAGGACAGCCACTTGGTCCGACCCCAGTGCGTTGATCTGGGTCGGCGAAAGCTGTCGAACCTGATCAGAAGTGAGCGCCCCCACTTGGGCGGTGCTCAAGTTGCGCAAATGGTCCGTGCTCAAGTTTTGCAACTGAACTCGGGTGAGGCTTTCGACCTGATCGGTGGTGAGCGCCGCCACTTGATCGGTGGTCATGGCCGCGATCTGTGAACCCTTGAGAGCCGCCAAATTGCCCGTGGACAAAGCGGCCAGATCGTCGGTTTCAATGGCACGGATCTGCGCCGAGCCCAGGGACATCAGCTGCGTGCTGCTCAGGCTGGTGATTTGCTCGGTGCTGAGCGCGGCGATGATGCCGCTGCTCAGCCCTTGCAGCTGTTTGGCCGACAGGGCCGCCAGGTCTTCGGTTTCCAGTGTCAACAGGTTGTCGGTGCTGATGGCGCTGAGCTGTCCCGCGCTCAAGGTGCGCACTTGGTCACTGGACAAGGCTTGCAGTTGCTCTGAATTCAGCGCTTGCATGAAACTGGTGCTCAGCCCCTTGACCTGGTTGAGTGTGAGCGCGTCGATTTGCTCGGTGCTCAGGGCGCCAACAAAGTCTGAGCTCAGGCTATTGAGCTGGACAGCCGACATCGCCGCGATGTCCGAAGTGTCAAAAGAGGCCACATGGGCGGTGGTGAAGGCGGCGAGTTGTTGCGTGGTCAATGCTTTGACCTGGGCACTGCTCAGCGCCTCCAAGCGCTCGTACACATCGCTGTCTTCTGCGGCCAGTGCGTTGACATTCAGAGCGGCCACCTGTTTGCCACTGAGCACCAGCACATCCTCGGTGTCCAAGGCGGCCAATTGGGTACTGGTCAGCGCACCCACTTGGGCGGTGCTCAGCTTGCGCACATCGGCGGTCGTCAGACTGGCGATCTGCGACGTGCTCAAGTTGGCGATGGCACTGGGGGTGAACGATGAAATGGCGGTCATGACAACTCCTGATGGGCACCCGGACACACCGACCGGCCTGAGAACACCTCAAACAGCGGGTGAGCCCAAGTGCTCCTTATTCGTAGTCCGAATCGGCGAGGCCATCGAGAACTTGAGGCAATGGACACAACTTTTTTTGACACCTCAACCAAAGAACTCCAAAAAGTTGGAGAAAAAAGAAAAAGATCAGACAAAAGAATTCTTCACAACATCCTCGCGTGGGCGGACGCTGGCAAGCCTGACGGGCTTGGTTTTTGCTTGATAAGCCGGAACGGCAACTCTTGGCCCTTTTTGTCATGCAGCACACTCCCTCGCTCGACAGCACACCCCCGCTGACCGCCGGCGCCGAGCCCGACGTCCAGACGCTGATCGCCGGCTGGTCCTTGGCCGAACTGGTGACCCAAACCGAATCGCTGTGCGCCCAAGGCCTGTCTGAACAGGCCTGCGTGGCTTACCAGCTGTGGCTGCACGCCAACCGGCACCCACACCTGGCCCACGCCGCCTTGTTCAACCTAGGCGCCTTGCAACAAAGCCTTGGACACACCGAGGCGGCGCTGCACACCTATCTGAGCTGCATGGAACGCGCGCCCGGCTTTGGACAGGCCTATATCAATATGGGACTGCTGCAAGAACGCTTGGGCCAGATCGACGCCGCCCTGCAAACCTGGAGCCGGTATCTGGGCCAACGCCTGCTCAAGACCCAGCCCGACACCGAACTGCAATGCACCGCGCTCAACCACATTGGCCGGGTGCAGGAAAGCCGCAAGCGCTACGACCTGGCCGAAAAAGCCCTCGAAGACAGCCTGCGCCTCAATCCCGATCAGCCGGGCGTGATCCAGCACTGGGTGCATATCCGGCAAAAGGCCTGTCGTTGGCCGGTGTACGCACCACACGCCGCCCTGCCCATGGGCCAGCTGGTGCGCAGCACCTCGCCATTGGCGATGCTGGCGCTCACCGACGACCCGCAGTTGCAGCTGCTCACGGCACAGAGCTTTGTGCACCGGACCTACAACACCGAGCAGGCCCGCCTGCACGACCCCACGCGCCGCCCCGGCGCGCGTTGGCGGGTCGGCCTGGTGTCGGCCGATCTGCGCGAACACGCGGTCGGCTTTTTGTTGCCCGCCTTCCTTCAGGGCACCGATCGATCGGCCTACGCGCTCTACGCCTACGACTACACCCGCGACGAAAACACCTCGCTGCGCCAGCACCTTCTGTCGCAATTCGACGAGGTGCGGGCCATCGGTGACCTGAACGACCGCCAAGCCGCTGAGCTGATCGCCAGCGACGAAATCGATATCCTGATCGACCTGCACGGGCTCAGCTCCGGCGCGCGGCCCGGCATTTTTGCCTTGCACCCGGCGCCGCATCAGGCCACCTACTTGGGCTACATCGGCTCCACCGGCATGCCCTGGTTCCAACATGTGCTGGTCGACCCTTGGGTCATGCCGGCCGAACTGGCACCCCATTTCACCGAGCGACCGCTGTACTTGAGCCGCTCCTTCATTCCACTGACCCACGAGGCGCCCACCGACGCCGCTGTCAGCCGCGCCAGCGCACGCTTGCCCGAACACGCCTTTGTGATGGCGGCTTTTGGCAATGTGTACAAAATCACCTCCGAGATGTTCGCCGGCTGGCTGCGGCTGTTGCAGCGCATTCCAGATGCGGTGCTCTGGCTGCTGGACGACAACCCCATCACCACCCAAGCCTTGCGCGCCCATGCCTTGGCGCAAGGCGCCGATCTCGACCGCATTGTTTTTGCGCCCCGTTGTGATCCGCGCCAGTTCCGCGCCCAGCTGCGGCTGGCCGATGTGTACCTCGACACCTACCCATACAACTGTGGCTCCACCTCGAACGACGTGGTCAACGCCGGTGTGCCACTGGTCAGCCGCTACGGCCGCACCCTGGTCTCGCGCATGGGCTTGTCCATCTTGAGCGATCTGGGCCGAGCCGACTTGGCCATCGACAGCCAACAAGCCTACGAAGACAAGGTGGTGGAAGTGGCGCTGCGCACCCGACAAGGCCACCGCTACCACTACGCCCACCGCCCGGCACACGGTCTGCTGCAGGAAGCGCTGGATGCGATTCGCCACGGCCGCCAGCAACCGGCGCCCCGACCCAGCAGCGCCACGCCCGCGCGCTTGCAACTGCGGCGCCTGAACCCCCACCCCGCCCCGCAGCGGGCACCGGCCACCGACATGGTCGCGTGGACGCTGGCCGAATGGGCTGGCTTCGATGCGGTGCACGAGCACCTGGTGCACCACACCCTGGACGCCCAAGGGCTGCATTGGCTCGACACCCGCAGCGCGCCCGACGCCACCACCGAACGGCTGCTGCAACAGGCGCTGAGCCAAGCCGACGTCACCCCCGACGCCCTGATCGCCAGCCCGGGCTGGGATGTGCTGAGCCTGCTGCCCAACCCCTTGTGGGTCTGGGGCCGTGAGCAAGCGAACTGGCTGACATGGGCCTCGGGATTCCTCCAGCGACAGGGCGTGGACGTAAACCCCACGTCTTGGACACTGCCGCTGGAGCGCAGCGTCGCTGGCTTGTCACTGGCTTGCAGCCCAGCGGTTTGGTTCGAC
>JACCDH010486849.1_pt1 | contig 15198 bp, 14 predicted proteins | sample 7442481 | NCBI WGS metagenome assembly JACCDH01 (sample SAMN15323433, study PRJNA562643) | freshwater metagenome | isolation source: river surface water | place: USA:Blue River Watershed | collected 2017-08-15
AAAAAATATACTTCATCTACCTGGATTTCTATTTGATTAAAATTTTCGATTTTCCAACTAAATTTCATAATTTTTTCTACGATCTCATCGATATAACACAATTGAACTAAATTACTATTGAATTTACATTCAATGTTGTTATGTAAATTATAACAAAATGTTGCTATAAAAGAAGTTTTATTGGGTTTAGCATTAGGACCAAATATATTTGGTAATCGATGTGAAATAAAAAATGTGTTACATCTTCTACAATAATCCTCAAATAGTTTACTTCCATCTTTTTTTGATCTGCCATATGGATTATCAAGTAGTTCTTGTATTGATGAAATAAATATAATATTTAATGAAAGGTTGCATTTATCAATAACAGATATTAATGTCTTATTAATATTCATATTTTTTATATATACATTTTCTGGCAAAATGTCTCTATGAACAGATGCTGCGTGTATTAATGTATCTCCATCTTGTAAATTTGAAACAGTATTCAAAAAATCTCTACCCAATTCTAAAAAATTTAATTTTTTATTATTTATTAAATATTCTTTTAGATGGGACCCTAAAAATCCATTTTCTCCAGTGATCGCAATTTTCATTTATAATTATTTTTGAATTAAAATATAATACTCGCAAGCCAATCTCTTGGACGCTTTTGTATTATAAATTAAATAATCTAAATATCTAAAAGGCGATAAGATCCAAGAAATGAAAAATCTTACTAAATTATTGAAAATTTTGAATTTAGTTAAATTTGAAAACAAATCTCTGACAATCCATATTAAGGAACAAATTGGACCAACACTAACTCCAGTAAGTACAACTTTATTAAATTTTTCAACTAGCTTTTCTAGACCAACAAGTGTATATCTTTGATAGTCATGTGGATCAGCATGAAAACCTTGTAGAAAAGGAACTTCCAAATATAAATATCCGCCCTTTTTTAATACTCTAAATGCTTCATCAACAGCTAATTTTGGTGAATGCAAATGTTCAATTACAGCTTGCATAATTACTGAATCAAAAGAATCGTTTTCAAATGGAAGTTCATGGGCGTCAGCAATCATATCAACATCGGGACCTGTCTCAATATCTACATTTAAAACATTTTTTTTATCAATATTTCTCCATATTCGCCTCCCACAACCAATAGAACTTCCACAACCAATATTTAATACTTTCTTGTTTCCGAAGTTGAAAAGCAACTCTTTTACTTTACTAATTACACCAATTGGCATTGTGTTTAAAGTAGTACTTGGAGGATAGATAAAATATAAGAATTTCCAAAGAAGAGGGTACTTATTTTTTAATTTAATAATTTTCGAGCCATAACCACCTGCAATCATATATATAAATATTTAACTAGTTAATTTCTCCCATCTAATATTTCAATGTAATAATTATTTAATTTTTCTTTGACTAAATAATTATTTGAATATTTTTTTATATTATAAAATAACATTTCTAATTTATCAACATTATAAAACTGATTTACAAAATTATCAGAGGAATTAATCATTAAAGCTAGTTCATTAACATCATCTTGACATACTAATAAGTTGTTTTTGCCTATTTCATTTTGAAATTTTAATGTATAGCGAGTGTTCGTAGTTATAACTGGTCTACCACATGCAAGATATTCAATTGTTTTTAAGACAAACTGATCTTGATAACAATCAATAACAGGGACATAACTAAAACATAAATATGCTTTTTCAATAATATTTCGGATTTGATCTTGTGCCATTTCAGAAAAAAAAAGTCTATGACTACAATTTAGCTCTTTAGACAAATTTTTGAGCATAATTATATATTTTTCAGGTCCCTTTCCAATTATCATTAGTTCGTAGCGATCTTCTAAAAGTGATAGAACCTTTATCATTTGCTCTAATTTTCTCGCTGGATGACAAGAGCCATGAAAAATCAACAATCTTTTATCAGATTCTTGATATGGTTTACAAGGAAAAAATAAATCTGATGCATATCCTACTGGAAGTATATTAGTTTTAATTTTAAAATATGGAAAAATATTTTTTTTCAGTTCTATGTCAGTGTAGAGAGCCATATCAGCAAAGGCAGGTTGAAATTTTTTAAGTGTATTAATAAACAAATCATAAAAAAAACTTCCACTTACAGAAACACTTATAAAATGAAAAACGAATTTTGTTTTTTTGTTAAAAAGAGGTAAAAACTCAAATCCTTTTCCAAGAAAATAATGTACAATATCAAATCCTCTAGTTAAACTAATAATCTCTTTATATTGTTTTACGATGGATTTTGATTCAATTACATGTATCTTAAATTTAAAATTTTCTCCATTTGGTGTTAAACCACCCCCAACAGCCGCAACTTCAACTTCATATCCAAGCTCATATAAATTTTTAGCAATTTCTTTAAATACAGGTGCCACATAGCCTGGAAATAATCCATGCATAAGAATAAGCACACGTATTTTGTTTTGTTTTATTACATCAACATCATTTAACATAATAATAAAAAAAGTTTAAATAGATTTTTTTAAATAGTCTACAAGAAAATATTAAAATACCTGATAAAAATTAATTAATTATATTCGTAAGAATTTTCATATTCTAAAATTTATTTATTATTTAAATAAAAAAATTTTGAAAAGCGATTTTTAAAAAAATAATTAATAAAGTAATTTGTTATTAGTAATATTCACCATATCCCAAAAATTTACGCATTTTCGTGATAATCATTACTGCAAATTTTGGTCCCACTAGACATAACGCAAAACCAAACATTGCTTTATTTGAATAAAGTTCTTTTAATGATTTTATAAAATATTTAATTCCGTTATTTCCATAATATATTGCGTTGATACCTGCAATAAAATTAGCTTTAGCTTTTCCTTTCTTCAAAACTAATTTTTTGTTTTCTTTAGTTAATTCAGTATGTTTCTCCCAAGTAGTATTCCAATAATCGAATATTAGTAACTTCTCTTCTAACATAATTTGAAAATTTATACTATTTTGATTAGAATGAACGCGGTAGCTAGCAAGTTTTTTGTTTATATAGAGAAATTGATATTTCAAAGCGAGTCTAAGTAATACATCAAAATCTTCAAGATAACGAAATCCTGAAAATGATCCCACCTCTCTTAATGCTTTTTTGTTGAACAATACTGTTGGCCAACAAACTGTAAACTCTTCAGTAAGAATTTTTTCAAAAACATTTCCTTCAAAAGCCTTGTAAGGCTTTTTTGCAATCCTTTTTTCTCTACCATCATGTGAGATAATGTTGAAATCTGAGTATACGACACCTACATTATTTGTAATTGAAATTTTATCAACCTGAAATTTAAGTTTTTCTGGCATCCATATATCGTCACAATCTAAAATTCCACACCATTCGCCATTTGCTTTTTCTAGTGCTAGGCTTCTAGCTGTTCCAAGAGTAGTATGTTCATTTGCACAAAAATACAAAAGCCTAGGATCTTTATAGCTTTTAAAAATTGTTGCGCTATCATCTGTAGATTTATTATCCCAAAAAATTAATTCCCACTTTTGATAGCTTTGATTTAGAACACTTTCAATAGCATGACGAAGATAAGTCTCGCTATTGTAGCAATTCATTATAACGCTAATTAATGGTTGTGATTTCAACTTTTCTTCTTCTACTATCATACAAAGTCTTTATTAATAATTGAAAAAAGAAAATGAATATCAAACATAAATAAATATTAATTAATTACTACACAATTATAAATTAATCTTATAAAAAACTAAATTATTGTCGGCAGGTATTTATTTTTTTATAATTCACGGACAATATACTAAGGCAGATTATCCACATATCAAGTGTCGGCCAAGACATCAACCTCATGTAATGACATGCATCAATCAGAAGCACAATCATCATTACTTTAAATCCTATTGCAAAATTATACTCAAAAGAATTTACACTGAAGTATTTTAAACTTTTTTTTGAATAATAAAATACTAAAAGACAAATAGATATTATCAGAATTAACCATAATAAACCATATATAGCAGTATAAAAAATCAATTTAATTTCCCAACCAGTTGAGTTTGCCACCAAATCAAATGTTGTTCCAGAAACTACATTATATCCATTGCCAAATAATAATTTGGCAAGTGAAGAGTTAAGAACAAAACGAACATCGTTTAATGACAATAAGACCGACAAGGATGTATCATTGCCATTTTGACTAATAAATCCATTTATAAATTGCTGGATTATATTTGAATTGACTGGCAAAAATGAAATCAATAGGAAAACAAGAAAAAATAGAACACATGCATTAATAATAAATTTTGACTTACTAATTTGTGTTGGTGCGAAAATAAATAATACAATAAAAAAGGATATAATGTGAGTTCGTACTTGAAATAATAACATCGTAATACATAAAAGCATTATATAAAAATATTTCAAAAAAGAAAATTTTATTAATTTAAAGTTACTTTTTAAGGTTATTAAGTCTTTATTAATTGATATAAACATAAAAGGATAAACTAATGCAAAAATGGAAATTATTGGGACTACTGTATAATGTGGAAATGTTAACAAACCAATAATTGGACTATCTTCTACTTTAATGTAACCTCCACTTTGTTCAAATCTATCTCCGTTTATAAATGCATAATGATACCATGGTATCCAAGAGAGTGAAATGCCAGATATTTTGATTAAAGATTCAATAATTGGTGTTGAAACATAAATTACAAATATGAAAAAAAGATATTTAATGAATTTTTTTTGATCTTTTTCATTATTAAAAGCATAGGATGCTGGAAAATACAAAATAAATGGGAGGAAATGGTTTCTAAAATATGTAATTGCTTCAAGAAAATTAGAGCCTGTCGCAATATTTAAAATAAAATTAATGAAACCATAAAATAAAAAAAACATTATAACAAAATCCATTCCTACTGGTTTAATTGTAAATGTCTTACAAGAACCTAAATAAATAAACCATATGATACAAATTAAAATTATTACTATATCCCTCCATATTGTTGTATCAATGATTAAGTCACGAAGAAGAATCTGAAAAAACAAAAAAAATAAATGAATAAAGAACAATATAACTAGTAATGTTCTCAGAGTAACTATTTTTGACGTCAATTTATTGAAGTTACGAATAGTTTCCATTTATTTTTTCATTTTATTATATACTACTTGCAATCTATTATTTGCATTAGGTTGTCTACAACATATTTTACTTCTATTTCTGAAATCTGAGGATGCAAGGGAAGAGTAAGTAATTCAGGATATATTGCCTCTGTAACTGGGAGTTGTATTTCACCTTCCTTCTTATAAAATGATAACATATGATTAGGCTGATAGTGAATTCCGGTTTGTATCCCAAGTTCAAGTAACTTTGATTGAATTTCATGTCTATTTTTCATTCCTATAATTCGCACAACATAAATATGAGGAACTACTGTGTTATAATCTCTTTTTAATGGTTTAATTTTCTCTACACCACTCAAAATTGAATCATAAAGCTTTGCTCTCTCTTGTCGTATTATTGCAAATTCTCCAAATCGTTTTAACTGTTCAATGCCAATTGCAGCCATAATATTACTCATATGATAACGCCAACCCTGGGCATTTACATCAAACTCCCAACTTCTTTTCCCTGCATACCTATTTTCTGTATCTTTTTCTACTCCAAGCAAACGTGAATCACGAATATTTCTTATTATATTTTCATCATTGCTTGTTATACAGCCACCTTCACCTGAGGTAATATTTTTTATACCATCAAAACTAAAACATGCAATATCCCCAAATCCTCCAATATTTTTCCCTTGCCATGTTGTACCAAATGCGTGTGCTGCATCTTCTATTACTTTTAAATTTCTTCTTTTTGCGAATTTATATAAATCATCTAAATTACCTATTCCTCCGCTATAATGAACTGGCATAATCGCCTTTGTTTTATTAGTGCATCTTTTTTCTGCATCTCGCCAATCAATAAAATATGTTTCGGGATCGATATCACACGATACTGGCGTTGCGCCTGTTGCTGAAATAGCTTGATAAGACGCAACATAAGTTAAAGAAGGAACAAGTACTTCATCGCCATTGCCAATTCCACATGCCTGTAAAGCAAGCTGAAGAGCAGCTGTTCCATTAGCAACACAGACTACTTTTCGACCAAAAAATGCTTCCAACATTTTTTCAAATTCTTGTACTTCGACCCCCATTCCTAAATATTCTCGGTCAAGAACTCCAATTACAGCTTTTTTTTCTGCATCACCAATACAAGATTTAGAAAGACGTATTATTGAATCAGATTTCATTTTTTTATTTTAATTTACCACTTATATGGAATTTTTGATTGCTCTATTGGCACTGATTCACTTTCAGTTAATTTATGAGGAATATCTGCGCAATTAACCAACAATGCCTTATCTGCACTAATACACGAGAAAGCATACCAGATATTTGGCGGTATAGTAATACGTAAATATGAATCAGGTCGTCCTAATTCAACAACTTGTATTATGCCTTTTGTACTTGAATTAATACGATCATCAAATAAAACAATTTTTATTCGACCAACTGGGACTGCTATATTCTGTGTCTGAATTTTATGTTTTTTCCAACCCTTTACTATACCCGGAAATACTTCTGAAAAATAACATTCTCCAAAAGAGATAAATTCTGGTGAATCATTTCGTAACATATGCAAAACTGATCCTCGAGAATCTCCAATCTCGATTAATGAAACAAGTTTAACACCTTCTAAATTTATTGTATCCATATTCTTTCTCTGCTTTTTGCAAGTAATTCATATTCTTCAATCTGTTCTAAAGTAAAATCATACATATTAACATTTTTGTGATAAAATGTATAATACCATTTACTTACTAACTTTATATTCTCTTTATAAAAAAGATTAGGCTCCCATTTTAATTGAAATAGTGCTTTGTCACAATTAAGTTTAAGCAAGCCAGCTTCATGAAAAGGTAAATTACCCGTAATTTGATATGAATTATCTAAATCATTGAATCCCCAATACTTACTCATATCATTCAATAATTCTACTACAGTCCTATTTTGTTCAGCACGTGGTCCAAAATTATATGCCTCACCATTTACTCTAACATCACTTTTTAGTTTCATTGCTAGCATTAAATATCCAGATAAAGGTTCAAGTACATGTTGCCATGGTCTAGTTGCATTAGGGCTTCGAATTTCTACAACTCTTTTTTCACTCCATGCAACCATACTATCAGCTATAATCCTATCTTTTGCCCAATCACCTCCACCAATTACGTTCCCAGCCCTACCGATCGCAATTTTAACAGGATGATTATTTCTAAAATATGAATGATAATAACTTTTAATAACCAATTCTGCAGCACCCTTGGATCCACTGTAAATATCTTTTCCGCCCAAGGCATCTGTTTCTCTATAACCCCATACCCATTCTACATTATCATAACATTTATCGCTAGTTATCATTATAGCTAAACATTCTTTATTATAATTGCGCAAAATCTCTAAAATATTCATAGTACCTATAGCATTTGTTGAAAATGCTTCTGTAGGATTATAAAAAGATGTTGATACAATTGCTTGTGCAGCAAGATGAAACACAATTTCAGGCTGCTCAAAATCAAATATTTCTCTTATTTTGTCAAGATTTCGAATATCTGCCTCATAATGTTTGATTTTTTTATCTAATGAAAGTTCAATGAACATTGAAGGTTTTGTTGGTACATCTTTTGATATACCAACTACATTTGCACCCATTTTTAATAACCACACAGTTAACCAACTTCCTTTAAAGCCTGTATTTCCTGTAATAATTACTTTTTTTCCTTTATAAAAATCTGTTATCATAATTTTTAATTTATTTTCTCCAAGGAGCTTTGCCACTTGACCATAATTCCTGTAAAGAATCTCTGTCACGAACAGTGTCCATGCATTGCCAATAACCATCATGTTCATAAGCCATTAATTGGCCATCTTTGGATAGGTTTTCAAGTGGTTGTTGCTCAAGAATGGTTTCATCAGATTGTAAATAATTGAAAATTTCAGGTTCGAAAATAAAAAATCCGCCATTTATCCATCCCTCTCCAGACTGGGGTTTTTCTTTAAACTCCTCAACTTTATTATTAATAATTTTCATTCCTCCAAACCTTGCAGGTGGCCTTACTGATGTTACAGTTGCAATTTTCCCATGAGATTTATGAAATTTAATTAAATTATCAATATTTATATCGCTTACTCCATCTCCATAAGTAAGCATAAATGTTTCATTTTTTATGTATTGTTTTAATCTTAACAACCTTCCTCCTGTCATTGATGAAGATCCAGTATCTACTAAAGTTACATTCCAATCTTCTGCAGTTGGATTTATAAAATTAATTTTACCATCAGCCAAATTAACAGAAAAGTCACTCATTCTAGAGTGATAATTTAAAAAATAATCTTTTATTACTTCACCTTTGTACCCAAGAGCGAGTATGAAATCTTTATGATTAAATTTTTCATATATTTTCATAACATGAAAAAGAATTGGTTTACCTCCAATTTCAACCATCGGTTTCGGTTTAAGTTGTGTTTCTTCGCTAATCCTAGTACCAAGCCCGCCACACAAAATAATCGTTTTCATTGATTTATTATTTAGTTTTTAATTAATATGCTATAACTGTACATGGTGATCCATCTGCTCCTTTTACCAATAAAGGTGCTATAATAACTCTATTAGGTGTATCATTTAAATTAGATAAATTCATATCTTCTAGAATTAATATATCATTCTCAATCAAGAAACTAAAGTGTGCATTTTTACCTTCAACGCGATCAAGTTTACTTGTCAGAGAAATCATATCAAAACCAAAAACTCTTAAAAATGGAAATTTAGTTCGTAAAATTAAGGCCAATTCCGATTTAATTATCGGTTGACTTTCCCAATAGCTATTATTATATCTTTCATTTCCAAATCCTGTTTTAAGAATTAAAAGTTCTATATCATTGGGCAAAATTTCAATTTCTTTTAAAATATCATCTGTAGAGCAATTTATAAAACCAATTTTGTTAAAAATCCAAAAAAAAGGGTCATAGTTTTCACATCGTTTTCCATTATTATCAAAATGAAAAGGAAAGTCAATATGTGTTCCAACATGAGAAGATAGGTCAAAAACTGAATTATTAGATGTATCGCCATTAGAAATTTGGCGTGTCATTTTCATTCCAAACAAACCACTTTGACCACCATATGCAGGAGTATTTGCAGATAAAAAATATGATAAATATATAGCGCTCATTTAATAATTAATATAATTGAAAATATTCTAAAATATATTTTTTAAATTCATCATCCATTGTCAAATAGTGTTTCTCTACCTCACCAGGTCCTTTAGATAAAATACATCCTAATTGATTTCCTTTGTTTTTTTTATCTTTACTTAATGCAATCACAAAATTTTCAATGTTATCTTGATTTATTGAGAATTGAGGTTTGTTTTGCAAAATAATATTATGCATTTGATCAAAATCAACAATTGATAATAAATTGAGCTTTAAAGATATAAAATTGGCAATATCCATTCCTATTGTTACTGCTTGACCATGAGGAATTGTATAATCACATATTGCTTCAATTGCATGTCCAAATGTGTGTCCGTAATTAAACTTATGTCGTATATCCAAATCAAATTCATCAATCTCAATTATATTTTTTTTAATTAATAAACTTTGGTATATGTATGGCAATAGATTATTTCGGTCAATAAATAAACTATGATAATTTTTTGAAATTGAAAGAGCTTGATCGATTCCATCTGTAAAAAAATAATGTAACATCTCACCAATTCCTGATTTTATTTCAGAATCCGTTAAAGTAGATAAAAAATGAGGGTAAATAAATATCTCATTGGGAGGGATAAATGTTCCAAGCAAATTCTTATACTTATCAAAATTAATAGAACTTTTACTTCCAATACAACTATCACACTGAGCCAACAAAGTAGTAGGATAGAATATCCACTTCACTCCTCTAAATAAAATCGAACTAACAAAAGCTACTATATCTTGAGTTATTCCTCCTCCAATTGCAATTATAGTATCACTTTTTCTTATGTCATTTGCAATAAGTTCTCGAATTAAAAATTGAGCATATCCAATTGTTTTATTTTTTTCCGAACTTGAAATTAATATTATTTTTTGTTTGTCAACAAAAGTCAGAAAAGTTGTTTTAAATAAATTATATACATTTTCATCAATTACAAAAATAGTAGAAGATCTCATTAACTGTTCTTCCAGACTATCTTTTAAATTATTAATAAAATGAACTTTATATTCATCAATCACTTTAGATTTAATAACTATTGTATTAAATATTTGTAAATCCACCATCTATAATAATATTTTGTCCTGTTAAATATTGATTTAAATCACTTATTAAAAACACTGCTAATTTAGATACATCTTCAACTGTGCCCAATCTTTTTGCAGGAATAACTTCTTCATACGCTTTAATTTCATTTTTAGATAGATTTTTTTTTGTTAAATCAGTCATTATAAATCCCGGTGAAATTGAATTTATTAAGATATTATATCTGGCTAAATCAATCGATGATCCAACGGTAAGACCATGTAAACCAGATTTTGTTAAAGAATATAATGAACGCTTTTCTTTGCTAACCTTACTAAAAATCGATGCAACATTTAAAATTCTTCCGTAACCATTTTTCTTCATTAATGCAGAAAATTCTTTGATTAGCAAAGTTGGCGCAACCAGGTTGACAGCTAACATATCTGCTATGTCTTCATTTTGAATATTTTCTATAGAATTTAAACGATTGATTCCAGCATTATTAACTATTATATCAACCCTCTCGCTTTTTTTTACATTTTTAATAAAAGTTGTTAAATCATTAGAATTTGAAAAATTTACACAATAATATTTTTTATTATAACCTCTATTTTTAGCTTCTAAATTTAATTTATCAATTTCATCTTGACTAGTTCCAGTTAATAATACACGTGCACCAAGTGTCATAAGATCTTCAGCAATTTTTTTACCAATACCCCGTGTGGAACCAGTTACAAGAGCTGTTTTATTCTGAAAATTTAACTGAAGCATATTTACTGAATGTTATTAATAGTTATAGGGAGTTGAGTCAAAAATACACTCATCGTTTCATCATTAATAGGATTTAGATGAGTTACCAATTCTTCTTTAATTTTTTTAAACTCTTCTTGGATAAATGTTTTTCTAGTAAAAAAAACATCATTAATTCTATCTGTCAATAAATATTCAGGCACTTCTTTTAAGTAAGAATATTTTTCTTGTAAATAGTCGGAAAAGTTACCCATTGCAGTTAGTTCACGTTGTAGATTTATTACAATACAATTACTAAGTATTGCATCAAATACACTAGCAGATGCTAATACTATACAACAATATATATTCTCTAAAGCCTTATGTATTTCTGAGTCGTTCCATTTCCAGTTTTGAGGTAAATTTTTCAGAGGAAGTTTTTTTAGTATATCGCTTTTTTTCATCATTGGATGAGATTTAACTTCCACATTAAATGAAAGGTGGTTTAGTTCTAATAAAGCTTTTTCAAGCTTTATTATAGCCTCGCATGCAGTATTAACATCATATGGACAAAGCAATAGTATTCCCTTTTTTTCGTTAAAAGAACTTATTGTATTAAAATTTTGTCTTAATGAAGGGCCTATAAGGATCTTATTCATGTCATATCCTTGACTAATAAGATTATTTTTACCTGCACTGCCATTAGTGATAATTATATCTGGAAGGATTCTAGATTTTTGTTCAGATTTGTTAGACCAATAACCTAAAAAATCTTTTGAAACAATTGAATGATAATAGCCAATTGTAGTAACAACATTATTGCTACTACTTTTTAAATAGAAAATAGGTGCATGCTCTGGAGGCATTAATTCGAAAGTATCAATAAAAGTTACATTTTTTTGATTTTTTATCCATTTTTTTAATGCAAAACCATTTAACCAAAACTGAAAATTACCAGTTGTTCTTGCTTGTATAAGTTGTTCATTAATTAATAGTGATTTTATATCCAAATTAGGATATGATATCGAATGCCTAGGGGCAAAAACACTTTGAACATGTCTGTAGATTGCTAAAACATAATCTTTAAATGTTAAATAATCTTGAATTATCAAGCATTCATCTTGCCTTAATTTCTTAAAGCATTGCTTTAATGGCAAATTGACATTGTAAAGCCATGGCATTCTTACAACTTTGTTTCCATTAGTTTCCAACCAATCAGGCAATAAAGTTAAATATCTATCTTTTAACTTATTAGATCCTTTGAATGATAATGTATCTAGACATAAGTTAATTAAGAATGTTTTTTGGGGGATATTAGTATCATTTTTTTTGTACGTGACAGTTGCAATAAAATGTAAAATAAATAATTTATAAATTTCCAAGAAAAATCTAATTGGTAAAATACATAAACTGCCTATAATATCATATAAAAAACCTAAATAGTATGATCTGGTTTTTTGTATTAAAAAACTGTAATCAATATTATCTAAAATTGATTTTGCAAGAAATGTATTTTCGGATACAACTAGAATTTCATTGTCACAAGAAAACAAAATACTTTTTAAAGCTTTAATTTGACAAATCGATTCGAAAATAAACGAACACATAATATTACGACCTGCTAAATGGGATACCCACCAATTCAAAGAATCTTTATTTTCTATTCTTTGTCTTTCTATCCAATCTAAGTAATTGTTTCGTTCAAAATCAAATTCTTCCCGAAATTTTGTTGCAATAGAAATTCTGTTATTTGGATTTAATTTCTTCTCAAGATCAATGATTTTTGAATAATTTCTACCAATATAAATCCATTCTCCAGTCCAATTAAAATTAAAATTTTGGTGAGCTATATGAACTTTTTTTTTCATTCAAAAATTGGATTAATTTTCCATATTTTCAATAAAATCATTAATCTCTAGTCCATTTATCGCTGATCTTCCCATAGCCAATATTGACTCAATTGTGCTTCCACCAATATGTGGAGTGCCAAAAAAATTCGGAAGTTGTAATAATTCCAAGTCTATTAATGGTTCTGAAGAAAAAACATCAAAAGCAGCGCCTGCAATTTTATTATTAATTAAAATATTCTTTAGTTCCAATTCGTCAACTAAACCGCCTCGAGCAGTATTTATGAGTATCGCGTTTTTTTTAAGTAATGAAAGTTTTTGTTTATTAATTAAGTTTTCTGTTGAGTTATCTAATGGAATATGTAAGGATATAATATCAGATTTAGACAATAAATTATCTAAACTCACGAATTCAATGTTATTCTGTAAACAAAATTTTTCATCATAAATTTTATCATAAACATAAAGATTAACTTTAAAAGGCTTTAGCAAATTTACTAGCTCTTTACCAACATTACCACATCCTATTATCCCAAAGACTTTCCCAGTTAATTGTTCCCCTATAATCTGATTAAAACCTCCTGACTTAATTAGATTATTACATACAGGTAGTTTTCTAAGAATTGTTAAAGCAAAAGCAAGGGCTAACTCTGCAACTGATCTCTTATTAACTCCTCCTTCCCAACCTAATTTAATACCATACTTCTTTAATGCTGGAAATTCAATCATATCTAATCCAACTCCATATTTAGAAATAACTTTTAAATCTGGTAAGCTAGCAAGAATATTTTCATCAATTTTTTCAAGAGCAATTATTGCTTTCTCGTAACCTTTTAAAAATTGTATTAAAGTTTCTCCTTTTAATTCTAATCCTTGATCATTGAATTTGACATTTCTATATTTCATTTGTAATTCGGCACGAAGTATAGGATTTTTTGAAAATGAACGAGAGCATACAGCTACTAAATCATCTAACATATAAAACTTATTATTTAAATTTCTAGAATTTAGGTATTTGATATTTTTCACTCCATTTTTCGTCAGAACTATATATTTTATACACTAATTTCATAGTTTCTAGTGCATCATTTGAAGATCCATTAATAATTGGTTTATTTTCTAAAATCGATGCGACAAATGAATTAATTTCTCTTTCCCAAGATGGGTCTCTATTATACCTAACAGATTCTTCTCTGGGGTCTCCATTATCTTTTTGAGTATCAGCATAAATATATGTAATTGTTTCATCACCATAACTTTTTGTTCCAGAGAGAAAGCCACCTAAAATTATAGTTCCTTTTTGTAAGTTAATTTCAAGATTAAATCGATGACGCCATTGAGTTGCAGAAGAATGAATCATTGCAACTATATCTTGTTCATTTTTCATTATTGCATATGCATTATCTTCAACATCATGATTCCAATGAGAATTACTAACAAAACTTTTAATTTCTTTAAATTCTCCTGCAAATAATCGAATTAAATCTAACATATGAATTCCTTGATCCAATAAAACCCCTCCACCTGCAATTTCTCGTTTAGTTCTCCAATCTGGCTGATTGAATGTAATTAAATTGGACTTGCCATATACACCTCTAATATTTATAATTTTACCAAGATCTCCTGATTTAATCTTCTTAATTGCATCTTGCACCGAGTCATGATATCTGTGATTAAAGCCATACATTAATTTTAAATGTGGATGTCTTCTTTCAACTTCAATAACATCTAAAATGTCTTGTACTGTTCTTCCTGGTGGTTTTTCACAAAACACATGCAATCCTAATTCAAGTGCCCTAATTGTTACTTCTGGTTGAATGTCATTTGTTAAACAAACAAATAAAATATCTAATGGTAGCTTTAAAACATCCTCATAATTTTCGTAATATCTAATAGAACTATCTTCAGGTTTTGAATAAGAAAAACTTTTATCACACAGAGCAACTAATTCTAGATTTGAATTTTTTTCTATAAACAATTTTCTTTTCCTCCCAACTGTACCAAATCCAGCAATCGCGACCTTTAATTTTTTATTATTCATATAATTTAAATTATGAATTTTGGTTGTCAAAAAATAATTTTGCTTCATTATACGTTCCATATAATATAGATGTGTCATTTCTATATGAAACAAATTTAAAGCCCGTTTCAATCAATAATTTCATGTAATCTTGATTTCTTGCCACTGAACCTGCTATAAGTCCTTTACTATTTATAATTTCAACACACTCCTTAAGTAATTTCTTTACTTTAGGATGTTGAACATCGCCTGGTTCTCCAACTGACTGAGAAATATCATAT